>Ga0193955_1001068_pt1 | contig 13552 bp, 6 predicted proteins | sample BB_6_MG_FD_140343 | JGI IMG/M metagenome (GOLD analysis project Ga0193955, IMG submission 140343) | Microbial mat bacterial communities from the Broadkill River, Lewes, Delaware, United States - BB_6_MG | ecosystem: Environmental > Aquatic > Freshwater > River > Microbial mats | place: USA... | reverse complement strand
CTTGTGATAGGCCCTGAATCCAGAAAACCACTGGTACTGAACATACCTGTGTTTGTATCGGACATGAGCTTTGGTGCGTTGTCTGAAGAGGCAAAAATCGCCCTTGCAAAGGGGGCTGAACGTGCAGGGACCGGCATCTGTTCGGGTGAAGGAGGGATGCTGCCGGAAGAACAGGCAGAAAATACCCGCTACTTTTACGAGCTTGCCAGTGCCATGTTTGGGTACAAAGAAGAGGTGTTGAGCAAGGTGCAGGCCTTTCATTTTAAAGGCGGACAAGGGGCCAAGACAGGGACTGGCGGGCATTTGCCCGGCTCGAAAAACAAAGGGAGAATCTCCGAAATCAGGGGGATACCTGAAGGGGAACCGGCGGTTTCTCCCCCCACGTTCCGAGACCTGTCATCGCCGTCAGATTTCAGGCGCTTTGCAGATCGGGTCAGAGAGATCACCGGCGGCATTCCCATTGGCTTCAAACTAAGCGCAAACCACATCGAGAAGGATATCCAATTCGCCCTTGATGCCAGTGCGGATTATATTATCCTCGATGGCCTGGGGGGAGGGACCGGAGCGGCTCCCGAGATTTTTCGAGACCACATAAGCGTTCCCACCATCCCCGCATTGGCGCGGGCACGCCGCTGCCTTGATTCCCAGAATGCCAGTGGTCGCGTGACACTGATCGTGACAGGTGGATTGCGCGTGCCTGTGGATTTTGTGAAAGCTCTGGCCCTTGGGGCTGACGGGATCGCCATTGCCAACAGTGCCATGCAGGCCATCGGTTGTGTCGGCGCGCGGATCTGCAATACCAACAACTGCCCAGCCGGAATAGCCACCCAAAAAGAGGAGCTGCGCAAAAGGCTCGATGTCAACAGCGCTGCAAAGCAACTGCACAATTTCCTCGATGCCTCTGCAGACCTGATGAAAGTGATGGCGCGGGCATGCGGCCACCGATCCCTGAGTCAGTTTACTAAGGAAGACCTCTCAACATGGCATCGTGAGATGGCTTTGTTGTCCGGTGTGGCATATGCCGGTTTTATGAGCCCCCATGACGATTAAACTGGTGTCTATGCAGCCCTTGGCTGCTTGGGCTGAATGGCCCATGGACCTGACATGACGATGCCTCCCTTTTTAAAGATCAATGGGTTGACACGTAAGTTGGTGTCATCCTATTGTCAATGGATACCATCTACTTATTCTCCTGTTTTCCTGCTTCGGCGTTTCCCGGTTTCGTATTCGGATCAGGCCCGTGCGACCTTCGGCCTCATGCATTCCCCCATGTGTTTTCTGATTTTCATGACCGTGAAAAGGACCCGTTATGGCGCAAGCAAAAAAGTACGGAGCGTTCCCCGGAGTGGTCACGTATCTTCGGATGCCGTGGGGCGTGGGCCAGGCCGCTCTGTCCATGGTGTTCGGCATTGTGCAGGGGGCCCTTTCATGCGTGATGGTGAGGAAGACGACGATGCCAGGAGGGAGACTGGGCCGCGGGGGAACCATCAAAGAAGCCGTTATGAGCAACATCTATGTGCTGATATTTCTGTTGGTTCCAGGGGGAGCATGTCTTCAGCCCCAACTTCATGCCTCCGAGACAGTGGCGTCGCTTTCGATTCCGCTCACAGACGAAGAACGGGCCTGGATCAAGGCGCATCCGGTGATTCGTGTCTCAAACGAGCCGGGTTACGCGCCCTTTGATTTTTTTGAAAAAGGTGAGCCCGCAGGGCTGTCCATTGACTATCTGAACATGGTGGCCAGGCGGGTCGGGTTGCGGCTGGAGTATGTTCAGGACACCTGGGACAACCTGCTGGAAATGGGCAAGCAGAAGAAGATCGACCTTCTGCATACGATGTTTTATGCCCCCGAGCGTGAGGCGTATTTTCTGTTTACAGCGCCCTATAAATCCCTGGTCCAGGGGATTTATATCAGAGAAGGGGTCACCGGCGTCAGGTCTGTCGATGACCTTGCGAACAAGCGGGTGGTGCTGACAAAGGGAGATACCATCGGCGAACTTCTGACCCGGCTGGTTCCCGATGCAGAGTATGTGTTTGTCGACACTTACGACTCGATTGTCAAGGCGATGGCGCTGGGCCAGGGGGACGCTACGGTGATGGATACGGCCGTCGCAAATTACCTGATCCGTAAATTCACGCTGACCAATATCCTGCCCGCAGGGGAAGCGAAGTTCTCCACCGGCAAGCGTGATGCGCGTTACCATATTGCCGTTCGAAAGGATTGGCCCCTTCTTCATGCCATTCTCCAGAAAAGCATGAACACCGTCTCCAGGGATGACATGGCCAGGCTTGAGTTTCGATGGTTTGGTCTGTCTCGTCCTTCTGAGCATGTCGGCATTCGCCTGACCGATAAGGAGAGAGCCTTCCTTGATACCCATCCCCGCATTCGTGTGCATAACGAAAAGGACTGGTCTCCATTTAATTATCATGAGTACGGAAGCCCCCGGGGGTTGTCCATTGACTACATGAATCTTGTGGCGAACCGGCTTGGGATACAGGTGAACTATGTGACCGGCCCGAGTTGGGATGATTTTCTGGGCATGATGAAACGAAAAGAGCTGGACGTCATGCTCAATATCGTCAGGACCGACGAGCGGGAAGCATATATTCTTTTTACGGAGCCCTATGCGCGTACCCCCAATGTCATCGTCAGCAGGGAGAGTAAGCCTTATGAACGCATGGCGGAGCTTGAGGGCAAGACCGTGGCATTCCCCAAAGGGTTTTTCTATGAAGAGGTGCTGACCGCATCATTTCCTGGGATCAGGCGCCTGCCGCTCCCGGATACCCTGGCCTGCCTTAAGGCGGTTTCTAAGGGTAAGGCAGATGCCGTCTTGAGTGAGGAGGTGGTGATCAACAGCCTGATTCACAGGAATATGCTCACCGGCCTGCGCATCACAGGTGAAGCCAAGATGGGCCACCCTGATTTTACAAACCTGCGACTGGGGATTCGGGACGATTGGCCATTTCTGCATTCGGCCCTCATGAAGGCCATGGCCGACATTTCCCCCCAGGAAATGCGTCGCGTTCGTGAGCAATGGTTGCGTTCGCACAGAGCTGCGAAGATCCCGGAAACCTTTGGCTCTGTGCTCCCCAGGTACTTGGTTGCGTATGGGGCAGGGGCCTTTGCTCTGTTTGCCCTGGTGGCCTTGGTGGTGGTTCACGTCGTGAAAAAAAAGAGTGCCTCTGTGCAGTTCGGTTCCCCTGTTTTTCGAGGGCTTCTTCTGGTGGGCATGGGGGTGTTTGTTATCACAGTCGGGGTTACCTGCTGGGTGACCCTGGAAGAAGATAAAAAACAGCATCGACGGGAAGTGGTGCGGAACCTCAGGGGAGTGCTGTCCATTTTTGAAGATCGTCTGGATCTCTGGCTCTCGGAAAAGGTTAACTTTTTGAGGCGGATGGGGCGTGACCCCATGCTCGCCTCCATGACCCGGGAGCTTTTTGTGGTGTCATCCGGGAAGAGGGAGCGGGTGACCCCTGATGCGCTTTCGAACGAGTTGTATGACATGCGCTCATACTTTAAAGCCCAGAAAGCCCTCTTTCATTACATCGATTTTTATATCATCAATTCGAACCATACGGTGATCGGTGCCATGCGCGATGCCGACATCGGGACCCGCCATCTTATTTCCCAACAGGAACCGGAACTTCTGGACCGGGCGTTGCAGGGCGAGGTTCTTTTTGTGTCCCCCATGGCATCGGGTGCCTGGCCGGGGGCTCCTGACGTGCCCAATACCCCGGAGAAATCCCTCGCCATGTTTTTTATCGGACCAATCCGGGATATGGACGGGCGTGTCCTTGCGGCGATGGCCCTGCGGGTGACACCCTGGAATGAGTTTGAGGAGGCGACCCGGTTGCTTGGTGACTTGAAAACCGGCGAAACCTATGCCTTTGACAGGGAGGGGCGGATGGTGTCTCCAAGCCGGTTTGAAGACCAGCTTCGCAGCATCGGGCTGCTTGAGCAAGACCGGGGGAGTGCCCTGAATATTGAAATCAGGGACCCTGGGGTCGACCTGACGAAGGGGGAACGGCCCCTCCGGGACAGGCCGCAGCAGCCCCTGACCCAGACGGTGATCCGTGCCGTTCAACTAAGGACCGAGATGAAACTGGCAGGTACCCGTGAGGGCCACTCCGATACCGAAATCAACACCACTGGGTATCGGGACTATCGGGGGGTGCCGGTGTTTGGGGCCTGGCTCTGGAACATGGATTTGGATTTCGGACTTGTGGCGGAAGTGGATGTGGATGAGGCCATGACCAACCACCACCAGACACGCCTGATGATTGCAGGTGTTCTGGGGGTGACCCTGATTGGTGCCATGTTCGCGGTGCTGCTTGTTCTGTTCCTCGGGGAACGTTCCTGCAGGTCTCTGATGCAAGCGCGGGACAGTCTCGAAGAGGAGGTGGATACATTGAAAGCAGAGGCCAATGATCTTCTGGGTCAAGCGGGGCTGCCGATAAAATACCCTGCGGACTGAAGGGTGTTGCGGGTGTTTTTGCCCCTCGTTCCTCGGGACCAATCCCATCTGCTTCTAAAATTGAATTCAATGTAGGCAATTATTACATGGGTGAGCAGGGTATTATCAAGGAACCTGGTGAAGGGAGGAGACCATGGGGGGGAGCAGTTTTGGGGTTCTTTTTCGGCTGTCCACTTTTGGCGAGTCCCATGGCGGGGCCGTGGGGGTTGTTCTTGATGGGGTGCCACCCGGTATTCCTCTTTGCGACGGGGATATCCAGCATGAGCTGAATCGCCGGAAACCCGGACAGTCTGCTGTCACCACCCCACGAAAAGAGAGCGATGAGGTGCATCTTCTCTCCGGAGTATTTGAGGGCAAGACCACGGGTACGCCGATCCTGATGATCCTTTACAATGAAGACGCCCGTCCGGAAGCCTACGATGAGATCAAGGAGCTGTTCAGGCCGGGTCATGCGGACTTTACCTATTTGAAGAAGTACGGACTCCGGGATTACCGGGGCAGTGGACGCGCCTCGGGAAGAGAGACCGCGGGGCGGGTTGCCGCAGGTGCGGTGGCCAAAAAGATGCTGGCCGCACAGGGCATTGGGGTGACCGCCTACACCTTGAGGGCCGCCGGCATCGGCTGCGAGACCATCGATCTGTCTGTCATTGAGGAAAACCCCATGAGGGCTGCCGACCTTATGGCCGCAGCAGAGATGGAGAGACGTGTGGTGGCCCTGGGCAAGGACGGTGACAGCACCGGTGGGCTCATCGAGTGCCGTATCCAGGGGCTTCCGGCTGGGCTGGGAGAGCCGGTATTCGATAAGTTCGAAGCGGACCTGGGGAAAGGGATTCTCTCTTTGGGCGGAATCAAGGGAGTCGAGTTTGGGTCCGGCTTTGGTTGTGTGGACATGCTGGGCTCAGAGCACAACGACAACATGGGCCAAGAGGGGTTTGTGAGCAACAACGCCGGGGGCACACTGGGGGGGATCACCACCGGAGAAACCGTGTTGTTTCGCGCCGCCGTCAAGCCCACCTCCTCCATAGAAAAGCCCCAGAACACCATCAACCTTCAAGGTGAAGAGACCGTCATTGTCACCGAAGGCCGTCACGATCCTTGCCTTTGCCCGCGCATGGTCCCCGTGGTGGAAGCCATGGCAGCTCTGGTGTCGGTGGACCATCTGTTGCGGCTGGGTGCCATGCGGTATCTGACGGATCCCGAACCATGAGGAAAGAGAGACTTCGATTTGACAATCAGATCATGACTATTGCCTCGGATGTGAAGTGAAGATAGACTTCATGATGAGCATGCCTTGGTGGCTCCGGTCACATGGGCGTCGACGGGATGAGTTGAATTCATGTCATATACACAGCAGAAAAAGGAGACATTCATGCAGTCACAATCCGATAGAAACACAGGAATTATGAACCAGGGAAAGCGGGCCTTATTTATGGTTGCCTTCTGGATCGCATCACGGATCGCTTTGGCCATTGTTATCGCCCTGGCTCTGTTTCAGTTGATCTGGACAGTGGTTACTCGCAGTCCCAATGATAAAATCGTCCGTTTCGGCAGGAGTCTGGGGGCTTATCTTTCTCAGATTGTCAATTTTCTTACGTACAATACGGATGAGAAACCGTGGCCATTTCAGGACTGGCCCGCCCATTCCACTGGGATGTGGAGAGAGGCGGACAACGACTGAAACGATGACATCGTATCCCGGAAACCACGAGATGAAACATCGGGTGGTGGAGGTGACTGATTTTGAAGATTGATAACGCCCCTCGACATTCACGCATTTAACCGCCGGGCCCATACCCTGTTGGATTGTGGGTGGTGGGGGGCGCTTTTGCCGCTAATTTGGGAGAGGCTTATCAAGGGGCGTATTCAGTAGCCCTTTGACGTCTTGTCCCAAAGACGCAGCGTCTCCTGGATTTGCGGGGTGCAGCATTTTATCACATTGATGTGGACGAACCTATGCAGCCTTAATGCCGTCTTGTTCGAACCCCATTTGGTTTGAGATTGTCGCCAAAAGAAGAGAAACAGAAGGTGAGTTAAAGGGGGCATGATTTTCTCAAGGTGTTCATTTTTATGCTAAAAACAGCATTCTAAGTAGAGATAATGGCGTTTATATAGATGTAAGTTGCCCTATTTATTTGTTTTTATTGCGGTCCGACCCCAAATTATCCGAAGTATCAATGGTATGGGGCCGTCATAAAAAACGGATCCTGAAGATTCAGGATCCGTGAATTGGTAAAGGTAACCCTGCTACCGTGTCTTTTATTATTTGTTGTTGGATGCATCTTCCAATACGTTTGATTGAAGATTAGATTTTTCTTTTAACTGTTGTTAAAAGTTGATCTTTCTTGAATCTACCTATTGTTAATGTCATCTGTTCAACGATGGTGCATAATAAAAAATTTAGGCCAGTGGCTTTGCGTCCCATCCTTTCGATATGGTTTGCTATTTGCTTTACTTTAATATAATGTCCTGGGGTTTGAATTTCAAGATAAAATACTGAATTAACGTAGTTTTTTATTTTGAAGTTTGCGCATGGAAAAGACATTTATTTAAGGCCGAAAAAAAAGATCCGGCAATCCGGGAGAGGCTCTTTTGGGATTTCGCTGTTCCCGTGGCAGACCAGGCAGAGCGCCTGAGAATCGATGGTATTATGAATGAAAAACGTCCGGGGTCCCCTTTCTGAAGAGCCTCACCTTTCATAGCAACATGATGGCCCCCGATTTTGCCCTTCGTCATGAGTGTCCTGCCATACCCGCAATCACCCATCGGTGTAATTTATTCAGCTGAAAACCGCCTCCGGCAGCCCTGCCGGGGCAAAGCACAGCCGTAGCCCGTTTTCTTAGTGGCACACCTTGCCGCTGGAGTTATTCCAGCTAAAGGCATCCGAATTAGCTGGCTTCATGATGCAGCCTTTTACAAAAAAACATGAAGGGCATGAGGCACCCTTCGGGCTATATGAAGGCGCTTGGAGAATCTCTTCCGTTAAGGATCACGCAACAAGTAAATGGTCAATCTTCATCAAAATGCCGCAGTGATTTGACCCGAGGGACGAGGGTTAAATCACTGCGGCAAATCGCTTTCAAGGTGGCTCACCTTGCCGCCGGAGGCTGTTTTGTATGGGCTCAATTGTTACGCGCAGACAAAAAAAGCGCCTGCCCTGCCCGGTGTGTCCGGGCGGGGCAGGCGCTTTTGTTTCGAGAAGGGCCCGTTTATGGTGACGCGCCTATTGGGCCAATCCTCCCCCAAGCACCTTGTAGAGGCTGACTCTGTTGGCCAGCTCCTGGCGCTGCAGGTCGATTTCTGCGGTCTGGGACGCAAAGAGTGAGCGCTGGGCATCCAGTACGCTCAAGAAGGAATCCACGCCTTCGTTGTAGCGTTTCATGGAGAGGTCGTATGCATCCTGGCTTGCCTGCACCAGCATGCGCTGGGCATCCAGCTGCTGGCCCAGGGTCTCTCGTGAGGCCAGGGCATCTGAGACTTCCTTGAACGCCAGCTGCAGGGTCTTTTCATACTGAACCACGGCAATTTTCTGGTCGATCTTTGCCGCCTTCAACAAGGCCTTGTTCCGTCCGCCATTGAAAATGGGGATGGAGATGGAGGGACCGACTCCCCAGCCCGCTGTGTCAGAGGAGAAGAGGTTTCCGAGATCGCTGCTGGAGTATCCCAGGTTGCCGGTGAGGGCAATGCGGGGGTAAAAGGCGGCCCGTGCGGCCCCGATATTGGCTCCGGCAGCTTTAAGGGAGTACTCGGCCCCAAGGATGTCCGGGCGTTTCAGCAGGACCTCGGAAGAGAGGCCCACAGGGATCTCCTCCATGACGGCCGCCACGTTAAGCTCGGTTGCCATGGGGATCCCATCCAGCCCTTTGGTGCCGAGGATTACCACCAGGGCGTTTTTGTCCAGTTGCACCAGACGGGTGAACAGGATCGTGTTTACCCGGGCAGACTCCAGGGCAATGCGTGCCTGGGAGAGGTCCTGTTTGGTTGCCACGCCGTTTTCGAAGCTTTTGTTCACCAGATCGTAGGTCTGCTGACGTGTTTCGAAGGACTCTTGGGACAGGGCCAGGGTCTGCAGGTCACTGGTGAGCTGCAGCCAGGCATTGGCAGCCTGGGAGATCAGCGAGATGGTGATGCTCTTCCGGGCTTCATCCGTTGCCAGGTAGGTGTTCAGGGCCACCTCGCTCAGGCTGTTGATGCGACCGAAGAAATCGATCTCATAGTACGGCATGGCAAGGCCGGCTTGATAGGTTTCCCCGGAGTTGCCGTGGAAATCGCTTTTGTACTCCCCGCTGCCGGCGGCATTGAGCTCGGGCAGCAGCTTGGCGCGCTCGATGTTGTAGAGAGCTTGAGTCTTCTGCACGCTGAGCACCGCGGTTTCCAGGTCCCGGTTGTTGGACAGGGCCGTCTGAACCACCGTCTGAAGCTCTTCGGACTGGAAAAAGGTTCTCCAGGGAATATCGGTGGCAAGCTCCTGCTCTGTTTTGATGGTCTTTGTAGCGGCCTCACCCTGGATCGTCGACCAGTCGGAGGCGGTGACATTTTCCGGGCGCTTATATGTCGGGGCCAGGGAGCACCCTGAGATCATCAGGGCACCTGCCACGACCACACTTGCAAGTTTTTTCATTTAATTCTCCTCAACTTTGCCTTGTTCCAGCGCAGGGATCGTTTTGTTTTTGCCCCTGAGGGATGAGAGGCGCTCGATAAGAACAAAAAACAGGGGCACAAAGTAGATGGCCAGAAAGGTCGCCCCGATCATGCCGCCGATGATGGCAATACCGATGGCGTTCTGGCTGGCCGCACCGGCGCCGCTGGATTTGGCAAGGGGAAGTACCCCGAGTACAAAGGCCATGGAAGTCATGATGATGGGGCGGAACCTGAGCTTGAATGAGGTCAGGGCCGCCTCGGCAAGGGGTACCCCTGACTCGTAGAGTTCCTTAGCAAATTCCACGATCAAAATGGCGTTTTTCGCGCACAGCCCCACGGTGGTGAGCAGGGCCACCTGGAAGTAGACGTCGTTGCTCATGCCGAAGGCCATGGCGGCGATGACGGATCCCACAACCCCTAAGGGCAGGGCCATCAGCACGGAGAAGGGAATGGCCCAGCTCTCGTACAGAGCCGCAAGGCTCAGGAACACGATGATGATGGAGATGGCGTACAGGGCAGGGCCCTGGGAGCCGGAGAGCTTCTCCTCATAGGAGGTGGTGGACCAGGTGTAGCCGATGCCTTCGGGGAGATCCTCGGCCAGCTTTTCCATCTCGGCCATGGCTTCACCCGTACTGACCCCCGGGGCGTTGGCGCCCTGGATGTTGATGGACGAGTAGCCGTTGAAGCGCTCGAGTCGGGGTGACCCGTATGTCCAGTGGCCTTTGGAGAAGGAGGTAAAGGGCACCATTTTTCCGGTGCTGTTTTTTACGTACCACTTATCAATGTCAGAGGGCTGCATCCTTCCGTCGGCCTGGCCCTGGACATAGACCTTCTTTACTCGCCCGTTGTCCATGAAGTCGTTGACATAGGCAGAGCCCCAGGCCGTCTGAAGGGTGGCGTTGATCTCCGCGATGGAGAGACCAAGGGCCCGGGCCTTTTCCATGTCGATTTCGACCTTGTACTGGGGTACGTCATCGAGGCCGTTGGGTCGGACGCCCACCAGCTTTGGATTCTGGCGGGCAGCCCCCAGCATCTGGTTCCGTGCTTCCATGAGCTTGTCATGGCCAGCGCCCACGTAATCGATGAGCTGGAGGTCGAAGCCCGAGGCGGTGCCGAGCTCGATGATGGGGGGCGGGTAAAAGGCAAAGATCATGGCATCTTTCACCTGGGACATGGCGCGGTTGATTTTTCCGGCAATGGACATCACCGTCTCGTCCCTGTCTTCCCACTCCTTCAAGTTAACAAAGGAGATGGCGGTGTTCTGACCGTAACCGGAGAAACTGAAGCCCACAACGGTCATGTACTCACGGAACTCATCCGACAGGTTGGCATCCAGGAAATCGGTGTATTTGTCGATGGCCGATGCCGTCCGGTCTGCCGTGGCGGCGGCAGGGGTGCTCACCTGTACCATGAGCACGCCCTGGTCCTCATCCGGCAGGAAGCCGGTGGGGATGCGAACGAACAGGAACCCGAGCCCCACAAAAATCATGAGGTAGACGACCATGGAGCGTTTCCAGTTGCGGGTGATTCCCCCCGAGGCCTTATGGCTGGCATCCCGGGCCGTGTTGAACACCCGGTTGAACCATCCGAAAAAGCCGGTCTTTTTCTCACCGTGACCCGGGGCCACGGGCTTGAGAATGGTGGCACACAGGACCGGGGTGAGGATCAGGGCCACAATCACCGAAAAGGTCATGGCCGCCACAATGGTGATGGAGAACTGGCGATAAATGGCACCGGCAGATCCGGAGAAGAACGCCATGGGAATAAACACGGCGGACAGAACCATGCCGATACCGACAAGAGCGCCGGTGATCTGGTCCATGGATTTGCGTGTCGCTTCCATGGGGGAGAGGCCCTCTTCGGCCATGACGCGCTCGACGTTTTCCACCACGACATTGGCATCATCCACCAACAGGCCGATGGCCAGGACCATGGCAAACATGGTCAGGGTGTTGATGGTAAACCCAAAGAGGTGCAGGGTGGCAAAGGTTCCCAAAAGCACAACCGGCACGGCCAGGGTGGGGATGAGGGTTGCCCTGAAGTTCTGCAGAAACAGAAGCATTACCAAAAAGACGAGGATGATGGCCTCAAAGAGGGTGTGGACCACCGACTCAATGGAGATCTTCACAAAGGGCGTGGTGTCATAGGGAAAGGAGTAGCTTACGCCGTCGGGCAGGAACTGGGCCAGCTCTGCGAGCTTATCCTTCACGCGCTTGGCCGTATCCAGGGCGTTGGCCCCGGTGGCAAGGCTGACGCCGAAGGCCGCGGCGGGGGCTCCGTTTCGCTCCACAATGGTGCCGTAGGTCTCTTCACCCAGGGAGATATCGGCCACATCCTTCAGGCGCACCTGGGACCCGTCTTCATTTACGCGCAGGATGATCTCACTGAACTGGTCCACGGTTTTCAACCGGGACTGGGCCAGGATGGTGGCGTTGAGCTGCTGGCCCTTCACTGCGGGCAGGGCGCCGAACTGTCCGGCGGACACATCGATGTTCTGCTCTGAGATGGCCTTCAGCACCTCGTTGGTGGAGATGTTGAAAGCGTATAGCTTTTCGGGGTTCATCCACACCCGCATGGCATAGGGGGAGCCAAAGGTGTCCACGGACCCGACGCCCCTGAGGCGTGAGACGGGTTCCGTGATCCGGGAGGCCACGATATCTGACAGGTCGGTTTGGTTGACTTCCGGGTTGGTGGAATGGAAGGCCGTGACAAACAGAAAGGTGGAGGATGATTTTTCCACCACCACGCCCTGGGACTGAACCGCCGCAGGCAAAAGGGGCATGGCGGTCTGTACCTTGTTCTGTACCTGAACCTGGGCGATGTCCGGGTCGGTGCCCGGTTCCAGGGTGACTTTGATCTCCACCCGGCCGGTGGCATCGGAGGTGGAGCTGAAGTAACGCAGGTTGTCGATACCGGTAAGCTGCTGTTCAATGACCTGGGTCACCGAGTTTTGAACCGTATCCGCCGACGCTCCCGGGTAGAATGTGGTCACGGAGATCTGGGGAGGGGCCAGAGTCGGGTATTGTTCCACCGGCATCTGGGGGATGGAGAGTGCCCCTGCAAGCATGATGAGAATGGCGACCACCCAGGCAAAAACCGGGCGATCGAGAAAAAATCGTGACATGAAAATACGTCCTTATTGCATGATGCTGTATTGCTCAGCTTGTCTTTGACGGGTCGCTTTTTGAAAATGGCTCCCGCAAACGCTCCGGTTTCCAACCCAGCTTATAAACTTTGGCAAAAGTTTGGCCCCCGGCAGGGCAGCCGGAGGAGACAGTGAGCTGAATCGTTACGGATGCTGTCGAGTTAGTTGGCAAGGGCCAGGGCTGCCTGAGACGCTTCCACTTCCGTGCCGGGGCGAAGGCGTTGAAAGCCTTCGGTGACAATGGCATCGCCCTCGTTGAGGCCTGAGGTCACAATCCAGTTGTTTTCGTAGGAACCATCCACCTCAATGGGGCGGGGTTGAACCTTGTTCTCCCTGTCAATGACCCAGGCTATCATGCCGCCGTTGGGCTGAAGAATGGCTGCTTTCTGGGGAATCAGGAGGACCTCCGCTTTGTCGAGGAGCAGGGTGGCGCTGACAAAAAAGCCGGGGTAGAGCTCCTCTTCCGGGTTGGGGAACAGGGCCCTGAGCACCACAGACGATGTGGTGGGGTCCACGGTGACTTCAGAGAATTGCAATTCTCCCATGCGGGCGTATTCGCCCTGGCTGTCCCCATAGTCCAGTCGGACCATGATTTTTCGGGTGTTGGTGCTTTTCTTTTTGAGATCAAACAGCTTCTCTCTGGCCTGCTGCATGTCCACATAAATGGGATCAAGCTGGGTGATTTCAGCCATCATGGTGGCCTGGTTGGCTGTTACAAGGGCCCCTTCCGTCACCGTGGATTTGCCGATGCGACCTGTGATGGGGGCATAGACACGGGTGTAATCCAGGTTGATCTTGGCCCGTGCCACCGAGGCATCGGCCACAGCGACAGAGGCGCGGGCCTGGAGCCATGCAGCATGGGCGTCATCGTAATCCTGGCGGCTCACCGCCCTGTCTTCCACCAGTCGGCCGTATCGCTCGGCGCGGGCCTTGCTCGACTCCAACTGGGCCTGGGCTTTGAGGAGATCCGCCTTGGCCGAGTCGTAGACGGCCTTGTAGGTGGAGGGGTCAATCTGGTAGAGGGGCTGTCCCTTTTCGACCATGCCGCCCTCTTCAAAAAAACGCTCGAGCACGATGCCTGTGACCTGGGGCCTGACCTCCGCCACTTTATGGGCCTGAACACGCCCGGGAACGGTCTGGGTGTGTTGAATGGCCTGCTTTTGCAGGGTGATAACGGAAACCGGGGCTTTGAAGGGGGCCCCGCCGGCCTCCTGGGCCGAAGCAGGGGAGGCGACCAGACCGAGACCCAGGGCCATGACGGCAAACAGTCCCTTGGCAGCCGAGGGGCGGTGTAT
>Ga0193955_1001067_pt1 | contig 13556 bp, 13 predicted proteins | sample BB_6_MG_FD_140343 | JGI IMG/M metagenome (GOLD analysis project Ga0193955, IMG submission 140343) | Microbial mat bacterial communities from the Broadkill River, Lewes, Delaware, United States - BB_6_MG | ecosystem: Environmental > Aquatic > Freshwater > River > Microbial mats | place: USA... | reverse complement strand
CTTGCAAAAGAAGAGCTAAAAGAGTTAGAGCAAAGAAAACCTGAACTTGAAGCAGAAATCAAAATTCTTCTTTTACCAACAGATCCTAACGATGACAAAAATATTTATGTTGAACTTAGAGCTGGTGCTGGTGGAGATGAAGCAGGATTATTTGTTGCTGATATGTTCAGAGCATATATCAAATTTGCTGAAAATGAAGGTTGGAAAACTGAAATTATGAACTCAAGTGAATCAGAAGCTGGTGGATACAAAGAGATGGTATTTCTTGTAAAAGGGGAATCTGTTTATTCAAAAATGAAATTTGAAGCTGGTGTTCATAGAGTTCAAAGAGTTCCTGCAACAGAAACACAAGGTAGAGTTCATACTTCTGCTATTACTGTTGCTATTATTCCAGAAGTTGATGATGTTGAGATTGATATTAGAAGTGAAGATTTAAAAATTGATACAATGAGAGCAAGTGGAAATGGGGGACAATCTGTAAATACAACAGATAGTGCAATTAGAATTACTCACTTACCAACTGGGCTTGTTGTAACAAATCAAGATCAAAAATCGCAACACAAAAATAAAGATAAAGCGATGAAAGTTTTAAAAGCAAGACTTTTTGATATGCAAGAGCAAGAGAGAATGGACAAAGAGGGTGCAGATAGAAAAGCACAAGTAGGTTCTGGAGACAGAAGTGCCCGAATTAGAACTTATAACTACCCACAAGGTAGAATCTCAGACCATAGAATCAACCTTACACTATACCGATTAGATGTAATTATGAATGATGGTTTATTCAATGAAATTATTGATCCACTTATTGCGGATCATCAATCAAGACTTATGGAGATGAGTGGAGTTTAACCTTCACCTTCTACATAGAAGTACACGAAAGTATAATAAAAGATAACTTAAGATATTATACACACCTACAAAGCAAATTACCAAAAAAACATTGCATTGTTAAAAACTAAATTATAGGAATAAAATTATGGAAAAAATTATAGATATTATAGATTCAATTGCTTATGAAAAAGGTTTAAAAGTTTCTGATGTAGAAAATGCTTTAAAAGAATCATTAATCAAAACAGCAGAAAAAATGCAAGATGATTCATTAATTTATGAAGCAGATATTGATAGAGAAAATAAAGAGTTAAAGCTTTCTCAAAAAATTGAAGTTGTTGCAAATGATGATATTAAACTTACAGGTGAAGCAAGAGTTGAACAAAATGAGTGGGAAAAAGAAAATGGAGTTGAAGGAAAACTAATCAATCCGGAAAACTTTTTATCTATAGATGAAGCAAAAGAGATTGATCCAGATTTGGAAATTGGTGACTTTTTAAGTTATGACCTTGAATTTGAATCTATGGGGAGAAATGCTGCTACTATTTTATTTTCTAATTTAGAATATAAACTACAAAGATTTACAGAAGATAATCTATTTAATAAATACAATGATCAAGTAGGAGACACTATAGGAAGTGTTGTTACAAGAGTAGACAGTAACGATAATACTTTTATAGAAATAGGTGAAGTAAAAGGTATATTACCTAGAAAAAATAGAATTAAAGGTGAAACTTTTAAGGTTGGTGATGCTTTAAGAGCTGTTGTTAAAAGTGTAAATATCGATAAACAACATGGTTTAATTGTAGAAGTATCAAGAACAAGTCCTAAGTATTTAGAAAGTTTATTGGCTTTAGAAGTTCCTGAACTTAAAGATAAAAAAATTATTATTGAAAATAGTGCAAGAATCCCAGGAAGTCGTGCAAAAATTGCATTATCTACAACAGAAGCAAATATAGATCCTATTGGTGCTATAGTTGGGGTTAAAGGTGTTAGAATAAATGCAGTTAGTGAACAACTTAATGGTGAAAATATCGATTGTATTGAATATACTCCTATTTTAGAGATGTTTGTAGCAAGAGCATTAAGTCCTGCAATTGTAAAAAGTGTTAAAATAGAAAAAGGTGCAGGGGAGAAAGGCAAAGATAAAGCAATCGTTACTATTGCAGAAGATCAAAAAGCCCGAGCTATTGGTAAAGTTGGTTTAAATATTCGACTAGCTTCTATGCTTACTAAATGTGAAATTGAATTAAATGTTCTTGAAGGTGCAACAACTGGATCTGAAGAAGTTACAGGAAATTCTGGTGATCAGCAACCAACAAAAGATGTATCTGAATTAGCATCATTATTTAAATAAGAGATACTATGGCTAAGCCAACTATATATCTTTATGATAGTGTTCAAAAGGAAAAACTTCCTTTTGAATCTCAAGAACCAAATAAAGCTACTGTATATGTATGTGGTCCAACTGTGTATGATGATGCACATTTGGGTCATGCAAGAAGTTCTATAGTATTTGATCTTTTACATAGAGTTTTAAGAGCAAATGATTATGATGTAACTATGGCAAAAAACTTTACAGATGTTGATGATAAAATAATCAAAAAAATCAAAGAATCTGGAAAATCACTCGAAGAGATCACAACTTTTTATATCAACAGCTACAAAAACGATATGGCGAAATTAAATATTTTACCAAATGATTTAGAGCCATATGCGACACAAAATATTAAAGCTATGATAAATATGATAAATAAACTGTTAGATACAAACAAAGCTTATAAACTAAATGATGGAATCTATTTAGACACCTCAAAAGACACTCAATACGGTGCTATATCACATAGAGCAAGTGATGAAAATTCTCAGGCTCGTGTTGAAGTAAATAACAATAAAAAAGATCAAAAGGATTTTGCTATGTGGAAGTTTTTTGATAAAAGTGAAGTTGGATTTGATTCTAACTTTGGTTATGGTCGACCAGGATGGCATATAGAATGTAGTGCTATGATTGATACTCATTTATCAAATCATGACTTACCGTATGCTATTGACATACATGGAGGTGGAGCTGATTTATTATTTCCACATCATGAAAATGAAGCTAGCCAAACAAGATGTTGTACTTCTCAAGAGTTATCAAAATATTGGATGCATAATGGTTTTGTTAATATAAATGGTGAAAAAATGTCAAAATCATTAGGAAATAGTTTTTTCTTAAAAGATGCACTTAAACAGTATGATGGTGAAGTTATTCGATTTTATATGATGACTGCCCATTATCGGGCAGATTTCTCTTTTAGTGAAGATGATTTGAAATCAAGTAAAAAAAGACTTGATAAGCTTTATAGACTTAAAAAAAGACTTTATGGTGTGCAAAGTAACAATAAAGCAAATAAAGTGCTTACAAATGCTTTATTTGATGCTTTAAATGATGATATGAATACTTCAAAAGCACTTGCAAGTATAGATGAGTATATCTCTTCATCAAATGATGCTTTTGATAAAGAACCAAAAAATAAAAATCTTAAAAAAGAAATTATTGCTTCGATTGAATTTATAGACTCAATTTTGGGCGTTGGGGCAAAAGACGCTTATGCTTATTTTCAATTTGGTATATCAGAATCTGAAAAAGAGAATATAGAAAAATTGATTCAAAATAGAAATGATGCAAAAAAAGAAAAAAACTTTGAACTCAGTGATAAAATTAGAGATGAGTTAAAAGAGATGAATATCTCACTTATGGATAGTACTCACGGTACACTATGGGAAAAAGAGGTTTAATTACCTCTTTTTACTTTTTATGACGATTTAAATATTTATTAAGAAGTTCTTCCAAATTCTTTTGAATATTTTCATCAAAAGAAGCTAAATCATTTGTACACTTAGACGATAACTCATCAGCACTTTTTATAGCACCCTCTAATCCAAGTAAATTTACAAAAGAGTTTTTAGCTCCATCATTTGCAGTAGTTTTACCAGCTTCTTCTTCTGTAGCAGTTTCATCAATAATATCATCTTGAATTTGAAATAGTAGTCCTATATCAATTCCAAATTGATATAATTTATCTTGAACATCTAATGAAAGTCCTGCTATTATTGCGCCCATCTTTAAACTTCCAGCAATGAGTTTTGCTGTTTTATGAATATGTAAAAATTCTAACTGGTTTAATTCTAATTTGTGATTTTCAAAATAACAATCAATAGCTTGACCAATAATCATACCATCAATACCACCATCAGAACTAAGTATTTTAATCAAATCAATTTTAACATCATTACTTAAAGGTGCATTTGCAATTAAATTAAAACTATGAGTATTTAAAGCATCACCAACTAAAATAGCTGTAACTTCATCATATGTTTTATGTAAAGTTGGATGCCCTCTTCGTAAATCAGCATCATCCATGCTAGGTAAATCATCATGAATTAAAGAGTATGTGTGGAGATATTCTAAACCTAAAGAGACAGGTAGGGCATTTTTAACCAAAAGTGGCTCAACTGCATTAACAATAGTTAATAAAAGCATAGGTCGAAATCTCTTCCCACCTGCATCTAACATCTCTCTTAATGCATCTTGAAAAATTGGATGAAAAGTATCTGATATGGGTAAATTTATATTTAAATAATTCTCAAACTCTTCTAATAATTGATTACTTTGCAAATGGATTCATCCCACCCATCATATTCATAGCTGATGCTTTTTTATTATCATCACTTTGTTTAATAACATCATTCATAGCACTAATAAGTAAAATTTGGAGAGAGTCTTTATCTTCAAGTAAAGAATCATCTATTTGAAGATCTATTACTTCTGAATTGCCATTTATTGATAACTCAATCATTCCTCCACCTACTTTAGATGTAAATGTTTTATTTTTTCCCTCTTCTTTAGCTTTTTCAGCCATCTCTTGAACTTGACCCATCATCTCATTTAGGTTAATTTTACTTAAATCAATACCTTCAAACATTATCTATCACTTCCTATGAGTTCATTTGTAATTTCTGAAATATCATTATTTTCATCAACATGTACAACGATTGGCTTATATGTTTCTAACTCTTGCTCAGAATATGAAGCATATGCAATAACAATAATTTTATCACCTATTTCCACTTTCCTTGCAGCTGCTCCATTAAGACACATATCTTTAGAGCCTCTTTCACCTTTAATTACATAAGTTGAAAATCGTTCACCATTATTTACATTTACTATTTCTACTTTTTGTCCTATACGCAAGCTTGAAGCATCTAAAAGATCTTCATCTATCGTAATTGAACCAACATAATTAAGGTTCGCATCTGTTACTGTTGCTCTGTGTATTTTACTATATAACATATCAAATGTCATTATTCTTCCTATTTATTCAATATTTGAGGCTCACCCCAGAATTGTTCTGGAATGATATATTCATGTACTGGATTACCACCAATAATATGTTCTTCAATTATTTTATCAATTTTTTCTTTGTTCAATTGAACATACATATGATGCCCTGGCTCTACCATCATTACAGGACCCATTTGACATCTACCTAAACAACTAGTTCTGATAGGTTGAACTGGACCCATTATACCTTTTGACATAAGTGATTGAGCCATATGATTAAACAAATCTTGAGTTTGTTCACTTACACAAGAAGGTTTAGGCATACCCGGCGGTGCACTTTGTTCACATTTAAAAATATAAAATGTTGGTTGTGGTATTTGAGGCATTTCCATAAATATTTCCTACTTTTAGCTATTTTTTAATTATAATTATTCGCATTTTATCTCAGATTTCTTAAAATAATATAAAAATAAATACCTATTAGTCTACAAGTTTTCACTTGGCTTATGTACTGTAGATTCAAATATAACTATTTTATCTCTTCCTGTATTTTTCGCTAAATAAAGTGCTTCATCTGCATATTTAATTGCTTTCCATAATGAGTCAGTATCATTAGGATAATGAGATATTCCCATACTCAAAGTTTTTTTAAATTTCTTGGATTCTGATGTAAACTCTAAAGAGCTGAAATTCTTTTTAATATTATTAGCGATTATGATACTTTGTTCTTTTGTTGTATTTAACAAAAGTATTAAAAATTCTTCTCCACCATAACGCACAGCCATATCTGAATCACGAATTGAATCTGTCATTATTTTTGCCAAACTTTTAATAACAGTATCGCCTACATCATGCCCATATGTATCATTAACTTTTTTAAAAAAATCAATATCAATCATTAAAATAGAATGAATATGTTCTTGAGATGTTCTATTTGGAATATTTGAACCTAGAAATTCCGTTAAAAATCGTCTATTATATAAAGTAGTCATAGGATCAATTAATGTAGTTTGTTTTAATTGCTCCATTAAAATTTTACTTTCTATTACTGGTTTTGCCATATCTAAATAATTGTTTATCACAGGGATATATCCCTTTATATGAATTAAATCCGTTTCGCTAGTAGCTTGAATATGAAGTACCAAAGAGTATTCTTCATGAATATGAAAATAAAGGCAAATGTATTTATCTGACTTTTGATTACAATTTAAACAAATATTGTCAAAATCATTTGATGATACATTTGCAGATATTCTAAATGCACGACATTGTTGTGCATCTTTGTTTAAATTTAATAATTCATCATCAATATTATTATAAACTATATTACGCTTTTGTAATTGATTATTTATTTCAAAGAGTAAAAAATTATCAATAAGAAACTTTTGCTTTAATATTTGAATAATTCTGCTGTAAATAGTTTCTTTATTCTCATCTAATTCAATTGTTTTTTTAAATTTATATATTTCAGATAATTCATTAAGCCTTTTTGCAACTTCTCCCGCTTCATTTGTTAATGTAGTGTCAATTTTATAGGTAAAATCTCCTCTGTAAGCTTGTGAAATTCCATTTTCTAAGTCATCAAAAAGTTTTACATATGGTTTAATAAAATAGTTAACTACATAAATGGCAATAATTAATAATATAATAACCATAAGCAAAATTTTTAATGCAATTTTTATTCCCTCTAGTCTAGTTGAGCTAACCTCAATATCCATACTTATAACACCTAACACATCACCATTTTTTGCTTTTGTATGACAACGAATACAATTAGGATTTGATAAACTCGAAGCAATATAGGGAATACTAACTTTTAATGTTACTTCATTGATTGATTCAAATAGTTCAGTTTGAATAGATGATGTAGCTAATGCTTTTTTTTCTATAGCACTTGCAACAGTTTCATTATCATAACCAAAACCATATTCTTCGACTACTGATGGCGCTCTATAGAGATGAAAATTATCTATTTTTTGATTATTTGAAATATTTGATAAAAAGAGATCTCTTTTATCCATTGTATTATTTACCATGTGGGAGGTAAGACCATCACGAACATTTTGTGCTATACTAATAGCTTTTTCGGTTGTGTGTTTTATACTATATTCTTTAAAATTATATATAAAAATCATAATACTTAAAAAAGATACTGATAACATCATTACAATAATAATAGTCAATACTTTTTTATTAGTACTCATATATATTTAACCTATTAATTCTTCTACTAATTTTTTATCATTAAGAGGAAATTTCTGATCATAAATAATTTGATCCTCTTCATCACCTTTTCCTAAAATTAAAATAATAGGATTTTTATAGTTTTTTGAATAATTAAGTGATTTTGCGATTGCACTTTTTCTATTAAGTTCAATATCAATCAGATCTTTGTTGTTGCAACCTTGAATTATATCTTTACAGATTAAATCAGGATCTTCAAAACGAGGATTATCGGATGTAATTATAATTTGTTTACTGTATTTTTCTGCAATTTTTCCCATTAGAGGTCTTTTATTTTGATCTCTATCTCCACCTGCTCCAAATACGGTAATAATATCATAAGATGAAAAACTTTGAAAAACTTTTTCCATACCATCAGGAGTATGTGCAAAATCAACAACTATCAGTGGATTTTGATTTACTATCTCCATTCTTCCAGATACACCACCAAATTTTTCTACTTGATCACAGATTTTTTGTAAAGGCATATCTGTTACTAAACTAATTGCAGAAACAGCAGCCGTTAAATTATAGACATTAAAATAACCCATCATAGGTGAAGAAAAATTTACTATATTTGAAAAATGTTGTAGTGCAACATGTATACCATTTTTTAAACTATATGCAGATACTTTAAAAGTAGCAGGATTTTCAGCACCATAAGCATAAGTATTTTTCATTTTATATTTGATATTTTTATCATCTTTATTAATAAGTTTTTTTCCATCACACTGAAAAAAGCTATTTTTTACTGCGATATATTCTTCTATTGTATTATGATAATCAAGATGATCTTGGGTAATATTTGTATGAATCTTGAGTTCGAAATCTAAACCTTCAATTCTTTTTTGTTCTATTGCATGAGAACTTACTTCCATTACAAAAAAATCACACTTATTTTCAATTGCTTTTTGAATATGCCCAAAATTTCCTAATTGTATAGGAGTAGTTAATGAATACTTCTCAACTCTATTATCATTGATAAAAAAACCTCGTGTACCTTGAAGTGCTACTTTATAACCTAAATCTAAAAGAATAGAATAAATAGCAGCAGCAGTTGTTGTTTTACCATTTGTTCCCGTTATTCCTATTATTTTTATCGAAGAAAAATCAAAGTACTCTTTTAATTCATGAGATTCTATAAAATCTATGCATCCATTTTGTTTTGCTTTTTCAACATATTGTTCATTATGTTTTGAAATAACAAAAGTTGATTCTTGTGTAGCACTTTGTGAGTCATCAGTAAATATTTTAGTATTATGATTTATTATCAATATTCTTTTTTCCTAATCTTTCATATAGTTCTGTTAAATCATCATCATAAGAGAAAAACTCATTAAAACCGTCTAAATAGCTATATGCAGTTTTATCAAAATTATTTTCTATTAATTTATTTATAAAATCTAATAAATCATCTTTTTTTGTTATTGCAACTTTTGTACTAAACATAATATCTTGATATGCCTCTTTGAATGAACCTCTGTTTTGAACAAGTTCCATAAAATCATTATACTCTATAGCATTTAAAGATTCTACATTTGTAGTAGAAATATCTTGTAGTAAGCTCATCATTTTAGCGTTGTCACCATCATATGCATTAATCACATCTTGAACATACTTTACAGCATTATCAAAATCTTCATCTTTTGCTATTATAAAATAATCAAATAATGTTTGAGCCTTTTCTTCACTTTCATAACCCAAATCACAAAAAATACAATATAGTTGATACTCTATATTTTTAGGTTCTTGAGATAATATTTGTGAATATAAAAATAACGCTTTATCATATTGTTCTGCATTAAAATATGAGTGAGCATCTTTTAATAGTTCTTCAATATTACCCATTTAACATCTCTTTTTCCATTCCTGCAGGTACATTTATTATTTCCAATTCAGGATGAATTGCTGCACGAAGTTCTTTTTCTACAATAAATTTAAGTGTACTTCCACTAGCAGCACAGCCTACGCATGCACCTTGAAGCTGTACATAAACTTTTGCATTTTTGATATCTAAAAGCTCAATAGCTCCACCATCTTTAGCAAGCATAGGAGCTACTTTTGTTGTTATTATATTGCTTACAGGTGACTGTAAATCTTCATCCGTAAAAGGCATACTCATATTAAATTTCCTTAATCTTTTTTGTCTTATATTTTACTAACACTATAGCTAATCCTGTTAATCCCAGAATCACTCCTATAGTTTGAAATATAAAAGTTAAAGTAACCGGTTCAGTCATTAGTTCACTACTTCGTCACATCTTATACATAAAGCATCTGCTTTACTAGCTCTAAATTTCCAACATCTTGGACATTTATGTTCACTTGCTTTATATACTTCAAATTGTTTTCCATCTATTTCAAAACTTCCTAAAGAATTTTCTTCTTTATTAGTAACAATTTTTGAAACAACAAACCAATCTTCTGCAATTGTTGGATCTAATGCTAAGATATCTTCACTATCAGTATAAACAACTAATTCAAGTGTAGATTTAATTACTTTCTCTTTATTTAGTTTATCTTTTATTTCTGCAAATTTACTTTTAGCATTTAATAAATACTCTTCGTTAAGAGTTAATTCAATTTCAGGTAATTTATATTTTTCGATATCAAAAATAGTCGTTTTCCCATCAGTAATCACAGCAGGTGCATATTGTACTAATTCATCCATAGTATATGTTAAAATAGGAGCAAGCGTAGTTAAAAATGCTTTAGCAATCATCGCCATTGCACTTTGAGATGCGATTCTTGTATCAGAATTTTTTCCATCACAGTACATTTTGTCTTTACATATATCAATATAAATATTTGATAATTCAGCAACTAAAAAGTGATTTAATTTATTTAACCCTCTTGAGTAATCATTTACTCTAAATGACTCATCAACTTCTAAAAATGTTTTTTGCGCTTTATCTAAAATCCATAAATCTGTTGTTGACATTTTATCTAACGAAACAATCTCTTCTAACTCATAAACATTTCCAAGTAAAATTTTACCTGTATTTCTTATCTTTCTATATTGCTCTGCCATCTGTGTTAAAATTCCATCTGAGATTTTTAAATCTGATTGGTAATCACTCATAGCAACCCACATTCTTAAAATTTCACCACCATATTGTTTTAAAACTTTATCAGGTGCTACAACATTTCCTTTAGATTTTGACATCTTTTCACCCTTAGCATCAACAGTAAAACCGTGAGTTAAGATTGATTTATAAGGTGCAACTTCTGAAGAAGCAAGTGAAGTTAATAAAGAAGACTGGAACCAACCTCTATGTTGATCGCTTCCCTCTAGATACATATCAGCAGGATATGTTCCCGCATCGTAGTTTCTACTTCTTAAAACTGCATTTTGAGTTGAACCAGAATCAAACCATACATCTAAGATATCCATAGTTTTTTCTAAGTCATCAGGGTTTAATCCACTTCCTGGGTATAATAAATCTTTGATTTCCATATCATACCAAGCATCAGCACCTTTCATCTCAAAAATCATAGCTACATAGTTTAGTACTTGCTCATCATAAACGATTTCATCAGTTAGTTTATTTCTAAAGAATGCAATTGGTACTCCCCAATCTCTTTGTCTCGAGATACACCAATCAGGACGCCCCTCTATCATAGTTTTTAACCTATTTTTTCCATGTTCTGGATAAAACTTAACATTTTCAATTGCTTCTAAAGCATTCTGTCTTAATGTTTTTCCATCTTTACCATATGGAGCATCCATAGAGATAAACCATTGTTTAGTTGCTCTAAAAATAACTGGTTTATGTGTTCTCCAACAATGTGGATAAGAGTGAGTTATATCAACTCTTTTCAATAATGCATCACCTAAAAGTTCCATAATTGGTTCATTTGCTTTAAATACATTCATATTTAAAAAATCTTCAGGATTAGGAAGTAAATTTTCTCTTACAATTGTATTATCATAAGCTCCATTTGCACCAACAGGCATAAGAACTTCAAGTCCATATTTTAAACCTATTTTATAATCATCCTCACCATGTCCAGGAGCTGTATGAACGGCACCAGTTCCTGCATCCATCATTACATGCTCACCAAGTACAATTTTAGATTTTCTTCCATTTACTGGATTAATAGCGTGAGTATTTTCTAAACTATTAGGATCTATATTTTTTACAATATCACCTTTTACAACTTCATCTGCAAGTAATGTACCATATAATTTTTTTGCTATTACAAAACCATCGGTAGTTAAAACATACTCTTCTTCACCATTAAGTGAAATACCAGTATTTGCAGGTAAAGTCCAAGGAGTAGTTGTCCAGATAATTACACTTGCATCTAACTCTTCTAATTTAAATGCAACAAAAACTGATGGAGATACTTTATCTTCATATTCAACTTCGGCTTCAGCAAGTGCTGTTTGTGCAGCCCATGACCAATAAACTGGTTTACTTCTTTGAATTAAAAGACCTTTTTTAGAAATAGCAATTAGCTCTCTATAAATGTTTGCTTCAAATTTAAAATCCATTGTTAAGTATGGTTTTTCCCAATCTGCAATAATACCCAGTTGCTTAAACTCATCTCTTTGAATATCAACAAATTTTGTTGCATGGTCTCTACACAATTGTCTTAATTTACTTTTTGGTAACTCTTTTTTCTTTTTTCCACCAATTTTCTCTTCTACTTTTTGCTCAATTGGTAGACCATGACAATCCCAACCTGGAGTAAATCGTACAGATTTTCCATCAAAATAGTGATATTTAATAATAATATCTTTTAATACCTTATTTAAGGCATGTCCAATATGTATATTACCATTTGCATAAGGAGGTCCATCATGCAATGTAAAACTTTCACACCCTTTTCTATTTACCTTCATTTTTTCATAAACATTTTCTTCATCCCAAAGTTTATATTGCTTTGGCTCATTATGAGGTAAGCTTCCTCTCATTGGAAAATTTGTTTTTGGTAGTTGTAATGTATCTTTATAATCTATTTGTTCTGAAGTTTGTGTAGTCATATTAATAATTGTCCTATAATCTAAATTAGGATAGAGTATATCTAAATATGATTTAAACTTATATAACAAAAGGATTGTAATGTATGATGACATTTTTAGCCATAAAGATATGCTTGATTTTCAAAATATTTTAAAAGATAAGAACCACACTGTAACTACAGCAGAAAGTTGCACTGGAGGATTAATCTCTAGTATGATTACAGAAATTTCTGGTTCATCAGATATTTTTAAAGGTTCAATAGTTACTTATTCAAATGAAATTAAAGAACAAGAACTTCAAGTCAAAAAAAGTACTATGATTAAATTTGGTGTTGTTAGTTGTGAAGTTGTTGAGGAGATGTTAATGGGTGTACAAAAAAAATTCAATTCTGATTTTGCAATTGCTGTTAGTGGAGTAGCTGGACCAAATGGAGGAACCCAGAATAAGCCAGTAGGTACTGTTGCTATTGGTGTTATGTCAAAAAATGGATATAAAAATATCAAAATTTATCACTTCAAAGGAGATAGAAAAGAGGTTCAATTACAGGCTGCAAAAACTGCTTTAAATGCAAATTTTGAAATTTTGTTAAAAAAGACTTGACATATCTTTTTAAATTAACTATAATTCCATCCAATTTAACGAAGATGACTTGTTAGCTCAGCCGGTAGAGCATCTCCCTTTTAAGGAGGTGGCCGTTGGTTCGAATCCAACACGAGTCACCATCATGTTAGATTGTGTTATTTTATTTCGGTCGATTAGCTCAGTTGGTAGAGCGCTACCCTTACAAGGTAGATGTCATAAGTTCGAGTCTTATATCGACCACCATTATTATATTGTTGGCCCCATCGTCTAGTGGTTAGGATCCATGGTTTTCATCCATGTTACAGGAGTTCAAATCTCCTTGGGGTCACCAAATACAGTATAAATTTATTAAAAGTGCGGTTGTAGTTCAGCTGGTTAGAATATCTGCCTGTCACGCAGAGGGCCGCGAGTTCGAATCTCGTCAACCGCGCCACTTTTATATAAATGACTTGTTAGCTCAGCCGGTAGAGCATCTCCCTTTTAAGGAGGTGGCCGTTGGTTCGAATCCAACACGAGTCACCATTTATTTATACTAGGTCGATTAGCTCAGTTGGTAGAGCGCTACCCTTACAAGGTAGATGTCATAAGTTCGAGTCTTATATCGACCACCATTATTTTTATTGTTG
>Ga0193955_1001049_pt1 | contig 13662 bp, 11 predicted proteins | sample BB_6_MG_FD_140343 | JGI IMG/M metagenome (GOLD analysis project Ga0193955, IMG submission 140343) | Microbial mat bacterial communities from the Broadkill River, Lewes, Delaware, United States - BB_6_MG | ecosystem: Environmental > Aquatic > Freshwater > River > Microbial mats | place: USA... | reverse complement strand
GTTTTTCGATGAATGAAATATGGGTAGCTGTCAGATCTGTAGAGGAACCGGAACGGGTTTTTAGAGTGATGGTGATGATCTGGCCCGGCACCTGGGGGAAAAACACGGTCCTGATCCAGCCGTTTGTAATCAGGGATATGCCGCACACCGCAACGGTGACAAGAAAAAACAGGGCCGCATACCGATGGGTTAAGGTGATTTTGAGCATGGGGCGGTAAATGCGGGTATTGGCAAACGCCATCACACGGGAAGCGCCCTGCTGAACCCTGTCCCACAGACGGCTTACACCGCCCCGATGTCCGGGCTGCCCTGAAACTCCATGGGTTATGGAGATGGCTGCCAGGTGCGCCGGCAGCACCAGTTTGCTCTCCAGCATGGAGGCCATTACCGAGATAATCACCACCACGGAGAAGCTGGCAAACAATTTGCCGATCTCATTTTCAATGAGAAGCAGCGGGTAAAAGGCGGCCACCGTGGTAAAACAGCCAAACACCGTGGCTGTGGTGACCCGGTGAACACCTTTAATGGTGCCTTCGACAGGATCCGAAGTCTCTTTTCTGGCTTCAAACACGCTTTCGCCCACCACAATGGCGTCATCCACCAGGATCCCCAGCACAATGATCATGCCAAAGGTGGTGATGTCGTTTAGGGAGTAGTTTAAAAAACGCTCACCCATGACAGAGACAGCACAGGCTAAAGAGATGGGAATCCCCATGGCCACCCACAGCGCCAGTTTGACATTGAGAAACAGGGCTAAAAGCAGGAAAACGATCAAAAGTCCCTGCCAGGCATTGGAGGCCAGAAGCTTGAGCCGATCCTTCATATAGGTGGCCTGTTCCGCCCAGATGTCAATCTTAATGCCTTTGGGAAGGCCGGGCCGGATCTTGTCAACCACCTGCTTTGCCGCCTTGTTCACAGCCAGAAGATCGCCTTTCTGGCCGGTGTAGATCAGCATGCCCACGGACGGGCTGCCCTGGAACCGTGCAAAAAAAGGTTCTTCTTCAAACCCGTCCACAACCGTTGCAACGTCTTTGACAAGGATCTGTGTACCGTTGCCCAGGGTACGGACACCGATATTGGAAAATTCCTCAAAGGAGAATGCCTTTTTATCCGCCCGGATCACTATTTTGCCGCTTTTGCTTTCGATGCTGCCGGTGGAATAGTCCAAGGAGGCCTTGTTGATCGCCGATGCCACCTCTTCTAAGGTCATGCCGTGGGAGCGAAGTTTGTCCATATCCACTTCAATGCGGATTTCACGGGGCTTTTTGCCGAACACCTCAATGCGGGTGATCTTTGGATGGGAGAGCAGGTCCTCTTTCACCTGTCTTGCCGTTTGCTGCAGGGTCATCTCGTCTGTGTCGCCGTACACCTGGACAATCAGGCCCATGATATTGAATTCATCCCGGGTCACCACAGGGCGTTCGGCCAGGTTCGGCAGGTTGAAGATGGAGTCCACCCGGGACTGGATCTCATTTTGGAACCGCTCCATATCAAATCCTGAAGTTTTTTTCACCGTCACCGTAGAGTTTGCTTCACTGGATATGGAAGAGATCTTTTTTATGCCCGGCATGCCTTCCAGGGCATTTTCAATTTTCCTTGAAACCCCTCTGTCCACCTGTTCGGCACTGGCACCGGGATAGGCGGTCTGCACGGTAATGCTGTTCACAGGTATTGCAGGAAACCCTTCTATGCGGATGGAGAACAAGGTAAACACGCCTGCGAGCAAAACAAGGATCATCAGAAGGTTTGCGGCCACAGGATTTCTGGTAAACCAGGCAGATAATGCATGCATGGTCTACCCCCTTTCCTTAATCTTGGGCTCAACCAGAAGCCCGCCTGCAAAACTTGCGTTAGGGGCCACCGCTACCCTTAAGGGATTTTGGCCTTTGATTGTATCCGAACGGATATAGACCACCCCGTTGCCGTAAAAAAGAGGCGTTGCATGAACCGGTTCAAGCCGGTTGGTTTCATCCACAACCCAAACCACCCCCTGCCGGGTCAATGCCGTTTGCGGAAGGGCCAAAAGGCCCGGTAAATTTGGGCCTTCAATCTCCACCCGGACAAAGGTGCCGGGCAGCAGGGGCGGGGTCTGGGCCAGGGGCTGATCCACCTGGAGAAACAGGGTTTCAAGCCTTGAACCGGAATCAAGCCGTTGTCCCTTCCGAATCACCCGAGCCTGCCAGGAGGCGTTTTGCTGGGTGGATACCAAGCGGGCAGAAAGGTTTTGGCCGGGACCGGACAAGGGGGACTGTTTTATTTCATCTTCTTTTGAAAAATTGAGCCCCAACAGGGCCAACTGGTCTGCATAAACGTGAATGCCCACCTCGGCGGTATCGACACCGTAAAGGGAGAACACCTCATCCCCGGCTAAAAGGGTTTCGCCCGGATTGACATGGCGTTCAATGATCACCCCGTCAAAGGGGGCGCAAATTTTGGTGTATGACAGCCGGGTTCCGGAAAGGTCCAGTGCGTTTTGGGCGGCTTTAAGACCGGCTTTGGCCGAGTTGAGCTGGGGCCTTCGCAGTACCAGTTCGGAGGACGGAACTCCCTGTAATCCTGATCGCTTCCAGTTCCTTTGGGCCTCTTTTGTCTCGCGCTGCTCTTTTAGCAGATCAACCGTTGCCTGGGCCACCCGGTTCCGGTCCTCGCTGACCTGGGCCCGATAGGCAGTCTCTTCTATTTTTACAAGCACCTGCCCTTTTTTGACCCGGACCCCGGGCTGCAGCATGGGGTTGATATAGACAATTGGGCCGTCAACCCTTGATTTAATGGTGGACTGCCACAACGGATTGACCTCCCCAAGCGCTGTAATTCGCGCCGGATGGGCCGAAGCGCAGACATCCTGTACCGTTACGGGTATGCCTGACGGCTTCACTTCTTCATCTTGTTGCAGCGCACCTTTGGCTGGTTTTGATTCAAGAAAGAAAAATGCCCCGGCCACACATAACAGGGCAGTAATCATAAAGACGACGATTTTTCCCGTAAGGATGTGAATTATTTTTTTCATTTATACTCTGAGTTCCTGATTTTTAAAATTTTTTCAAGCCGACAATCGCAGAAGATCAAGCCATAGGGACTCAAAGGCCGGTACCTGCCGCAATGGCCAAATTCACCCGGTTGCTCAGCCGGTCGGCCAGGGCCTGGTTCAGCCGCAGTTTCACGGAAATCTCCTGCTCTTTGGCTATGAGCAGCGTCTGGATATTGTCCAGCCCCTGGCGGTAGCGGGCGGCAAAGTAGCGGCTGCTTTTTTCCGACTCTGTTGCTGCGATCCCAAGGGCTTTGGCCTGGACCGCCAGCTGATTTTCCAGGGTGAGCGCATTTTCCACTTCAGACAATGCCCGCAGCACAACCGCATGAAGATCCTGGATAGCGGCATCGGCTTCAAGGTGTCCTGCCCTTGCTTCATCCCGCAGCCGTCCGCTCTGGAACAACGGCTGGAACACCGATCCCAAAACCCCCCAATAAGTTGTGGCACTGCCGATGTCCGACAGGGTTGTTCCGGACCGGAACAATTCGGCAGATAACGTCACCCCGGGCAGCCTGGCCTTATCTTTGGCACTGGCTTGGGCAAAAGCTGCATCCACCCGGGCACGGGCTGCCCGGATATCCGGTCGGTTTATAAGAACCGCTGCCGGCGTATCCGGTTCCGGCAGGGCTAAGGCTGGCCATTCCCGGCCGCAGGTGAGTTGTCCTTGCGGATACCGGCCAAGAAGGAGTTCTAGGGTGCGGATGGAATCGGCAAGATCTGCCTGTTGTGCGCTTAAGTCGGCTTTGGCCACCTGGGTCCTGGTTCTGGCGGCGGCATACTCGTCCAGGCTGCCGATGCCGTCCCGGTACCGGTGGATCAGGATATCTTCGATCTGCTGCAAAACCGCCAGGCGCTCGGTTTCAATGACCTTGGCCCTGCGGGCGGCTTTCTGGCGGATCCATGTCTGGATCACCCGGGCGGCCAGGGCATCCCGTGCCTTTAGAAGATCCTGTTCCTTTGCCTGAACCTCCTGGTCCGCCGCCGTGTATTCATCAGCCAACCGGCCCCATAGATCAATCTCCCAGCTCACATTGGCTGTGATTTTGTGGATACTCCGGGTATCGGAATTGTACTCCTGGTTGTTCCTTGTACTGGAAAAGCCCGCATCCACCTTTGGCATTGACTGGGAACCCGGTCCTGAAAGCAGATATCTTTCGGACTTAAGCCTGAACGCCAGCGCCTTTATGTCCGGGTTTTTTTCAAGGGCTTCGTCGACAAGGGCCTTAAGTTCGCCAGAGTCAATAAGGTCCAGGAGCCGGGAGGTTATGGGCAGGGTTTCCGGGCTGCTGGATGTATTGGCGGACGATTCGGCAGATGGGCCAAATGCTTCGGGAATACCGGCCGGAAGGGTTGCAGCCCCTCTTGAAACCGTTGCGATGCAGCCTTGCAGCCACACGGCGGAAATGATCACCCAAAGGCCAAGGAAAGCATTTAGCTTATGTATCGTTTCTTTCATATCGTTTAATACCCGATGGATACACCATTCATAAAAGCCCACCCATAACTAAGTATAAATCCTCGTATACACGACCTGGTTTCCGGCCAGGGGCGAAGTCATAGATATCGTATATCAAGCGTCTGGCCGGAAACCGTAACGCAGCAGGCGGAAGCCTTTTTACGAGGCCATCAGAATTCGTAGCCGATACCGGCACCGATGATCAGTTCATCCTGCTTGAAAAAATCAATATTGGCATCTGTCCGGCTGTAGGCCGCAAGGCCGTTGATAAACCAGCCTTTAAAGCCAAAGGGGCTTGAATAGGTAACAAGATGACTCAACTCGTATTGGGTTTCCTTCCGGGTTTCATGAAAAATCGGGTGGGCCTTATCAAACTCTCTTCTGCCCATGCCAAGGCTGGTTATAAAGTGCCACTTGTGAACGTCAATGACATGGGATACGGAAACCCCGAACTTTTTACTGGCATTGCTTTCGCCGTCCCGGTCTTCCACTTCAATGTCAAAACCTGGAATAATCATCTGGTTTTTCCCGACAGAAAAAGCATATCCTGTTTCTGCGGCCATGATCTGCCCGTCCCGTTTCAGATCCTGGTACATCTCGCCGATCAGATCCTGGTCCACATCAATGGAACTTAGTTTCAGTGTGGCAAAAAAACCGGATCCTGCAATCTGTTCCCATTCCAGTTTCATGTTGTAGGAAGCTTCATCGGTTTCACTTCGCTTAACCCCTGTAAGGTAGGGGTTGGCCCATGCATCTTGTTTGCCATACCCAAAGGAGGCACGCAAGGTCCCCAGATTTTTAAGCGGCTGCTCCACAACCAGGTCGGCAAAGGATTTTTCACTTTTCTGGTTGCTCAGTGAAATCCGGGTGCCGGTGGCGGCAAAACTGTAGCCAAATTCCCCTAAAATCAACGGAATGATTCTGTTTTGACGATCAGCCCTGTCATGCAACGTGTCAATTTTTTTGTTGTCGTCGGTTACAGTTAACCCGCTGGGTTTGCTGGCCGTCACGCCTGCGCTCAGAAGAATGCTGCCGAAGAATCCGTGTTTATCATTTTCTTTGGTCTGCCCGGCCGGGGCCAGTGACGGTATCAGCAGTATTATTAACAGAAGCATGGTACTGCATTTTTGCAATCTCATTTTTTTCTCCTTTTTGTTGGTGTGGTTAATATTCAATGGTCGGATAGTAAGGGAATTTCTGGCTATCGTCTGTTGACTTTGTGTACCCGATTGTATCCAATTGTATCCAAGAATTTCCAAGTTGATCCCGGGCCAGGCAGTGCCGAGACCCAAAGGTACAAATTGGTACAATTCAATACACAACCGATACAGATCTATTGGAAAAAAGCGGTTATTTATGTGAAAATAAAACGTTTCGTTAATATACAAACCTGTCTAATTTGTTTGGAAACCGTCCATGGATGAGAAAACAACTGTTTTGCTGGTAGAAGACGACCGCCGCCTAGGAGATCTGATTGCCAGGTATTTATCCCGTAATGATTTTGATGTCTCTATTGAAAGGCGGGGGGACACAGCCCCTGCCCGGATTATCAAACAGATTCCTGATCTTGTCATCCTGGATTTGATGCTGCCGGGCATGGACGGCCTGGAGGTGTGCCGTAATGTCCGCCTAAGATTCCAGGGGCCTATTTTAATGCTCACCGCGAGGGAAGATGACATGGATCAGGTGGCCGGTCTTGAAGTGGGTGCTGATGATTATGTGATAAAACCCGTGGAGCCCCGGGTTCTGCTGGCGCGTATCCGGGCATTGCTGCGGCGGTTTGAGAAAAAGAAGACCATTTTTTTTGAACCGGCCGATCCGAAAGACCCGGATGAACTGGTGTTTAACAGCCTTGCCGTCACCAGATCCTCCCGCACAGTTACGCTGGGAGGGCAAGCGGTGGAACTGACCACCAGCGAGTTTAACCTGCTCTGGCTTCTGGCCGAAAACAGCGGTCGTATCCTTGACAGGGATACCATCTGCCAGAAACTTAAGGGTATTGAATATGACGGCTTGGATCGCAGTGTTGATTTAGCCGTCTCCCGGCTTCGCAAAAAACTTTACGATGACCCTGAAAGGGCAAAACGCATTAAAACGGTCTGGGGCAAGGGGTACCTTTTTGTCCCGGACGCCTGGAAATAAAATGAAACGTATTTTTTTCTCTTTTTTTTTGTTTACCATGGCCAGTGTAGTCACCTGGCAGTTTGTGGTTGCTCCGTTGGCCAGCCGGCTTGTGGATGAATACTTTGACCGGGAGATAGATCAATATTACGGATCACTTGTCAAGGGGATCTACAATATGCTTCTTGAGGATATTGAAGCGTTGCCCCAGGATCAATGGGCGGATTATTTAAAGCGCCGACAGCCTCAGTTTGGGTATCCGCTGGCCATTGATCCCATGGATTCTCTTGCCTTAAAGGAAAAAGAGCGGGGTGTTTTAAACCAGGGCGGTATTGTTGTACAAAAAGACGGGGATCTGTATTACAAACGTATCGGTGCAAGCCGCCAGGTGGTTACCATGGGGACGATGCCTGAATTTGGCCCCCCCATGAATGTGGAAATCGTGTTCTGGAGCTTGGTGGTTGTAAATTTTGCTTTAATGACCCTGTTGTGGACCATGCCGTTCTGGCTCAAGCTGCGGCGCATCAGCCTGGCGGCTGAACGTTTCGGCAAAGCGGACTTCACAACCCGGGTCACAATATCACAACGGTCCGCACTGTTTCCTGTGGCCAGATCTTTTAATGATATGGCCGGAAAAATTCAACAGCTGATCGCATCCCATAAGGAGCTTACCGGCGCGGTTTCCCATGAGCTGCGCACGCCCATTTCACGGATCCAGTTCAGCGTGGAAATGCTCAAGACGGCCAAAGACAAAGAGGAACTTCACGAAAATATCCTGGAAATCCAAAAGGATATTAATGAACTGGAAACATTGGTGTCCGAATTGTTGATGTATGCGCGGTTTGACCGGGAAACACCATATCTTGACCGGGTTGAAATACCTGTGGACGCTTTGATGAAAGAGATTTCCAGAAAGGAAGGCAAGACATCGCCCCATATCCGGATTCAATGCGTTGTGCCGGAATATAATAAGGATTGTAGTATCGTGGCCGAACCCCGCTATATGTCCAGGGCGTTGGGCAATCTTGTCCAGAATGCTGCGAAATATGCAGGCAGCAGAGTAAAGATCGTGTTTGAAAAAACAGATGTCTTTTGCATGATTCATGTGGATGATGACGGCCCAGGGGTGCCCCAAGCGGATTGCAAACGAATTTTTAAAGCTTTTGTCCGCTTAGATGAAAGCCGCAGCCGGGATACCGGGGGGTACGGCATGGGCTTAGCCATTGTCAAAAGAATCATGGCCTGGCACGGCGGGGAGGTTTTTGTGTCAAAATCTTTGCTTGGCGGTGCCCGGTTTACCATCCGATGGCCGGCGGACCATGGCACATGATCCGGCCGGCCCACTCCCCGAGTGTATGGATGAAAAAAGAGGATCAACGTTGCGAACAGATGAACTCGTTTGATTAAACCAGGCCTGATCAAAATTGATGATAGATTTGTTCCTGTTCATCCAGAATATCATCCAAAATGATTTCGGTGGTATAGGGGTTCATGATAACGCTTCTAAGCACCACCACCATGAAATCATCCTCGGGCACAAGCTTGAGCCGGGTTCGGGAGACAAAGCTTTTGCCTGCTTCCCGCTGGATGCGCTGGATACGGATATTGATCTCGTCTAGTTCCTGGTTTAATCGTTTGCGCGCTTCTCCCCGGGCTGTTTTCATTTTCTGCCGATAGACCATGGGCACCAGTCGGTAGGTCAGAATATTGAGTACCGGCGGGGTCACCAGTTCAAATTCGGGCCGTTCGTCTATTTTTTGTGCAAAGGCCCTGGCCGTTTCAATGCCGTGATCGATCATCAAGGCATACCCCTTGGATCCCATGATTTTCAGTGAAGCATCCAGGATCAGGCAGGCCGCCTCCCTGGATCCTTCAAGGGTTTTTATTCCTAAGTCCACAGAGCCTTTCCGGTTAACGTACCGGGCATGGTAGGCAATGGCATCAAGGGCCAGGGCGTTTTTAAAATAGACCATACCCGCCCCCATGGGCATGTAAAATTGTTTGTGGCCGTCAATGGTGACCGAATCTGCGCGCTCAATGCCCGAAAGCAGGTGGGCATAGGTGTCGGACAACAGTATGGGCCCGCCCCATGCCGCATCCACATGAAAATGAACCTGTTCTTTTTCACAGATATCAGCCATATCCTGCAACGGATCAATGGTGCCTGTTTCCGTGGCCCCGGCTATGCCCACGATGGCCGCTATTTGGGTGCGGCCTTCCTGCTTGATGGCCTGGATCGTTTGTTTCAGTTTATCCGTATCCATGGTGTGATCTGGTTTTACATCCACGGCAATGATGTTTTTATTGCCCAGCCCTAAAATGCCGCTTGCTTTTCTTAACGAGTAGTGCCCCCGCCGGGAGACAAGGATCACCACCCGGTCCGTGTCATGGACCTGCATGGCTTTAAAAAGGCCGTCTTCTTCAATGCTTGAAAAATCATCTTTGGGCGGGAACAGGCGGTTTCTGGCCACCCACATGGCAGTTATGTTGGCCGTGGTGCCGCCCGATGTAAACGCACCCAAAGCCGTCCGGGTATTCTGGACATGGGCCCGGTAAAACAAATCATCTTGCTTGAAAATCAGGCGGTGAACTTTTGCCAGCACCTGCCGTTCAATGACGGCCAGAACCTTGGAGGTTTCCATTTTAATGACATTCTGGTTCAAGGCAGCGGTGATGGCTTTCAGATGCACCATAAAAAAGGGCAGGGCAGAGGTCATATGCCCAATAAAGTAGGGGGATGCCACATTGACCGCTTTAGGCGCAACGTCTTTTATGATATCTTCAATCACCTGGCCCAGATTTTTCTGGGGATGGTCACTGATCTCGACGTCCATGTAGTTTTGGGCAAGTTCGGTCAGGCTGATCTCTTCGGTGACCCCCACGTGCCGGTTAAGAAAATCGTGCAGTCCGAACAGGATCTGCTCCATGTATTTAACCAGGGTTTTCTTGCTGTTTTCATCATCGGGGCGGATGAAAACCCGGTCCAGGGACTTGCGGTCAGCGATTAATTGTCCGGATGTTTTTCGCAAATATTTAGGCTCTTGGTTCCAGGCACTGTTTCCAGGCAGTGAAAAAAATGAAAAAGAGGATGACATGGGTGAAGGTCTTTCCTTCAATTTAAAATTGGTTGTCCGGCTTGTGCTGCCCGGCTTATGTGTTTTTTACATTCTGCCGACCGCCTTTTGCCTTCTTACGGCAGCCATCGTTTCTAATAACTTGCAAACAATCTTAAAGTATGGCAGGTCTACCTTAAAATAAGGAGAAAATCAAATGGAACTTAATGTTAAAGATATTTTAACCCGGGTAACCCGGTACAATCTAATCCGCAACGGCAGAATGATATATATAGATGTGCATAAAAAGATCCAGGGCAATCTGGCCGACGACTATATTGCCGTGCCCAATCTTGTTAATATTATTGCAGATTCTATCCATCAGGGGGCGGGCAGCACCGAGGATGCGGCGCTTGCAGACTGTCTAAAGAAAATCAAAGGGTTGAATCTGGAAGATCTGTTTCCCAAAACAGCGCCCCAAAATACACCCCAGCAATCAGATCCAAAATCTTAAAAACCATAAAAAATTTAGGTCTGCAGATTTATTTTGATTCTATGGCGGTCTATCATTGAGTCACAGAAAGGATTGTGTTATTTTTGTTTCATCTTCTCACCAATGTAAAAGGAGAGTCTATGAACATTTCAATTACTTTCAAGAACGTCCCTTCATCCGACGCTGTAAAATCTCATGTTGAAAAGAAATTGAATAAACTGGATAAAATGCTGGAGTACCCTGCAGAGGCCCAGGTTGTCCTCTCAGAGGAAAAATTGCACAGCATTGCCGAAGTTAACTTGATTTGTAATAAGCTGAAAATTCATGCCAGAGGCGAGGCCGAAGAGAACAATATGTATCTGGCCATAGACAATGTGGTTGAAAAAATCAAAATTCAGATCACCAAATTTAAAGACAAACAAAAACGCCATCTGGCAGGTGACAAGCAGAGCATCAAAGATGAAGTACCTGAACCTGTGGAAACTGAATAGACTTTTTTTCTGACATAATCGATTAATCGGATCCCAGTCCCTAAAAGGACTGGGATCTTTATTTTTTTTCCGCCTGAATAATGGCCTGAACGCCGCTGTGAAGGTCATTTAAAATTGTATTGGCGCTGATGCCCAGCCTGCGGGCATTAGAGATATCAAAGACGGCTTTTTTAACCGCTGTTTTTTCGCCGTTTGTCCCACGAATCTGCAGATGGTGAGCTTTGGCTATGGATTCAAGGAGCGGGATATTTTGTTCCAGATTTTTAAGATGAATATGCACCCCTGCTCTCATGGTTGTCCCGATATTGGTGGGACAGGAGGTAAGAAATCCTTTTTTCCGGTCAAAGGCAAACTCAAGTGTATCCCCAAGCGCCGTGAGCATCTCTTGCAACCGATTAAAAACACGGCTGATGTTTCCATCCGGTGACTGGGCGATGATGCGCAGATGATCCTCTTCATTGACCCATACCCGGACAACCTTGTCCCGGCTTATAAATATGCCGCGTCCTGTGGGGTAATCCTGGTTTATGCCAGCCGCATCCATGAAGCGGTCACCTTTGGGAAAGGCCAGTCCTTTTTCAAGCAGGGCGTTGAATTGACGTTCATTTAAATCTGCAAAACCGGTGTAGGTGCCGGACAGTGTTTCGGGCAGGGTGTCAAAGGCCTGCTTTATCGTCTCTTCCAGGGCCTGCCGCTGATTTAAATTCATGTTGCCTGAAAACGGAAAACCGCACAGGTTTCTTGCCACACGAATTCGGGATGAGCGTATAAACGTCAGTGTCGGGTCCAGGTCCGGCAGAACCGCTTTTTGCATGCCGGGTTTGTGGGACCATCCCGGTTCCAGGTGGTGATAATCCTCTATAATAGGTAGCAACACCGGTGCAAAGCAATCATAGCTGTCCATGTCCCCGGCATAAATACCAATGGCTGAGTCCGGATTCCCGATGCCGGATTTGATGGCCTGGTCAAGACTGTATCCCGATGAGGTACGAATCCCTTTCAGGTCGTTATATAAACTGAGTGTCAGGTGCTGCTTTATTTTGGATCGGGAAAAGACGTGAAAAGGCAGCCCGGGTTCAGCTTTCATAGCGGGAGGACTGGGAAGAGATCGCACGGGCCAGACGGGTCTGGATATGATCTAAGAGAATACAGTCTTTGTGGCATTTGGGCAGGTTTTCCCTGAATTCACAATTAACACACGGGCTTTGGGTCAGATAGCCCACCTCAAAATCAAATAAATCTCTTTTAACTGACTGCTTGTCCATAATTGTTTTTATACTTCCGGTTAAAATTAATGCTTTTTATATCACTTTTTTGGGGCTTGATAAAGCAGGTAATCCGCTTTAATCAAAAAGAGATTTATATCCTTTGCGCGTAAGTTTTGCCGTGATTCATTTTACGCGCAGGTTCGGATGAGTTTTTCGGATAATACGTGGATATGTTCCGGCCCGATACCACAGCATCCGCCGATCAGTGTCGCACCTTCCTGAACCCATTTTTGGGCCCAGCTCAGATAGGATGACGGGGTTAAATCCGGTCTGATCTCATTGAGCGTTTCGTTTGCCTTTGCATCTTTGGGTTGTGGGGAAAACGCATTTGCATAGGCGCCGATTTCGATATGTTCAGCATTCAAAAGTTCCAGCTGTTCCCGGGTCACCTCAATGGCCCGACTGATAACTTCGGGTTGGCAGCAGTTAAATAAAATAGCATCCACCTTTGCATTGACCATTTGCTGGACCGCATCCACCAGCGATTCCCCCGAGCGCAAAATAGGTTCGGAATTTAAATGAGCATCATCCAGGGTAAAAGCGACCCAAAACGGTTTGGTTGACTGATCCAGTTGATCGACCAGGGCTTTAACCCGGACCGGCTCATCAATCAGGCTTTGGGTTTCACATAACCATAAATCTACATACAGGCAAAGTCCCTCTATCAAGGGGGTGGCAATTTCAGCCACCCGGTCGGGTCTGTACAGATCGGGACGGTAGGACCCAAACAGCGGGGGGATGGAACCTGCAACACGTGTGTTGGGACGAGTTTCACTGACGGCGGCACAAGCCGTCTGGCCGGCAATGGTTGCCAGAGACTTTCCCTGTTTTTCAAACAAACTGTCTCCAATGTGAAAAGGCACCAGAGCATAACTGTTGGTGGTGATGACGGATGCGCCGCTTTTGATAAATGCTTTATGAACCTCTTTGACCAGGTCAGGTGTCTCCATCATGGCCAATGCGGACCACTCCGGTTGTTTGAACGCCGCCCCCCGGCGTTCCAGTTCCCTGCCGATGCCGCCGTCTATAATCGTCACTTTGTCTCTTGTCATTGCGTATTCCTCGTTCTTTGCTTTAATCCTTAAAATTTAATGCAATTCATGAAGTATTCAATGCTTATTCGGTTTGCTCGGGTCTTTTTATTTGCGTTATTTTAATTAATTTGGTTGTAAACATAACCGTTTTGTCATTTGACACCGTATTTGAGCGCAGTATATTAAAACGAAAACATTGTTCATTTCAGGCTCAGGACTTGTTGCGGCCGCCTGCAATGACGGCCCAAAACATAGGGTAGAACATAAGGATTAATACGTTATGGAAGAAATCACAAAGCAGATCGAGACTGCCCATCTTCTGGTGAACCGTATCCGCAGTGAGGTGGGCAAAACCCTGGTGGGTCAGGAAAAACTGGTTGACGGACTGTTGACAGGGCTTCTGACCGGCGGACACGTGCTCATCGAAGGGGTGCCGGGACTTGCAAAAACCTCGGCGGTTAAAGCACTTGCTGCCGCCGTTCAGGCAGATTTCAAGCGCATTCAGTTTACGCCGGATCTGTTGCCGGCCGATCTGACCGGTACCGAAATTTACCGTCCTAAAACCACGGATTTTGTCACCCGAAAGGGCCCGTTGTTCAACAATATTATTCTGGCCGACGAAATCAACCGGGCTCCGTCCAAAGTGCAGTCCGCACTTTTGGAGGCCATGGAAGAAAAGCAGGTGACCATCGGCGACACCACCTATAAGCTGCCGACC
>Ga0193955_1001048_pt1 | contig 13698 bp, 13 predicted proteins | sample BB_6_MG_FD_140343 | JGI IMG/M metagenome (GOLD analysis project Ga0193955, IMG submission 140343) | Microbial mat bacterial communities from the Broadkill River, Lewes, Delaware, United States - BB_6_MG | ecosystem: Environmental > Aquatic > Freshwater > River > Microbial mats | place: USA... | reverse complement strand
GTTTAAGAGATAGTTAACAAATTGAAATACCAGTAAAAATTATTTTAATATATCTCTAGCTTGATAGTTTTTCTTAATTCAAGGCAAATTTCGCGTCAATAGCTGGCCTATTGCAAGTAAATTAAACGCAGAAGTAAGGAAAAACAGCGGCTAGAGAAACATTTGTTAAGCCGAGCTCAGGTTACTTATTTTCAGACTGCTTATCTTCACTAATTCTACTAGCAACGGCACCCTTTTGATCTCTGTACTTGGCATCTTCACGTTTATTGTAAGGACGTACCGCACTTGATGACATGGTTTCAAAGTTAAGTGCTGCTATTTTCATTTTTGGCCTTAACGCTAACGGAAGTTTACCTGAATTATAAAATTCTAAAACAATTTGTCCTGACCAACCGGGATCAATTCTGTGGGCGGTAACATGCACCATCAAACCAAGTCTTGCCAAAGAAGATCGCCCGTCTAACCAACCAACAATATCATCTGGTAACGTTACTGATTCATAAGTCACAGCTAATGCCAGTTCACCTGGATGTAAAAAGAAGGCATCGCCATCAGCAATAACAATTTCATCGCTCATAACTGAGTTCATGGCTTTTTGCATTTCGACTTTAGGGCCACTTAAGTCAATAAAGGGAGCTGCATGGGCTTGAAAAACACGAAATTCATTTCCTAACCGAATATCAACACTGACGCCTGAAATCATAGAACTGTCAGGTTTTGGGGAAATAATTATCTTTTCATCACTAAGGTGTTGTTCAATATCTTTATCGCTTAATCTCATAATTATTTTTCTTGTATTAGGTTTTAGTGTTATTAACTTATATCGTTTAAGGGTAGATTAATCTGTATATTCAATCGTTGCCGTAAGTGGGCTAGCATTATCAAGTTGTAAAAATAATTGCCCCGCAATATTACGCGCTATTCTACGGTACAAACATGCTATTTCACCAGCGCTATTTTCAATGACAGAAGATTGGCCAAAGTCAGCCTCTTGTCGAATATTAATATCAAGTGGTAATTGACCAAGTAATTGAGTTTGCTTTAATTTAGCCATTTGTTCACCACCCGCCTCACCGAAAATATGGCTTTTATGTCCACAATTTTCGCATAAGTGATAACTCATATTTTCAATAACCCCTAAGACAGGTACTTGCACTTTGTCAAACATAGCAATACCTTTTGCTGCATCAATTAATGCTATATCTTGTGGTGTTGTTACGATAACAGACGCCGCCACGGGGACTTTTTGCGCCAACGTTAATTGAATGTCTCCTGTTCCTGGTGGCATATCAATTATTAAATAATCTAATTCAGGCCATGCTGTTTCATTTAACAATTGATTGAACGCACCACTTGCCATAGGACCTCGCCAAACAGTTGCATCAGCTTCATCAACCAAAAAGCCAATTGACATAGCATGTAAACCATGTGCCTCTAACGGTATCATTAATTTACCATCATCAGAGCTAGGCTTAGCCATTTTCAAACCTAACAAGGTAGGAATAGATGGCCCGTAAATGTCAGCATCTAAAATACCAACTTTAGCCCCTTCGGCTATTAGCGCATAGGCAATATTTACCGCCGTTGTAGATTTACCTACTCCCCCTTTGCCAGAGGCTATTGCAATAATATTTTTTACATTATTACCGCTGCCATTCAATGAAAATGAGCGCACAGCGTTAATGTTTAAATTAACCATAAAATTAACAACACACTTTAATCGCTCTGTTAAGGACCTAGCTATACTATCTAACTCACCATGGCAAGGAAAAGGCATAGTGAGCGAAACTAATATTTCATTGGCCTTATCTGTGTTTATAATCAGATCAGAACAAACACTATAAACACCCTGTGGAAAATTTTTTGATTGATAGGATTTTAAGGTTTCTTCTATTACTTGTTTAATTTCTAATATTGATAAATCAGATGGCTGAGAGTTATTTGTATGACAAGCAGTATCAGACTCAGGTTGTCTCATCGAAGATTTACGCTTTTCACTTTTATTATTGAAGAACTTACCAAACATATTATGACATTAATCATTTGAGAATAAATGCTAAATTCTGTACTATTGCAGCCATTATTACCATCAAAAAACACAATTTATTCATGCCGACAACAACTTCATCACAATCAACAACAGAAAAACGTAAAATATTAGTAACTTGCGCATTACCTTATGCTAATGGTTCAATTCATTTAGGTCATTTACTTGAGCATATTCAAACAGATATTTGGGTAAGGTTTCAACGAATGCGTGGCCATGAAACGTATTTTGTTTGTGCTGATGATGCACACGGTACCCCAATAATGCTTAAAGCACAGGAATTAGGTATAACTCCTGAAGAAATGATTAATGGTGTTCGTGACGAACACATGGCTGACTTTGCCGATTTTCATATTAGCTTTGATAACTATCACTCAACACATAGCGAAGAAAATCAAGCACTAGCCAGTGACATTTATAATAAGCTGCATGCTAAAGGTCACATTAAAACGCGTACAATTTCTCAACTTTATGATCCAGAAAAAGGAATGTTCTTACCTGATCGTTTTGTGAAAGGCACCTGCCCTAAATGTAAATCTGAAGATGAGAATGGTGATAGCTGTGATAACTGTGGTGCAACCTATTCCCCCACAGAAGTTATTAATCCTCGTTCAGTGGTATCGGGCGCAACACCTGTATTGAAAGATTCAGAACATTATTTCTTCGACTTACCAGCATTTGAAGGTATGTTAAAAGAATGGATTCGCAGTGGCGCATTACAAGAAGAAATGGCTAACAAACTTTCTGAATGGTTTGAGCAAGGTTTAAAGCAATGGGACATTAGCCGAGATGCACCCTACTTTGGTTTTGAAATTCCTAATGCGCCTAATAAATTTTTCTATGTTTGGTTAGATGCCCCCATTGGTTATATGGGAAGCTTTAAAAACCTATGTAATAAAAAACCAGAAATTGATTTTAACAGCTTTTGGGCTGAAAATTCTGATGCTGAACTTTATCATTTTATTGGTAAAGATATTATTTACTTCCATAGTCTATTTTGGCCAGCAGTACTTGAAGGCTCTGGCTACCGTAAACCTACAAGTGTTTACGCTCACGGTTTTGTTACCGTGAATGGTGCAAAAATGTCTAAATCTAAAGGTACGTTCATTAAAGGCCGTACCTATTTAGACCATTTAAATCCTGAATACTTACGATATTACTATGCCGCAAAACTGACTAACCGTATTGATGATTTAGATTTAAATCTTGAAGATTTCGCCCAACGTGTTAATTCAGATTTAGTCGGTAAGGTTGTGAATATTGCTTCGCGCTGCGCAGGTTTTATCTCTAAACGATTTGACGGTATCTTATCCTCAACTATTGACGATCAAACACTAGCCGATGAAGTGATGAACGCTGGAGACAGTATTGCTGCACACTATGAAAGCCGTGATTATGGTAGAGCTATGCGCGAAATTATGGCGTTGGCGGATAAAGTAAACGAATACATTGCAGTGAAAGAACCATGGCAACTAATTAAAGATGAAAGTGCCCAACAAGAGAAAAGTAAACAACAAGTACATGATATTTGCTCACTTGGCATTAATATGTTCCGTACCTTAATGATTTATTTAAAACCAGTGCTACCCGTTTTAGCCGATAGCACTGCAGCATTTTTAAATGACGAATTAATATGGAACGGACATAAAATATTATTAAGAAACCATAAAATAAATAAATTTAAGGCATTATTACAACGTGTAGACATGGATAAAATAAATGCCATGACGGAAGCGTCTAAAGAAAACCTAGCCGTTAAAGAATCAGACAACAGTAGCAAAGCAATAGCTGCTAAAAGTAAAAAGCAGGAAAAAACTGTCGACAATTCTGCCGCGCTTGCGAACCCATTAGCCGTAGATCCTATTAGTGAAGAAATTCAGTTTGATGATTTTGCTAAAATTGACTTACGTATTGCAAAGATAATCAATGCCGAACACGTAGAGAAAGCAGAAAAACTACTTAAACTGACTTTAGCTCTTGATGAAAACGGCACTGAAACTCGTCAGGTATTCGCGGGAATAAAATCAGCCTATAAACCCGAAAATCTGATAGGCAAGCATACAGTAATGGTTGCTAATTTAGCGCCACGTAAAATGCGATTTGGAATGTCTGAAGGAATGGTACTGGCTGCTGGCCCTGGCGGACAGGATTTATGGATATTAAACCCTGATGAGGGTGCTAAAGCAGGTATGAGAGTTAAATAATATAATTTAATTTAATTCTCCAATTTATACTGAAAATCAAACTAAAATAAAAGGTATTGTACAAAGCGATACCTTTTTTATTGATATGATAAATATTAAATCAATAAAAAAGGTAATACCAGTTTCATTAATTAAGTGATCTATTTTATACGTAGAAAAATGGCCAAACACAAGTTGTTATAATAATTAAATAATGATGTAATTGGTGATTTTAGCAAATAGAAATGATTATATTTTGTTAGCGAGATTGCTATAAAACTAACTGGAGGTCAAGTGAACAATCGAACACACCATATAATACTCATTCTATTATTCATTTTTTTTACATCAAGTTGCAGTAATCGTTATGTATCAACGAATTTAGATAAAGAAAATTTTAGCCGCTATTTTTCACCTTCAAAGGTAAAAATTTATCAAAGTGAAAGTGATATTCAAGATCGCTACCAGTTTATTGGTATTGTTGAAGGTCAAGACTGCCAAGTAAAAGCGCATCATGCAGCACCTGATAAAATTAACGCTCGTACTCAAGCAAGACAAGAAGCACATGCCCTACACGCTAATGCGATTGTTTTCTCTTCGTGCGCACTACTCTCACAAGCTCAACTAGCAAAACAAAGTATGAGTAATGACGCAAAACAATGCCATGCACTGGTTATTTGCTATGGTAAAGCTTATTCTGTTGATACAAATAACGAATAACATAATTAAAATATAGCTAAACTATAACTAAGTCATGACCCAAACAAACAACATAACAATTAGCCCCATTGGCTTTATAAATTCCCCCTACAAAGAGAAGTTTGCTATTCCCAGACAGCCAGGTTTGGTGAACGCAGCAAAAGGCACAATAACCTTATTAAATGAAATTAACCCAATTGACTGTGTAAGAGAACTTGAGCAGTTTAGCCATATTTGGCTACTATTTATTTTTCACAGCACGCAATCACAAGGTTGGAAACCCTTAGTTAGACCACCACGATTAGGGGGAAATAAAAAAGTTGGTGTGTTGGCTAGCAGGTCAACCTTTAGGCCAAACCCTATCGGAATGTCAGTGGTAAAGCTTGATAGAGTAGAAAGAAGTAAACAAGCCGTAATAATACATATTTCAGGCATGGATCTATTAGATCAAACGCCCATTGTTGATATAAAACCTTATATTCCTTACTCTGATTCACTTAATAAAGCCAATGCTGGTTTTGCACAAAATGAACCTAAAAATACGTTATCAATCACTTTTTCTACACAGGCACAACAAATATTAACAAGCTTAAAAAATACACTACCAAATTTAACTTTATTAATACAACAAGTGTTAGCGCAAGATCCTCGTCCAGCTTACAAACAAAACCAAAACGATGATAAAGCATACGGCATGAGGCTATATGATCTTAATATTCAATGGAAAATGTTAAATTGGGAAACAATAGAAGTTACTCAAATCACCTATTATTGAATAAAGAATAGAACAGTTTTTCAAATATAATTAGTTTAATTCAACCTGATGAAAGACAGCTTGTACAAGCTTTTCTAGCTCATATGGCTGCTCTTTACTATAGGTTACACATTTTTTAAACGCAGAAAGACTATAACATACGCTTGTACTTAAACTATCAGCCATTTTTAATGCCTTCGTATTTAATGATCCATTATTTAAAAATACTGAATAGCTAATATTATAATGTGTTGGCAGATCAAAAAAGCGGATATTATAAAATGAATTAATTAAAGCAAGTACATCTTGCGATGAATAATCAATAGAGATTTTTTTACCATTTGATTCAATTACAGCACTACCATTACCAGAAATAATAACTTTTTTTGCTGTTGAGCCTTTGATAGCACCTGCATGACGAGTCAGCTTAATTTCAACTTCATTAAGTTGATACTTATTTGGCGGATAGGTACCTGCCTGATCATTATTTTTCCGATTATTATCAGAAGCCATACTATTTGTTCCAGCTATTAATAATACACTTATTAAAACACCTTTTAAATTGGTTAAAATGATAATTGCCTCATTAAATAATACTTCACTAAATAATAGGGAGCTTTAATAAAGCTCCCTTAATATTGCGTTGTTTATGTTTAACTTTACTAACGTCGATTTTAGCTATGCTTACGACGACGAATAAATAAAGCACACAACATACCAAATAAACCTAATGTAGTAGGCTCTGGTACGCTTGTTGTTGCGTTTCTCGTGTAACCAATATCAGTTAATACGCCAACATCTATAGGACTAAAGGTACGTGTTTCAGGTCCGTAACCACGGTCATACTTCATCATATCTGTAGGGAATGGAGCACCGTCTATATGGCTACCACTACTACCGTCTGCCCATGAGGTTGGGCTATAAATACCAACTAAGTCACCACCATTAGCAGCAACAGCATTTGCACCACCAAAAAAGATACCACTACCAGTACCACCAGTTTTTGCATCATCCCATACGGTTTGATCTAACGTAGAATCACTTTGAATAATACTATCACCGTTTGCATTTTGCAAAAAGGTATCAAACATACTCCATTCGTTATTGAAAATACCAGAACCATCTTCACTAATCATGGAACTAAAACCAAGCGCATGGGTTAATTCATGAAATATTGCTGCAAAAAAATCAAACTTGTTAGGATCAGTATCATCTGAATCAACAGTCCACTCTGCCCCCCAATTCACATTAACACCACCATCTGTATTGCTACCTGTACCATCTGACAAAATAGTACCAAAACCATCACCATTAGCATCAACACCTGTTTGTAATTTGGTTTTAACAATTTCATTAACCACACAATTACCAGTACCTGAACAACCTGATGTTAAATAAGAGCCTGCTGATGCTAGTGTACTGCTAGCTGGATTATCGCTTGATGTCGCATCAAGATAAATAGTCCCCGAATTACTAAAATAATTACCAAATAAATTAGAATACAATGTACCAGCTTCTTCCATTGCTTCTTGTCTTGCAGCACCATAGGTAGCATCTAAGAAACCTACTCCAGGGTTAGAAACGTTATCCACATAATTAAATTCGAATATAATGTTAGCTTGCGACGGAAATGCGGTGATGGCTGCGAAAATTGAAGCAGCTATTATATTTTTTTTGTTCATGATTACAATGATCCTGTATTGTTATGATATTAAACGCTTATAAATTTTATATGCTATTAGGGCTCTTTTACCATAATAAACATCAGCTAACGCAAAATTATAAGCTTCCACACACTAAAGTAACGCAAAAACCACACCATGAAATGCAACTATTTGTTTTAAAATAAATTATTAACTATTTTAGTTACCTTTTCTTATGCTGTGTAAAAAAATCTGACACCCAATTAAATTTATCGTTCTAAATATAAACCATGGTTTTAATTGTCTTGTGTTTAAACTGTATTTTTAAATATTATATTTATACTGATAAAATAGTGGTTACTTTGCTAGAACAACCCCCTCCCTTCTTGGATCTGCGCCACCAATAAAACCAGTTTTTGTTACTTCTATCGCGTGAATACCGCTATTCAAATCACGTATTTGTACGTTATGGCCTTTTGCTGCTAATGGTAATTGTAATAACTCTGCATTAGTGCCGCGTTCTAGGGTGGTAACATAGTTTCGATTAGTTATTTTGGGAAGGTTTATCGCTTCTTGAGGGTCAAGTTGCCAATCAAGAACACCAATAATCGTTTGAGCAACATAATTTATAATACGACTGCCACCTGGGGAACCTACCAGTAGTTTTAAACTATTATCTTTGCTAAAAACCATTGTCGGAGCCATTGAGCTTCTTGGTCGTTTATTCGCTTGAACCCTATTGGCAACCCATTTTCCGTCTTTTTTGGGTGCTAAAGAAAAATCAGTTAATTGGTTATTTAAAATGAACCCTTCTACCATTAAGGCTGAACCAAAGCCATTTTCAATACTACTGGTCATTGAAACCGCATTACCCTGCGCATCAATAATACTAAAATGTGAAGTGGATGGGCGCTCTATTGCATTATCATTTGCTAATGCTAAAGCACCTTCGGGTGTGCCAGAAACCGCTCTGCCCATGTCTTTATCTGCATTTATTAAAGCAGAACGTGATGCTAGATAATCAGTATTAATAAGCCCTGACACAGGCACTTGAACGAAATCAGCGTCAGCCACATATCGGTCTCTGTCGGCAAATGCCAACCGTGAACTTTGTGTAAACAAATGCATGGCTTCAACATTATTAGGTGGATATTTACCAAGATCAAAACGTGCTAATTGGCCAAGCATTTGAATAACTGCAATTCCGCCTGAACTTGGTGGCGCCATGCCACAAACATTATATTCTCTATAATTTCCGCAAACGGGGGCACGTTCAATAACTTGGTAATTAGCCATATCATTCATTGAAAGCAAACCTGGTGAAACAGCTGCATGCTGAACTTTTTCAACAATTTTTTCCGCAATCCATCCTTTATAAAATACATCTACGCCTTCTTTAGCAATACTTCGGTAAACGTTTGCTAATTTCTTATTAACCAAAACATCACCCGCTTTAACTGATTTTCCGTTGGGAAAAAAATATTGATTAATTTCGGGTAAACGGTGAATTCCTGGATTAAAATTCATACTTAACAGTTTTTCTAACCGTGGTGATACCACAAACCCTTTTTCAGCTAATGCAATTGCTTGTTTAAATAAATCTGCCCAAGGTAATTTTCCGTAGTAATCATGAGCCTTTTTCAAGGTTGCCATTAAACCAGGTACGCCAACAGAGCGGCCACCAACCACTGCTTCAATCCACTTTAATGGTTTACCTTCAGCATCTAAAAATAATTCACTGGTTGCTGCACTAGGAGCCGTTTCTCTACCATCAAAAGTGGTCATTTTTTTGTTTTTATTATCCCAATAAAGCATAAAAGTACCACCACCAATACCCGACGATTGCGGCTCTACAAGTGCTAACATAAGTTGTACGGCAATAGCTGCGTCAACAGCGCTTCCTCCTTGAGCCAACACAGCAAAACCAGCTTTACTTGCATAAGGGTTTGCAGCAACCACCATAAACTGATCACCATAAACCGCTTTTTTAGTCATCAGGCCTGTTGCTGCTTCTGGTTCTCTAATTTCTCTTATATTGCTAACTCGTTTTTTTAAATCCGTAGTGTTTGCAAATATTGTATTACTGATTAAAAGTAAACCAGCGGTTGATAAAGTAAATAAATTTTTTAATGTCATTAAAAGGTACGCTTATTTATGTAAGGTGAAAATATATAGTAGGGTCTGTTGATTTTTTATGTTTGAATTTTTATTTATAAAAACTATTTTCTAAAAGATAACTGAAACTGATTGAATTGTGAAAATTTATTTAAAAGTGGTTGATACCGTTTTGCATCAATACAGTATTTGCTTTCACCTAACTCAATGTTTAGCATGCCAATACTTAATTCTCCTTCAAGTAATGCTAATGCGTAACATGTTGCTTCTAAGCTTGATAACGCATTTTTTTTTGCCACTTTACGAATTAAGTACTGCCCACTATTAGCAATACTTTCAGGCAAACAAATTTGCGCAAGCGAATGTAAATTTTTTGATAACATAAACATACGATAAGCTTTTTTCCACGTACCATCGATTATAATAAGTAATAAAGGTTTTTCAGAATTAACACTAGTATTAGGGATTATGTAATCAATAGTTAATGTGTCTGCCTCTTTAGAAGGATAAAGCAGCAATGCCTGATAACGCGATAATATTAAATTGAGTTCATCATGTTCAGTAAAATTTTCTCCAATAATTACTTGGCAATGCTTAAGTGAACGCTGTAACAAAGCAACAGTGCCTTTAGTTTGAGCAACCTCACTGGGATGCTGTAACACCAACACTTTAATTTTATTTTCAGTTTTTAAAATAAACGAGCAAATACACGCTATAATTGGTCGTTGGCATTGTAAGCATAAATCTCTAGCCATAGAAGAAAAGCACCAAAGTATTAAAATTAATAAGACGACATTGTATACTCAACCCATCATGAGTTCAGCCAAAAGTATAAGCATAAATGAATTTAAACGCTTTACCATTATCTATCCAACACTCAGTTCTTGTATTGACGATCGCTTTTTTATCTATAATCGCTTTTGCTAGTGAATACTTTATTGGTGATATTATTACTCAAACCTTCGTTTATCAACGAGAATTAATTATTCAAGGTCAATTATGGCGAATATTTACAGGCCATATATTACATACTAATCATTACCATCTATTACTCAATTTAGCCGCGCTTATTTTGTTATGGGCATTGCATGGTCGTTTTTATACAATAAAAAATTACTCTGCATTATTTTTATTTTGCTGTATTACGACAAGTGCTGGTATTTTTTACGGCACACCATCACTATTACAATATGTTGGATTGTCTGGTGTATTGCATGGAATTTTTGTTTTTGGTGCATTAATGGATATAGCCTCTAAAGATAAAACAGGGTATTTATTATTTATTGGGGTATGGATAAAAATAGGCCACGAACAAATATATGGTGCCAGTTCTGATGTGAGTAGTTTAATTGAAGCCAGTGTAGCAGTTGACGCACATTTATGGGGGGCAATAGGAGGATTGTTTTTTACTATGGCTTACCTCTTTTTTATTAAATTAAAGTCAAATAAAGCGTCATAAACTTTATTAGATGCAAAGGCACCATAGCTCTATTTATTCAAAATTATTTACTACTGATGACCAATAGACCCTGTAACATATTTTGTGTAACTGCCAAGTTTAAATAACATTTTTCAAACGCCCCTCGAATTCAATCAAATAATATCCCATTATAATTTATTGGGTGCTTTGTCTCAATTGAGTAAAGGATCACGTTTTACTCAATTAAGAATAGACGCCCTAGTTATGATTAGATGTCCTAGTTATCATTACTTTATTTCGATATCTTAACACTAAATTATCTAGAAATTTATAAAGTAAATTATTCATTTTATCAGTGTTATATACCAGTATTTCATTTGCTTCCTGAATCCATAGGTTGTCTTTAACCAACCTTGCATCAAAAGCAGAACTAACTAAATCTTTCATCGAGTCCTCTGTAAACTCTAAGTGGCATTGAATTCCATAAACAATATCGGAATATTCTACAATTTGCCTTGGACAACCTTCACTATACGCAAGAACTTTTGATGTAGGCAATAAACCAGGCATATCATTATGCCAGTGCCCAACCACTTCGGTTGATTGGAAGTCGTTAAATAATTTATTTTCTTTACCTTTCGCTGTAATCGATATTGGGAAGTAACCAATTTCTTTATGTGGGCTACGTTCAAATTTTGCCCCTAAAGCTTCCCCAATTAACTGGGCTCCTAAACAAATACCAACAATTGCTTTACCCGCAGAAATACATTTACTAATAAAGCTAACTTCCGTATTTACATTAAAATATGGGCATTCATCTTCTGTTGTTAACGGAGACTGTGGCCCCCCAAGAACAACAAGTAAATCAAAATCCAATTGCTCAGGAAGCTTTTCCTCTAAATACAAACGAGTATTTGTTTGATAAAAACCTTTACTTGCTACCCATAGCCCAAATGCGCCCAGTCCCTCGTACGATTCATGAATCATAAAATGAATATGCATATATTTGCCCTCTAATTTGTTTAATTAGATACAATGCTAACCAATTTTTATATCATGCAACTTCTACAACAAGACATAAACCATCGATAAGTCGCCAAATATGTTAGCAAATGAACAAATACTACGCTCAGAAGGTAGCCAATTTATTACCAAAGCAATTGATATGCCTCCTAACTATATTGATGACTGGCATACACATCCATGGCACCAAATCATATTCCCCCTGACAGGATTGCTACAGACAAATATTGATATTAAAAACTTCATTGTTCCCCATAATGGACTTTTATATATTCCTGCAAATACAATTCATCGTTCTGTAGCAGTAGCAAATACAAAATTTTTAGCTATTTATCTAAACCCAAACACTATAGTGGAATATAGAAATAAACTAAAATCATGCTTAGTCACACCGCTTTTAAAAACGCTTATTTTGGAACTATTTGATGAGAAATCAACCCAAAATACGCAGAATACATTCACTAACCTGCTCACAGTATTACGAGATCAAATAGAACTAGCTAAAAGTTTCGACATTCCAATACTGATACCACGTGACAGAAGATTGTTATCTATATTTCGACAATTACAAAATAAACCAGATTTAACGCTTACGCTCGCTCAGTGGGCAATTAAAGTTGGTGCGTCAGAGAGAACCCTGTCTAGAGTTTGCGCAAAGGAGTTTAATCAATCGTTTTCATCATGGCGCCAGAATGTTAGATTAGTTTTATCACTACAACTATTAAATAAAAACGTATCTATTCTGGAAATTGCGATGGATCTGGGTTACAAATCTGATTCATCATTTATATATGCATTTAAGCAATTATTTCTTAAAACACCAAATAGATACCGTAAAGAATACTTATCTCAACACATTACAACATGAGCTATAACGCTCGCATTTGCGGCTTGGGTGAATTGGCGGCTTTAGTGCGTATTTTGCACAAAAGGTGACAGTTTGCCCCAGTCTCGAAAGATGAACTTGTGTTAGCCATTTTTCATTAACGCCAATTTAGAGCCAAAACCAATAAATGCAACTCCTGTAATTGAGTTTAACCAAACTTTGAATTTAGGATGGCTCGTTGCACTTTTAACCTTAGCAAGAGTGAAGACCATTACTGAAAACCATACAACATTAACTATTGAGTGTGCAGTAACAAGAGAGTACGCACTAAACGCGCTGCCATCTGTGGGCATAAATTGCGGAAACGCAGCGAGATAGAAGATTGATACTTTAGGATTAAGAGTATTAGTTAAAAAGCCTTCAAAGAAAGCACCTTTTATAGATACTGGTTTTTGTTGCAACTCTGGCTCTGAGTTATTTGCAACTGCGCTTTGACCGATAGCGTTTCTGAGTGCTTTTAATCCCAGCCAAATTAAATAAGCAGCGCCTAGCATTTTAAAAACAAAAAAGGCGTTTGCAGATTGCACCAATAGAATAGATATACCAAATATAGACAGTGTGCCATGGACATAGAAAGCAGCCACAAACCCCGCAACATTGGCTAAACCAGCGCGATGCCCAGATAGAGGAACTGTTTTAGCGATAAGGAATCCATTAGGGCCAGGAGAAATTACGAGCAATGTTGCAACAGCGATAAACGTAAGAATATTGTTTAAATCCATTTCAAATCTCCGAAAAAAGAATAAATGCTAAAAGGCAGCTAACGAGTCTGTAGAATTACTCGTTTTAATAAAATTTTATAATAAAAACACTTTAACGGTATTAATTTATTTTAACAATCAAAAACGTTTGCGTTTTTAGCGATTTTTATTTTTGATCGCTTAGCTTTTGTATATTGACGAATTTTGTGCTTTTTTGGATACTTCTG
>Ga0193955_1001043_pt1 | contig 13719 bp, 9 predicted proteins | sample BB_6_MG_FD_140343 | JGI IMG/M metagenome (GOLD analysis project Ga0193955, IMG submission 140343) | Microbial mat bacterial communities from the Broadkill River, Lewes, Delaware, United States - BB_6_MG | ecosystem: Environmental > Aquatic > Freshwater > River > Microbial mats | place: USA... | reverse complement strand
GGAAAAAATCTCAAGGTAGGCGATTGGGTAAGGGTTGTTGCCGTCCCATTATCAATTCAGAATATGCCGGATGATTCAAAGGAAGCTTTCTCAAGAGCAGTAGGGGAAACACTTCAAATCGAAGGTTTCAACGGAATTGGATGTCTTGAACTCGATTTCTGGCCAAAACTTGGTTGTGATACCATATGGCTTGAACCGTATTGTGTAAAAAGATTTAGGAGATATAAAAAATTTAGTAAACGATTTAAAAAGATACTTGAACTTAATGAAGAGTTAGAACGCCCAAGGTATATGTTTTCATATAAAGTCATATGGCCTGTGAACGGCAGTCACGAAGAAAGTGTATTGAAATTAGAATATGCCCAAATAGATATTGGCCAAGGCTGGTCTGTTTGGCCTGAAGAAAGACGAATGGAGGGATATTTTTCCATTTTAAAACACAAGGTAAATGCCTTACAAAAGATTTCAAAGTGTCGCGATCACATAGGCGCATTGACCTATTTTGATAAAATCGAAATAGGAGAAATCGTGACTGAAGAATCTAACAATGCAAATTAACTCGGATGCAAATTCCGCTGCGCTACGCACCAGTTATGTGTGGCGTAGTTTAAATCCACCAGGAGCCATTTAATCTATGAAATACGATATTGAAGAGATTCAACATATCCACGATGATGCTATTTGCCAAATCATAAAACAAGTTGGTGCAGAACATGGGGCAATTGGTGAAGGTTTTGGCCCCTCTGATCCTGAAGTCCTCGCGATGAGTCAGCATTATGATAAAGAGAGCAAAAGTATCTATTTAGTTGCTACAATAGATGGATCAGTTGTTGGAGGCAGTGGCATCGCAGCATTTAACAATAGTTTTGAAGTTTGCGAATTACGCAAATTATTTTTACTTCCAGAGCGCCGTGGGTTAGGTATTGGAAAAGACTTGACAAAGAAATGCCTAAGTTTTGCTCAATCAATAGGTTACAAGCAATGCTACTTAGATACACTCTCAAATATGAAGTCAGCAATAGCACTTTATGAAAACCTTGGTTTCAAACACTTGGATGAGCCTCTTGGAGGAACAATTCATGATGGTTGCGATGTCTGGATGTTAAAGGAACTGTAAAATTACATAACAACCGCTTGCACTCAGACCAGGCTACGCGCGCGGTTTTGGTGGCATTATATTACAAAAAGGAACCATGAATATTCAAGACGTAACAAAAGAAAATTATCAGGAATTAATTGATGTATGGGGAGCTTCTGTCAGAGAGACTCATGACTTTTTACCAGAGGAAACCGCTCGGCATTATGTGTAAAAGAGGTCATGGATATGAAAAAGGTTTGTATCGTCGGGGCATCAGGTAAGCTCGGGCGTTATATGGTGCAGCACGCACTTGATTATGGCTATGAAGTAGTCGGGGTTTGTAGAGAGAAAAGTGTAGAAAAACTAGATGCGTTTAAAGATAAAATTGTCATCGTTCCAGGCATGACGAATGATCGCATTGTAATTGAGGAAGCTGTTAAAGGCTGTGATGGGGTGCTTACAGTTCTCGCTCCATGGGGAGTTCAGCAATACTCGTCTGGCACAGCTCAGGCGGTAATGGATTTTGCGGAACCCGGTGCGCGTCTTATATTTTCCTGCGGTTGGCACATTACCCAAGATGGAAAAGATGTCTATTCTTGGAAATTAAAAGCATTCGTTAAGGTCTTTGGTGGTATAGCTAGACTGTTTCGGCTCGTAGAGTTGGATGATCAAGTGGAGGCATGCAGGAGAATATTTGCAAGTAACACGAGATGGACTGTAGTTCGCGGATCTGATCTTGAAGAGGGCGAAAGTCAGGGGTTACCCGTGTGGAGCGAGCATGTAGGCGATCCAATATTGGAGAGTAATTTGACACGAAGAATCGACTTTGCATTATTTATGGTTGCCGCTCTTGAAAATGATGAACTCATTCAAAAAGCGCCAGCAATTGTTGGCTGCCAAACGCCGTCAGTGCTTGACTGGTCAACTCGGCCATTGGGTGTAAAACCCGAAGCAAAATACACAAACTCAAAAAGACAATTAAAATGAATGATTGGTTTACAATAGATCAAATCAATAAGGATGCATATATTGTCAGTGAGTATCGACATTGGGAAGAAACTCATTGCTACCTTTTGAATGGTACTGAGTGCAGCTTATTAATTGACTCAGGGCTTGGGATTTGTAATATCTATAATGAGATCATTAAACTGACGGACAAACCTATAATCACTGTTGCCACTCATATTCATTGGGATCACATTGGCGGACATAAGTATTTCCCAAATTTTTATGCTCATGGAGCAGAACTCAACTGGCTTAAAGGGGAATTCCCTTTAACGATTGAACAAATCAAAGAGATGGTTGTTGATCGTTGTGATTTGCCAGATGGGTACAATGTAGAAGAATATGAATTTTTTCAAGGCACGCCCAAAAAGCTACTTAAAAACAACGAAATGATTGATATAGGAGGTCGTAGTATTCAAGTATTACATACTCCCGGTCATTCGCCAGGGCATATGTGTTTCTGGGAGAAGGATAACGGTTTTATTTTCACGGGTGATTTGGTTTATAAAGATACGCTATTTGCCTATTTCCCATCAACCGATCCAGAGGCCTATCTCAAATCTCTGGAACGGATAGCATCATTGCCAGTCGAACATGTATTTCCCGCACACCATAGCCTTGATATTCAGCCAGAAATAGTATCCCAGATGCGTAACGCTTTCCAGGAATTAAAAAATGAAGGCAAATTACGCCATGGAAGCGGGATATTTAATTACGGTGATTGGGCGGTATGGCTATAACACCACACTCAACAAGGCGCTTGAGAGGGACCAGGCCTACTGCGGGGTCTTTTCGGAAGTCTCAGATTCAGGAAAGTTTAACTTTTTATCGTAAGTTTTGGGGTTTAAAAAGACTGTCCCTCAGTTCCTCGGTCGAAATGGATCAAACATGAATGGGTACGAATATATCTTGTTTAAAAAATTCGAATAATTGGCTTCACAGGGATTCGGGCCAGACAGCAGTCCTCACTCGTGGGGCATACTTAGGCTTCTAAAATTTTAATATCGGAAGGTCATTGTGTATAATAAATTTAAAAAACAGATATTTTGTTCATCCACCATTTTACTAATCTTCCTGGCTTCATGCACAACGCTCCCTGTCCATCCACCTGCAAATAATTTTGCAGCCTACACAGTTAAAGATGATCAAACAATTCTTAACCGTTATGCGCCTGTATTTGTGGTAGAAAATTATAAAATGAAATATAACCGGATCGGCACGCCGAGTGCTGAAATCAATGAAGACGGGAAAGAAAAAATTTATGTTGATCCTGATAAAGCAACCATCTATGCAGAAGTCAGACATTTTAAAACGATAAAAAGCAGTTATACAAATCTGATATATCGCATTCATTTTGAAAAAATACCCGGAGGATTCATTCCTTTCCATCTGGGAAAAGGGAAAAATATCGGACTGATTGTAATTATTACGCTCAACAGTCGTGATGAGCCGATACTTTACACCTCAGTGCATACTTGTGGCTGCTATCTTGCTTTTGTGCCAACATCATATATGTCTTCGGACGCATTACCTGACGGGTGGAAAAACCAAAGGCAGTCCGTATATTCTGAAAATCTTCCAGGTATTTTGAAATTCAACCAATCATCTTTTGAGCAATCGAAACCAATGATATTAATCCGGAGCGAAACCCACAGAGTGAAAGACATCTGGCTGTCAGATGCCTCTCCTCTGGAAAAATATAATATTGTCGAGGCGGATATTAAGCCGCTTACGTCATTGGAAACACTTCCCCTGAACAGTCATGGAACAACGTCGTTTTATGAAACTTCCGGCGCCCGTAAAGGGTATGTAAAAGGAAGTTTTAAAACACGGGAACGATTGTTTATCAGTTGGTGGGCATTTGATTGGAGAGTGGGCGAAGATAAAAGATTGGGAAACGATACAAATGACGGAATTGTTTTTTACACAAGCCTTAAGCCGTGGAATCGGGAAAGGTCTGATATGCGAAATTTTGTTACTTTTTTAAAATTTTGGAAATGGAAATTATGAAAACCAATGAATTGTCTACATGCTTTTGCACAAATGATGTCGATAAATGCCGTGAGTTTTATACTAAACATTTTTCGGCAAAAATTATTTTTGACTGCGGTTGGTACGTTAATCTAAGCTTTGGTGAAGATGGCCCAACCATTCAGTTCATGCAGCCACAAGAAAATATGCCGACATATGGCGGGACAGGCATCATGCTGAATTTTAAAGTTGAAAATGTGGATGCTGAACACAATCGGCTAATTGATGCAGGCTTTCAAACAGCAATGCCTTTGGAAGACCATCCCTGGGGTGATAGAGGATTTTCTGTGATTGATCCCATTGGTAATTCCGTTTATATCTATTCTGACAGAGCACCGGCAGAGGAATTTAAGCAATATTATAAGCGCTGATCGTAGCCTTTCGGGAGTGCCTGGTTCAGGATGATTTCTCTTTTTATCGGAGTTTTTTGAAGATGCCAAGAGTACTGATTGCAGCGAATATCGTGTTGCTGATCGTTTTGACGTATTTAAATGTGAGTAATCGGTTTATGCACTTAAAATTGCCGGAAAACAAACGCATCGCCTTATCGACAAATCAAAGATGGATTGCCCATGAAGGACACCTGTCCGATTTAATAAGGCTGCAATGGACGGCTGAACGCGCGAAACCGGCGATCAGCTGGCTTGACGAATCCGGCAAAAATAAAACGGCCATCGTATCCCATGACAGGGCCAATAATCCGGAAAGTGCCGATCATAAACATCTGTCAGTTGAAACAACCATGAGCCCTGACGGGAAGTTTAAAGATCAGCTGTTTACGCGCATGGAATTTCCATATGACAATGATGTCTGTGAAATAAAGACCCATAGCAGTAATTTTACCGTTGATGGCGGATACATTCAAATCAATGGCAAATACGGAACGTTTACTCTCGGAAAATCCCCACTGCCCCGACAACCGGATTCAAAGGGTGAGAACGGTGAAATCAACTGGGATACGGATTATTTGTACGTCTGTGTAAAGCATAATACATGGAAAAGAATTAAGCTTGAATCCTGGAACGCTCAATAACACTTTGATACGTTCCTTATTGGGGTAAGCTCACGGCTATCGTGGTGGTTGCGGTCTGCCTGGATAAAGAAAAATTGATGCTTCCACCGTGCAGTTGGGCCGTAAGTTTTGCCGAATAAGTGCCGATACCGGTGCCCTGGGATTTACCGTAGGTGACAAATTTATCAAAAAATTTATGACGGATGGGTTTTGGGATAAGCCCTTGGTTTTCCATCTCTATCTTTATGTTTCCCCGCTCCGGACCAAAGATTCGAATGGCAACGATGCCGCCGTCGGGGGAGGCCTCCAGGGCATTGGAAAATAAATTGTTGATCATGATGTAAAAAAGCATCTCATCACATGAGATGATGCAGGGACTGTCCGCATCGGCAGGGGCCCCGTTGATGGATACCTTCAACCGGACCTGTTTTGCTGCCATCCTTTTGTCGAACGCCATGGCAATGCGGTTAAAAAGGGGCATGACATCCACCGGGGTTATATTCACCGGGCAGTTATCCTGCTCCATTTTATACAGCACCATGGTCCGGTTGAGCATATCAATCATGGAAAAACAGGCGTTGATCTGTTCCTGCAGCAGTTTTTGTCGTTTGGCGTTATCCAGGGGGTCTGTGCGCTGCATGATCTGTGCAGCCCCCAACATTACCTGAATCGGGGTCTTTAGATCATGGTGATGAATTTGTTCCACCTGTTCGCGCAACTCAATATTTTCTTTTAGAATACGGTTCTGGTAGGACAGCTTTTTTTTGGCCAGGGCCAGGGCCAGATGTGTTTTGATCTTGGCGCGAATGACGGCAAAGTTAAAGGGTTTGGTAATATAGTCCACCGCGCCCAACTCCAGCCCCTTGGTTTCATCCACAGCTTCCGTCAAACTGGTAACAAAGATGACCAGTACATCCTGCAATTGGGGATCCGCCTTGATTTGACGGCAGACTTCAAAACCATCTATACCCGGCATGAGTATATCAAGCAACACGATATCAGGCGCATCCTCCCGGATACTTTGAAGGGCGCCCTCTCCATCCATGGCGACCCGGACCTGGTAGTTGCCGCTTAAACATGCCACCAGCGCGTCAATATCGGGTTCGCAGTCTTCAACTACCATTACCGACTGTTTATGTATGGGTGTCTGCTCCGGCCCCATGGTTTCCCCTTTGTTGTTATCCCTTTAACACTGCAGCGTCTTAATTTCATCATCATGGTCTGCAAATTCGATGGCAATGGCCCTGAATGTTTCGGCGTGCTGTTTAAAAATCGCCACCATCTCCGGGTCAAAATGTGTTCCCCTGCCCTGAAGAATAATGTTCATGGCTTGTGAATGGGGCATGGGAGACTTATACACCCGCCTGGAGACCAGGGCGTCGTATACGTCTGCAATGGCCATCAACCGCCCTTCCACAGGAATATTATCCGCTGAAAGCCCCTTGGGATAACCTGAGCCGTCCCACTTTTCATGGTGGGTCAGGGCAATGGCGGCGGCACATTTCAGATAATTGCCTGTGTCCAGGCGTGTTTTGGCGGCCAGCAACACCTCGTATCCATGGGTGGTGTGGGTCTTCATCACGTCGAATTCTTCCCTGGTCAGTTTTCCCGGTTTTTTGAGAATGGTATCCGGTATGGCGACTTTTCCAATGTCATGCAATGGCGCACATTTATAGATCCGGTCAATGGTCTCTTCGTCCAGAATTCGTCTGAACTGGGGCAAGGTTTTAAGCTGGTTTGCCAGGGCTTTTATGTAATGCTGGGTCCGCTTGATATGTCCGCCGGTCTCAGGATCACGAAATTCTGCCAGGGTGCCGATGCACTCCATGCTGATTTCCTGGGTCAAGAGGACTTCCCGGGTTCTTCTGGCAACCAGATTTTCCAAATGATCTTTGTGCTGTTTTAATTCCAGATGATTTTTAACACGCGCCTTTACGATTGCCGCCCTGAACGGTTTTGTAATGTAGTCCACCGCGCCCAGGGCAAGTCCCCTGGTCTCATTTTCCTCTTCGGACAGAGCAGTTAAAAATACAATTGGAATATCCCTTGTCGCGGTTTTGGATTTAAGCCGTTCACACACTTCGTAGCCGTCCATGCCGGGCATCATGATATCCATAAGAATAATATCAGGCGGCGCATCCTCAATGATTTCAAGGGCTGATTCGCCGTCCATGGCCACACTGACATGGTAATCGTCGCCAAGGGCCTCCACCAGAATATCCACATTGGTTTCAACATCATCTACAACAAGAACACGCATCTGGGATAAGTCGCTCATGGTTTATCCTATATTTTCCAGTTTCAACATTATCGTTTCAAGAAGTTCTGCCGCCGGTTTGAATTGATATCTGGAAATCTGGCGACTTAACTCTGCTATATCAGACTCTAAATGCTTTGGCCATGCCAGGTCCGATATTTTTTTTATTCGATCTTTTGCCGGTTTTGGCTCCCGTTTTTTTACGAACGGGGCAAGGTCGCCCAGCATCAAGGCCAACTCTGTTTCAGACTTAATTGCGAGATCCTTGGGCAACGCGGTCGCTTTGGCAACGGATCGGGTGAGTTGATCCGCCGAAGATAAGGCCCGGGACAGTGCCTGGGAAAACAGTGTCATTCGCGCGTCATATTCAGAAGACACTTTGTCGCGAAAGGCTGTTTCCAGACTGGAAGCCGCTGTCTGGAGTTCTGTGATGCCGATATTACCGGCCACACCTTTGATGGAATGGGCCAGTCGCCTGGCATCTTCATGCTGCCCCTGTTCAATGAGTGCATTTAAATCCCGGTCCGCATGGGCATAGTTTTGTTTAAATTTTTCCAGAAGCGCCAGGTAGAGCGTCTCATTTTTATCCAGGCGTGATAGGGCCTGGTGTACGGATATGCCTGGGACATCATCCAGGGTGTTCTCTGTGGCCGACTTGTCCCCAAAGCCCTTTGGCAAAGACCGGTCTCCGGGTTTGATCCACTCGGAAAGGGTCTGGAACAGCTCTTTTAAATCAATGGGTTTGCTCACATGGGCGTTCATGCCCGCAGCCAAGGCCTTTTCCCGGTCCCGGGGCATGGCAGATGCCGTCATGGCCACAATGGGCAGTTCCCCGGCTGTTTTGTGCTGCCGTATTTCACGGGTGGCCTGATACCCGTCCATCACCGGCATTTGAAGATCCATGAGTACCAGGTCAAAATTCTGGGACAAAACCATAGAGAGCGCTTCTTTTCCATTATTTGCAATCCGGACAAAAAATCCGGCGCGTTCCAGAATTTCCCTGGCAACCTGCTGGTTGATGTTGTGATCCTCCACTAGAAGAATTTGGGCGCCTAAAATAGTTCTGGAAAGTGTTTGCAAGTCACTCTTTTGTTTGGGGCTCTTTTTTGCGCCAAATTCCATGGGCAGGGTAAAAGAGAATGTGCTGCCTTTGCCGGCCGTGCTGTCAAGATAAATCTGTCCGCCCATCATCTCCACAATCCGTTGTGAAATGGCAAGCCCCAGTCCTGTTCCCCCGTATTTGCGGGTTGTTGAAGAATCTGCCTGGCTGAATACCTTGAACAGTTTTTTCTGCTGTTCGGGAGTCATGCCGATGCCGCTGTCGGTAACGCTGAATTTTAAGATGCCACTATCTTTTTGTCTTTCAACCAGTTCCACGGCCACGAGAATCTGACCTTTTTCGGTGAATTTAACGGCATTATTGCCAAGGTTGACCAGTACCTGGTTGAGTCTCAGGGGGTCGCCTTTCAAGGTGTCCGGGATTTGAGGATCCACGCTGAAGCAGACCTCAAGATCCTTTTTGACCAATGCTTTGACCGTGATCAAGCCGGCAAGTTTCTCCATGGTTTCATCCAGGCTGAAATCCACAATTTCCATATCCATTTTGCCGGCTTCAATTTTGGAAAAATCCAGGATGTCGTTGATCAGGTTCAGCAGCGATTTGGCCGATGTATCAATTTTGGCCGCGTAATCTGTCTGTTTTGTGTCCAGCCGGGTCTGCATGAGCAGGTGGGTCATACCGATGATTGCGTTCATGGGGGTCCGGATTTCGTGGCTCATGTTGGCCAGAAATTGACTTTTTGCCTTGTCGGCTGCCAGGGCTTTTTGCTTTTCCTCCTTGGCCACGGCCACGGCCACGGCCAAATTTTCATGGCTTTGTCTCAAAGAGGCTTCCGCCTTTTTGAGTTTATTGTTGGAAAAAAGAATGATGCCCAAAATGGTGCCGGAGACAAGGGTCATTCCTGCGATCCATTTCCATAAGATGGCCCAGTTTGTTCTATGCTCAAACTGCATACGGACCCAGTCATCCCGGATTCTGTTCTTTTCGGAGTCGGTCATATTTTCAATGACTTTGTCAAGAATGGAAACCAGTTGGGGCCAATCCTTTCGTACCCCCATGCTGAGCTTAAATTTGTATTGGGTCACAGCGGAAATTTTAATGTTGGTCAGCCCGGTTTGCCGGGTACAATAGGTGATGGAGGCAAGGTTTCCCACAAAGGCATCCACCCGGCCTTGGCTGATTTGCTTGAGGCCCTCGCTCACCGATCTGACGGGAGACAGTTTCAGCCTTGGAAAATTCCTTTGGAGGATTTCCTGGGAAATGTAGCCGGAAACCACAGCGATGGTTTTGCCTTTCAGATCTTCAAGTCCGCTGACGAAAGGAAAATCCGTTTCGGCGGCGATGACCATGGGAAAAGATAGATATGGGTCTGTAAAGTTAAGAAATTGTGTTCGTTTCGGGCTCGGGACAATGCAGGGAAACAGGTCGATTTTTTTTTGTCTCCCAAGGTCCAATGCCTGGGGCCAGGTCAGGCCGGTCCGGGGGGACATGGAGATGTTGAGTCTATCTTCAATTTTTTGAATATATTCGGCGGCCAGACCTGAATAGCCGTGATCCTTGTCGTAGAATTCAAAGGGCGGCCAGGCCGGATCAATCCCCAGCCTTACGGTCTGATGGGCCTTGAGCCACTCCTTTTCTCCGTGGGACAGCAGCAGGGCTTTGGGGGCTGAATCCCTGAGGTTTGCCATCCAGTGCCGGTTGATCAGCCTGTGGGATTCCTGGGAGATGTTTTCAATGGCTTTGTTAACGGCAGAAACCAGAAGCGGCCAGTCTCTGCGGATGCCTAATCGGAGCCTGGATTCCGGCCAGGGTGCCGGGGCTGCGATTTTGAGTGTATCGATCCCCTTTGCATTTAACAGATATTTAATTACCATCAGATTTCCCACATAGGCGTAGGCCGTCCCGCGGGCCACACTTTCAAGGGCATCCACCGTATTTTTAACCGGTTTCAGTATAATTTTCGAATACTGTTTCTTCAGTCTGGACTGAAGAAAGACGCCTTCTTCAATGGCCAGTGTTTTTCCGGCCAGATTCTTGATGCCGAAAATGGCGGGTGTCTGTTTTTTCGTTACAATGACATTGGGGCTGACAAAATAGGGTTCACTGAATGACAGCCATTGGACCAGTTCATCTTCTTTGACCATACAGCCGATACCGTCGGCTTTTTCTGATTTTATAAGCTTAGGTATTTGATTCCAGTCGTAGTCGCTGATGATTTCAAACCGAATGCCCAGCCGACGTCCGATCAAATTAATATAGTCCGCAGCCACCCCTTGATATCGGCCGCTTGAATCCGTAAAGCCGATGGGCGGCCAACCGGTGTCCCCCAGCAGTTGAATCACCTGATGGGATTTGAGCCAGGCGTTTTCCTCCGGGGTGAGGGCATTGGCCATGGCGTTGTTCTTAAATTGTCTCAAAGACGGATCTTTGATCCAGCGCGCTTCAACGTCTGCCAGTTCAACATCGGACATGGCGGCCAGGCCTTTGTTCACTGCTTCTAAAAGTGCGGGGTTCTTTTGGGCCACCCCCGCATAAATGGGCTGTATCATTTCCCCCTGGGACAAAAGACCGTAACTGCCTTGTTCGCCCCTTCGTTCAAGCAGAGCCGAAACATAGGGACGTTCTGCAAAGAAGATATCAAAGGTGCCCTGGGATGCCTCCTGGAGCAGGTCCTGATCTGTGGGGTACACCAGAAAGCCCCTCTCCTTTTCCTCTAAATGGCTTAACGGCGTGGTACCGACACGTTGCCCCTGCAGATCGGCCAGGGTTTCGGGGGCGTTGGGGCCTAGTTTATAAAAAAAGCCGCTTTCAATGCGGTAAAAGGGCTGGGAGAATGCAACGGTGTTCTGGGGCGCTTGTGATTGGCATACGCCTGAATGGATATCTGCTCTGCCGTCGGTGATTGCCTTTAAAGCCTCTTTGGAGCTGAAAAATTTAAAAGTTATTTTCCGGCCGGTTTTGGTGGCCCATAATCTCCATATATCCACCAGCATGCCCGAGGGATGGCCGGCGGCACTGATCATGGACATGGGCGGATAGGCATTGCGGCAGGCAATGGTCAATGCGTTGGATTGCCGGGTATTGGGGGCTTGGTTTCGGTCGGTGCCAATCCATTTACGAAAAACAGCATCTTTTTTTTCCTGGGGAATCTCCTGCATCCCTTTTCGTACGATGTCGGCCAAAACCTTATTTCCACGGCGCACGGCACAAAGCCAGTCCGCTTCGTAAAGCGGCTCCTGGTCAAAGTACCGGAACCGGTCCATTATCTCCTTTTGTCTAAGCATGGCCAAAGCGATATGGGTATCCTTGACAAACGCAAGGATTTCGCCGGCTTTGACAGCTTCAAACAGTGCCTGGTTATCCGGATATACGGCCAGGGTGGCATCGGGTAATTTTTGACGCAGGTAATCAATGGCTGCATCTCCTTTGATAATGCCGATGCGAAACCCGCGCAGATCCTTGAGCCGGTTTACCCCCAGGATATTTTTTTTCACAAAAAAATGGGTCCTGACCTTCACCACAGGTGAGATGAAATCAAGGGTTTTGTTTCTATTGGGGCTGAAAAAACATCCGGCGTGGACATCTGCTTCGCCTTTTTCTACGGATACCAGGGTCTGGTAAAAGGGCAGGGGGGTAAAAACAACATTGATTCCGGTCTGCTGCGCCCAAAGTTTCCAGACGTCCACCACCAGGCCTGCGGGGTGATTGTCCTGGTCCAGAAAATAATAGGGGATACTGTCCGTGCCCACAGCCACGACAACCTGTTTGGGGCGATCTTCAGCCAAGCAGGTGTTTGCCGTAAAAAAAGATACGAATAGAAATAAGGTGATTAAAATATATTTTAATCCGGCGATGTATCTGTTTGGGGCCATTTTGTTCTTCCAACAGAAACGTACATTTTTGAAAAAATAAGCTTATTACGTTATATTGGAAAAAGCAACTGCCCGTTTCCTTACACATGAAAAGAGAATCTGTTCAAATTATTCCGCTGTTAAATATTGTGAGCGGGTTGTTCTTCTCCTTAAAAATGCATACAAAGAGATCTGTCAGGAAAGGGCAGTGCGTTGCGTTCTTCGCAGGCTCCATTAAGGTCTGGCTAATACAACATATGACTGGAATTAAACATGCAGTTGGACATTGATTTTGATGCCATTGACCGGATTTTTTCCAACGCCTGGGACCAGGGCCGGGATTTTCTTTTTGAATCCGAGGTCTACGATCTTCTGGCCAGATCCGGGTCGGAAACCCCGCCACGGGTCCGGTTGATAGGCCGCGGGGAAAAAATTGCCGATGCTGCGCTTGTGGCCATGCCAGGTGAGAAAAGCGTATTAAAGATTGTCTCCCCCTATATTGTGCATAAAACAGAGGTGGGCGGGGTCCGGGTGGTGGACAAAAGGCCCGATAAGATCCGATCGGCCGTGCGCCGGATGTTCTACGAGGTGCCGGAAAACTATGCGGCCGGGGCCCATGACCAGGACGGTCTGCCCGCTCATTATCGGGGACTTTTGGGCAGCGATCTGGCTGCTGCTGTTTATAGGGATATTAAAGGCGTGCTCCAGGTGCAGTATATGCCGCCGGATTCGGCGGCCTTTGGTAATGAGCTTATTGTGGGGCTGCGTCATACCCGGGAATTTGGGATCATATTATCCGCCGGGTTGGGCGGCACAGATACGGAGCTGTATGCCAGGCGGTTCAGGAAGGGCCAGGCCATTGTGGCGGCGTCGCCTGCCATGTGCAGCGGAGAGGGTTTTTTCCAGCTCTACCGTAACACCATTTCCTATCGAAAACTTGCCGGGTTAACCCGGGGACAGCGTCGTATCGTCACGGACGAGCAGTTGGTGGAGTGTTTTGAATCCTTCGTTCGCATGGGTAATGCCTATAGCCGGGAAAACCCCGATGCTGTGTTCATTATCGATGAACTTGAGATCAATCCCTTTGCCTTTACCGACTTTCTTATGGTGCCTTTGGACGGAATGTGCCGGTTTTCAAAACAGAAGACAACCGTGCCCAAACGTCCGGTGGCAAAAATTGACCGTCTGCTTCATCCGCTAAGTATGGGCATCATCGGTGTCTCTTCCACCCGGAAGAATTTTGGCCGGATTATTCTGGATAATGTTCTGGCCCAGGGGTTTGACCCTGACCGTCTGGTGATTTTTAAACCGGGCATCGAACAATTCCAGGGTATTGCCTGTCTGCCTGATCTGAACGCACTGGCACACAGCGGCAAGGGTAAACTTGATCTGTTCATTGTCGCTGTGGGGGCGGATCAGGTTCCG
>Ga0193955_1001042_pt1 | contig 13726 bp, 8 predicted proteins | sample BB_6_MG_FD_140343 | JGI IMG/M metagenome (GOLD analysis project Ga0193955, IMG submission 140343) | Microbial mat bacterial communities from the Broadkill River, Lewes, Delaware, United States - BB_6_MG | ecosystem: Environmental > Aquatic > Freshwater > River > Microbial mats | place: USA... | reverse complement strand
TACATCGAAAGCCCAAGGCGAATGTGATTTGCCCCGAGGAACGAGGGGCAAAGCGCATTTGCAACCTGCTTTCAAGGTATTTTGCCTAATGTGGCTTCGCCACCCTTGTCGCCGGAGGCAGGCATTTGCCCCGAACTTTAACCATAGAAGGCTCGTATTTATGGTGTCGGTTCGTTCACAACCGTGAATGTTTTGGACACCAGGCACTCGCTCTCATCGGAGTTCCAGATTTCAATGGCCCACTCTCCCGGGACGCACTCCTCGGTCGTCTCAAACGCCCAACCGGCAAAGATGCGTCCATGGGTGTATCCGTTCTGTTTCCAGGAGCTGCGGGTGATCATGCCCTGGGGACTCGGCAGTTCCGGGTGCATCACCCTGACGACATGGTCACAGACATCGGGCAGGGTGTCGTTGTTGGAGGTAAACCTGAGGCCGAAGGTTGTGCCCGGGGCCGCCTTGATGACGCCTGTTTCTTTGAGGAGTCGGGGCTCATTGGCCACAACCGAAGCGCCTTCGGACGTGGCCTCCTCCATGGGGCCTCCCATGGCGTAGGTCCCGAAGTCGACGAGTGTAAAATCGGAGTCGGGGTGCGTCTCTTGTTCCCCGGAGGGCTTGAGTTTGCCCGCAAGGTCCCGAACTTTTCTGGAGGGGTCCTTATCAAAGGTGCGAATCAGGGCATGGGCGGAAGGGTCTTGCCGCAACATGGTGAGGGCACACAGCCGTTCTTCGGTGCGCAGTCCTTTGATGAGCCCAGAGAGATCGTGCTCTTTTGCGAGTGTGCACATGGCGTCGGTATCTTGTTCTTTCAGAATGTACCCGAACAGGTATGCGACAGGGGGGGAGACCTGCTTGACATAGGCAATGTAATCCGAGATGTCTCCTTCGTAGGAGGACATCCCCGCATCAAATCCTTTCACACAGGCTGCGGTCATGAATTTGAAGGCTCTCAGGCGCATGGCTTCACCTATGGACCAGATGCAGCCCGTGACCCCACAGTCGTAGTAGCTTTCCCCTTCGATATCGTCAAAATAGTCGATGGCGTTGGTCACAATGGGCAAGACGCTTTGGAAATCGGCGTCCCCTTTGATGTATGCCATGGAGGTTTCGACCATGTTCTCTTTGAACGTTGGGTCGGCAAGGTTGTGATGAAGTGCTGCAATCGTAGTCGGGTCACACGATTCAGACACCACGATGACCCAGGTCCGGTTCTGGTAGAAACCGCATCCCTCTTCGGTTTCAAGGCAGAGCATGTGCCCGAGCCAGTCGTTTGTGAGGGCCTTGCATCCATCTTTTGTTTGTTGAACGATCAGCCAGTAGTCGGTGGAGTACTCCTGGTTGGTTTGAGCGATGGCCAATGCCGCTTCCCTTGTGCCGCTGAGCTCCAGGCCAGTGATAAGGGGGGCGTATTTTTCGTGGTCGTATCCGGCATAGATCAGGCCCTTGCCCCGAACCTGATTCAGGAACACTTTTTCCGGGCAGAGGAGGTTCCGGTGGAGCAGGGTGCGCATGGATGCGAAAAATTCGGTGTCTCCCATTGAGAACCCGAACTCCGGAAAGGTTTTGTAAATGTCTTTGTAGAATTGAAACCGGACGTGCTGGGGAAGGAGCTCTATCCCCTCCCTTAACGCCGCTTTGTTTCCCGCATGGATTTTTCCGAAGAAGGTGGCGTCTTCTTCCGTCTCTCCTTCGATAAACATCTCCATCAAGGAGTGGTAGCTCTCCTCCTTTTCGTCATTCCCCTGGTCCTTTTCCAGCTTCCAGGCCCAGATGCCCGCTTTCGGAACCTTTAACTTAATCAGGGCCTCTTCAAAATCAATCTCGCCCATTACGGAATCCATAAACTCATCCCGGTAGCTCTCACGGTAGTAAAAGCTGATGTTTCGGATGGTTTTGACGGGAGCCAGCTGCGCCATAAGACGAAGGGCTCGTGCCGCCGCTTTGCTGCATGCCAGGGGCATCTGTGCCAGAAGGTACGCAACCACCTGCAGCTTTTGAATGTGGTCGGACATGCTGGAGAAGAGTTCGTAGTAGCGCTGCTGGTCAGAGATTTTCTTGCGATCTTTGTGAAGGTGCTTTTTCATCAACTCCAGCACCTCCTCTTCTTTGGGCAATTGGTCTTTCGGGGGCTGGAGTAGGGCGAGTTCGTCCGGGGTCAATCCCTCTTTGCCCACCTTCATTGCTTTTATGAGAAGCTCTTGTGGAGGGCGCATGGCCTCCATTCCATTGATGAAGGACTTGATACGCTTCCAATCTTCCCATGCGGCTTTTTGTCTCTCCACTTCGTCAGCATCAGGGCGGTGATGGGGGACCCTGTTCAGTTTTTCAAAGTCCCGGGCATCCTCATCACTGGGGAACTCAGACTCTTCCTCGATTTCCCCATACAGCATGTCGAGAACGTGTGTTTCTACATAGGTGGAGAGGTGTGTTGTGATCTCATCGGCCCTGTTTGCCCTGTAGTCTTCATAAAGAAGGTGGGCAGCGAGGACCAGAAGGCCGGAATCACTCTGCTGAAAGAGCTGAATCATCTGTTCTGATGTTTCATCCCGATGGGCATTTACAATGGCAGAACATTTCAACAGGTTCTTTCCAAAAACCGTGTCGTGGTACCCGGTGAATTCGGCCAGGTTCTGTTCAAAGGCCTTTTGCCAGTCCCCACCGTATCGCGCATCAAAGGCCTCTTGATCCAGTATCTCCCAGGTGTCCGTGATAAATTCGACCGTATCTATGTGGAACGGTTTGTTTCCAAAGAGCCTGTGGAGTACATCGAGTGTTCGCAGAATTACCTGATTGCCGGCTTCGATCTCATCACGGGAATAATCTTCGTCGCAATAGTCATAGACCAGGTCCCGGATAATGGCGTGACATTCGCTGTGGACCGAATCGAATCCACCCACGTGCCAGTCGATGGTTTTATGGAGTTTATATTGCCCCTCTTCTGCGAGCTTATTAAGGTTTGCCGGCTGGATGTTTTTCAGAATATCCGTGTCAGTCCCGTGCTCGATGTAAGCCCAGATGGCCTTTCCATTTTCGAGGGCTCCTTCGATAAAGGCCTGCCAGTTCTCTTTGGCTTGCCACCGAAAATAGTACTCATCATCGTCGTCTTCATCTTCATAGGGGGGGACAATGGGGCGCCCGAGAAAGGCTTCGATGTCGTTGTGGAGGTCGGCTGCCTCGTTGTCGGCATTGTCCAGCACAAAGTGCTGCTCCAGGGGTTCCAGGTCATCATCATCTTCATCAAAACAACGCTCCTCAACAAGCATGGATCTGTAAAACGCTTCAACGGGGCGATCTGTGTAGTCCCGGGAGTCATCGCTGTACTGAAGGTAATCCTGTTCTGCAAAGCGTTCTTTGAGGGCCTGTTTAAAATAGGCGTACTCTTTCGGATTGTTTCTGAAGTACTCGACAACAGTGCATGGTGGGGTATCAGTCGTCAGAATTTCCCCTTCCATGTATAGAGCCGCATCAGAAAACATCATGGAACGTGCCTCGGAGTTGTCGCAATAGCAAAAGGCTTTGAGCATGTCCCGGGTGACACCGTTCTTCCGGACCAGAATGGGGAGGTAGTTCATTGCGTAATCTGCGTGTTCCGTGTCCCAGTAGGGAATGATATAGGCGCCCAGGAGATAGGCGTATTCGGGGTAGCAGCGCGCGATGACGTAAAGCACTTCAAGTCCGAATACTTCCATGTCGCTTGCCCACATATCCGAACTGTCGTTGCATTGTCGTGCGTACTCAACGATGGCCATGGCCGCATCGATGGTCTCTTCCTTTAGCTCAGGGTGCTGACATGCCAGTATAAAGAACTGTGTTTCCGAGAGGATAAAATCATCAAGGTGGGTTGTCTCCTTGAGTTTTTCCATCTGGTACCCGATTTTTATGCCATAAAGTTCGGTTGCCAGGGAACGATCATTCAGATCCGAGAGGGTCATTGCCTCACCGGAGGCTTTTTCAAAGTAGATGTTGCAGTAGGAGGACATTTCCTCACTGAATGCAGCGCCTGAACGGATAAGCTGCCCGTATTGCTGAAGTCCGGTTTTGATTGAGTCAGGGGTATTAACTTCAAAGGTTATCTTGTTTTTTTTAAAAAACTGGGTCATGGTAAAAAAAACTCCAAAGTTTATCTCAATAAGCACAAACTTGCGTGTCTTAATAATTATTAAGGAAGTTTTCGCAATATATGCATGAAGGCGTTGAGAGAGGTTGTGTGGAACTACATTATATTTGTATTCAAATGACCGAACGAAACCTGGTCATGGAAGCCGTCGGTGGGTGAAAATCACGGAAGGGCTATATCAGAAAATTGAGTGCGGTCAAATATAATGTTCTGCTTAATTTGGGGTGGAGAAGGCCCTTCGTCGAAAGAATTTCAACCATGGCGGAGAAGGGGCTATGAAGATTACGGAAATCTTTGTGATGCGTGTCTAACGTTTATAAAACAACAGGTGACCATGATTGATCCAACTGAGGTTAAAAAGCTTGATTCCGGCTTTGCATTGATTCTGATCATCTGGGGGGCCATTTTTGTCTCTCTGGGTGTTTATCTTGGTGTCTGTATTGTTCTTGGCGACACGCTTCCGGCTGGAATGGAGGCCGGTTTTCCCCTTGAAACCTTAAGGTACGCACTGTTCGGAATCTCTGTCGTTACCCTTGTTGCCGTCCATTTTCTTCGAGGGTTTCTTCTGGAACACCCCGGTTTTGTCAGGGCCTCCCGCCCGGGGCCCTCTACCCAGCATCCGGCAGTTGCACGGTACACCGTCATTGTCATTATCACCTCGGCACTTCTTGAGAGCATTGGTATCTATGGCCTGATTTTATTTCTTTTGGCCAAAGACTCCCTTTCCCTCTATCAACTCCTCGGCCTCTCCGCTGCCGCCATGCTCTTTTACCGCCCTAAAAAGGACGAGTTGCTGGGTCTTTTTGAACGCATGAAAACCATGGAGTGACAGGCTGATGGTTCTGGGGTCGAGGGAGCGGCTTTCGGAGGAGGTGTTCGGGAAGGTTGTTCTGCCGGATTACCCATATATCCACAGGGAAGAGGTGGGATAAAATGTCTGATGGCTGAAAACCAATGACACGGCACCCTCATTCCCTGGCACTCCATGGAGAAGCTCGCAAAGATCATTTTATCGTCATTGCTATCTGCCCGTTCATCTGTTCAAACCGCACCGACCGTAAAGCCAAAAAGCATTGACTTTCCACGTCAGATATCATCTAATAATTGGTGTTAATACAATGCAATTCTTCTCCATTTTTCCTGCCTGAATTCTAAGCTCACACATTTATTAATTCCTTTTTTATCGGCGTGTGAAGGTCAATTCGTGAACTCGTCAATTACGTATGTTTTTATGGTTGTTACATTTCTGACGGCTTTGCTGGCACTTGTGACAGCCGGATTGATGTCTGTTGCCCTGCGTTTGTCAAAACCACGTCAGGATGAGCAATCACATGAAAACATGGCACACGAGCTGCAGCGGTTGAAACTGGCTGTTCACAATGTCAGCGACGCTGTGGTTGTCACCGGACCCTACGGGCATATCGAGTTTGTAAACCCTGCCTTTGAGCATTTCACCGGTTATTCCATGGATGCGGTCCTTGGGCTGCATTATCCCGGGTTTGTTGCCGACCATCACGGAAAAACGATGTGCGAGACCCTGCCGGATCATATGTTTCAAAAACGTCAGTGGACAGGGGCTTTCACGCAAAAGAACAAACATGGAAACGATGTGGAGGGGAGAATTTTAATCTCTCCGGTAAAGGGAGAGAGCGGAGAGATTATCAATTATGTGGTGGTGAAGCAGGATCTGACAGAACAGAAAAAACTGGAGTCCATTGCGGAAGCGGAAAATTTAATGAATAACTCCGGGTATATTTTTTCGAGTATTCGCCACGAAATAGCGAATCCCCTCAATTCATTGAAGATGACCCTTGCGGTTCTCGAGAAAAACAGCCGCAGCTTTTCGCGGGGCACCATTTCGGAATTTACCAGTCGAGCCCTGGCCGAGGTGTCGCGTATTGAATATCTGTTTGAGATGTTCAAGAGTTACAACAGGTATGAAAAACCCAACGGCACCCCAGCACGGATTGATCGCTTTATTGAGCGTTTTACTTGTCTTGTGGAAGGTGACTTTGCGGATAAAGGGATCGATATCAAAAAGGAGATCCCCCCGGGAGAGCACTGGGCCTGCACCGATATCCGGGCCATGCACCAGATAATGCTGAACCTCTTTACCAACGCCGCAGACGCCGTTGCCGGGGTCGACAGCCCTGAAATCCGCGTTGTCCTGAAGCCAATGGCCTCGTGCATGGATATTTCAATCGAGGACAATGGGTGCGGCATGACAGACGGTGAAATGAGAACCGTGTTTCAGCCGTTTTGCACATCCAAACCCAAAGGCACCGGCATCGGCCTTGCCATCGTGAAAAGAATGCTCTCAGAACTCAATTCCGGTATTTTGATCAAAAGCGAAAAGAACAGGGGCACCACCGTGTCCGTCCATCTCCCACTGTGCCCTCCATCAGCCCAGCGGGATGCGGAACATGAAAACCCCGCCTCGTTGCATCACTGAGGCAGGGTCAATGTGAAGCGGTACCCAGCTTAAAGATGACCCCGGCTGCCCTTCCCGAGGCGAACTGGGTCAAGGGGCTCTATCCCCTGCCGCCGGAGCCGACGCATCGACTCTTAAAACGTGTACAGCAGGTGAAATGCTGTTCCGTTGTCGGTGTAAAATACATTGAATACGGTACTTGAGATCATGAGCCTGAGCCCGTTGCCCGCCGTGTGGTAATAGGACTTTCCCCGGCTGTACTCGTCAATGACCCCATCGATATTAAATCCTCTTCCGCTGTCTTTAATCCTTACAATGAGGCCCTTGTTTCCTTCGTAGATCGTGATGGCGATGGGTCGTTTCGGGTCTTTACGGTTGCCGTGTGCAAACGCATTGGAAAGGGCTTCGCACAGCAATCCTTTGCTGCCGATCAGCTCGTACCGAAATCCTTCCAGCCACGGGCTTAACGTACGGGCCAGGGCGCGCTCGACCCCAAACAGCCACTCGTACTCTGCCCGGTAAGGTGAATTGGGGCTTGCAGGGCATTGTGCGGGCACGAGTACCTCGTCATGGAGTGACCCATGGCTGTCGATTCGGGTAAGCCCTTGTTCAAGTGACATATTTATCAGCATGGAAACGTTTTCCGTCCGTCTTGATGCCGTCTGCGGGGTCGTCCGAGCCCGTTTTGGATCATCTGTGCCAGCTCTTTTTCATTCTCAGGCAGATGGGGAAACTCTGTGACGGTCTGGCCCAGGTTTTCGATGCAGTGAGCATCGCTGCCTGCCACCATAGGAATGCGGTTTTTTTTGCCCCACGCCCTGATCCTCTCTTCGTCACGTGAACGGGTCACCGTGGATGCCAGCTCCACAGCATCTGGTGTGACGATAAGCTCAGAAAGGGCGTTGCTGCCACTTTTCGCGTTGTTCCCGTTCAACGGGTGCGCAAGAATCATGGCTGCCTGGTGAGCCCTGGTGATGTGCCAGAGGTGTTCTGCTGTCATCCCTTCATGGATGTCGTCTATGGCATCAAGTCCGATGACCACATAATGGTGGGTGGAGGTACTGACTTCGATTCCACCGTACACGCGGCGTCCTGTCAGCCCTTGATTGAGTCGCGATATCTCTTCTGCTGGCCAGAGCATGTTGTGCTCTGTAATGACGACTCCGTCCAGCCCGCATGCCCTCATCGCCTCTGGCAGCCTGTCTGGGTCCATGAGCTCGGCACACTCGGAGCCCCATCGCGTGTGGACGTGCAGATCAAGCAGAACTGATGATCCAGAAGACGGTTTCATAATGGTTGTCTCGATTGGTCAACCCCCAACTCCAGGAGAAGAGGCGGGCTGCCATCAGATGGTTCGGTTTTTGAATCGGAGTTGTGCAACATAAAGAATCCGGAATCTCCGGTTGCAAGGCAAGCCACTTTGAAAGCGGGGTGCCGCAGCGATTTAACCTTCGAGTCTCAGGTAAAATCGCTACGGCATTTTTTATGAAACATGAACATTTTTTTGCCTGAGCACTTACACAGGCGTTGAGTCGTTATCAACACATTACCGGAACAGCGGTGCCAACTCCTGGATGAGTGAGGCCAGTTTCATTTTGGCCATGGCAAAGCTGCCTTCCTTTTCTATGATCACAACCATATGGATATGGGCGCGTCCCGTTGTTGTCTGGGAAAAATCGGTGGATTCGTTGAGGCACCGAACCAGGATATGGGCTTTGGGGGCTTCGATATGAACCATTTTTCCTCGGCCGACCCCCATGATTTCTGTGGATTTCTGAGCTTTCAGAAGGATGTCGTTGGCAAGGGCTCCCACCTCATCAAGATTGATGCTGGCGTTTTTTACCTCCTGGATCAGCTCGCCTTCCGGAGAAAAAATGCCGGTTGCCATAAACCCTTCAACTGATTTTAACTTTTCAAGAATTGCAGCGATTTCAGACATGGTGTCAACTCCTTTTATTTGAAGTGATGTTAGTGAAACAGGTGTGTCATTGACGGCACTGTGTGGATCCGAATCGACGTTTTGAGATTCGTCGGGTGGGACCTTCGACACAAGGTCATAAACGATCTCCGAATCATCGTCCGGTTCCAGCGCGAGGGTGTCGGACGTTTCGGCGGAGGCCACGTCGTCCTTGCGTTTCATGGATTCAAACAGAATCCCCATCAATGGCATGGTGATCTCGCGTTTAATTTTATGCTGGGGCAACGTGAGCAGCTCGATTTGAACATCCTCCTCTTCAAGCATGCCGTACATGGCATCAACCCCTTCTTTTCCATTGTAAACGGCATTGATCAGTTCCCCTTTTTCCATGATGATGTGCCCGGTAAAATTCTTGGTTTTCACCTCGATGAGGAAGCTTTTCCGCTCTGTTTTGATGAGCTGAAGGAAGCTGACCAGTGAGATCCCGGAAAGGCCGTTGGACTTTTTGCCATCAATTCCCTCCAATACCGCCTGGGCCAGTTCGTCAAAATCCACAGGCTTTTCAAAAATGGGAATGGCGTGATTGCCACTGAGGCGTTCTTCAATCTTGGGTGTGTTGTATGCCGTCATGACCATGGTCTTGATTTGGGGGTAATGGGTGCTCATGTGGGCGATCAACTCAAACCCATCCATTTCCGGCATCTTCAAATCGGTGACCACCAGCTCTATCGGGGTTGATTTCAGCACGGCCAGTGCCTCAACCCCATTGCTTGCCGTATAAAGGGTGAATTTGTCCTTGAAGGATTCAAAACCGGCGGTCAAGCTTAAGAGCAGGGACTTTTCATCATCGACAATCAAGACGTTTTTCATGGGATATCCTTTGCGTCGGGGCCTTAAGGCACTCAGCCCGGATATTTCACGAGTTGAGTGCACCCATATTCAAGGGATCAGAGCTGCAGATGTAGTTGTGTACCTCAATGGTCTGATAACGCAGAAGATGGGTGCCGTCGGTTCGCCCGTAGGGTGACAAAAGCGAGCAGAAAGCCGTGAATGACATGTTGTGCTTTTGAGATATCGTAATTTTCCACGGCAACCATTAGTAATGATATGTTTTTATTTGGATTCGATCGTTTTCTCATGAAATATCCGGCTCAGGTGAATTGGATGAGGAACCCCTGGAGGAGCCTTGACCTCAGAACGGCCTGCCAACTGTTTCAGTGATTGTTTTTCTCTGTTGGAATGCAGAGCGTCACGCAGGTGCCGGCCTTGGGAGTGCTTTTGATTCGTATGGTTGTGTCCATTTTGGCCAGCATTTTTTTCACCATCACCAGGCCCAATCCGGTGCCGTTCATTTTTGAGGTGTTGAACGGTGTAAACAGATCCTTTTGCTGGTCCTCGGTCATCCCGCACCCGTTGTCCGAAATATCGAGATGAACCAGCCCCGTCGCCTGGCTCAGTCGAAAGTGGATCTCTGGGTGGGCCGTCGACTCAAGGGCATCGATGGCGTTGTCCGTAAGGGTCAAGAGCACCTGCTCAAGTGCCTTGGGATCGGTGTATCCCCACACCTCTTCCCGGGGGAGAAGAGGGGGGCTGTGCATCGCGATATCCCTGATGGAATTTCTCTTCTTCATGCCCTCAAGGAAATTCTGGACAATCACGTCAATCCTGTTCATTTCCACCGATGGGGCCTCGAAGAGGCTGAAGTTCTTGAATTCCTTCAGGAGAGATTCCACCCGTTCCACCTCTCTTAGGGAGCGCTCGATAAACTCTTGGATGGTCGCTTCCGGGTAGTGCCCCAGGTTTTTGTTCAGCACCGTCAGGGCCATTTTGATGGAGTTCATGGGGTTGCCTATTTCATGGCGAATCCCGGAAAAAATCGACCCGAGATTTTCCGTCAGTGTGGAGGCCTCTTTTATTGACTTCAACCTCTTTTGCCCGGTTACATCCTGGGTGACGGCAACGATGTTGATGAGGTTGCCCAAGTCATCAAACACCGGTGAGACTCGAAATTTGACTTCGAACAGGGAGAGATCTTTTTTTCGACACACAAGACTTTCTGGGTCTGTCTTGCCATTTTCAAGGGCTTGACGGATCAAGGCATTCAGGTCCGGCAGTTGTTTTACGGGGATGAGCAGGTTGGCGCTTTTGCCGTATATTTCAGCATTGGAATACCCGAACTGGGTTTCAAAAGCCGGATTTACATACCGAATTGTGCGATCTTCATCCATGATAAGGACGGCATCTGGAAATTGCTCCATCGCTGTCACCAGCACCGGCCAATCCGGTTGGAGTTTGGAGAGCCACGTGATGTCGTGACAATAGAGAGCGACCCGGCCATTTGAATCAGAGTTGGTGGGGAGGGGGCACCCGTAAAATGCCAACCGAATCTGCCGCCCCTTTTCCAGTGATACGTTCACGTATTTGGAGATCACGGCCCGATGGGTTTTGACCTGTTCGACCATCTCTGCAAGCACGCCGGGAAGGGGGGCCGGGTCTGTCGGGTCGCAGGTTGTCTCCCCTGTAAACAGGATGCCGGAAAACAGTTTTTTTGCTTTGGCATTTGCCATGGTGATGTCACCGGAATTGCAGTTGATGAGCATCAACGGGTGATCCAGGGCATCGATGAATGTGTGGAAAAAGGTTTGCTGCCTGCAGAGAGCCACGTCTTGTTTTTTTCGGTCAATGGCGTATCGCACGCTGCGGTTGAGCATTTCAGCGTCAAATTTGCCCTTTACAAGGTAGTCCTGCGCACCGCATCCTTGTACAAGGGCTGCCGTATTTTCTCTCTCATCAGGCGTCAGCACGATAATTGGCAAATCAGGGTATGTTGAACTGATCTCCGCCACAGAACCCGTGCCATTGCCGTCTTTGAGGTTCAGGTCCAGAAGCAACAGGTCAGGGGCATCGCTTTTCAACAAGTCAAGGCCACTGGCGATGCAGTCTGTGTGACTCATTTTATATTGTTTTCCGCATGATTTCAGAAGAGATTCGTTGAATGTGGAATCAAACGGATCGTCTTCAACCATCATCAGGATATGAATTGCGTGAAATGTCATGGGTTGGGTTGGTGAGGTTGGCTAATTCTTTATTTTTCAGGAGCTTGGTTTTAATAAAGTTACACGACAGCCCGTTGCCTGTCAAAGCATAATAGAGATGAATTTAAATATGCTCAGGTGTGAAAATTGTGATTTTTATGTTGCGTTTTTTATAGCTGTTCAGGTTGTGCCTTCGGCGGCCCTGCCGGGGGCAAACGTTTGAAACGTTTGATAAGCAGGTCCTTAGGTCGGAGCCTGCTTTTCGGTTTGAATAGGTCCTTTTTTTTGTAAGGTCAGCAGGGGAGGGGTGGTACAGATTTCGCAAGCAGCGTGGCGTTGCGAAATTGCGAAATGTATGAGAAACAAGGCTCCCCGGTCCTGCTTTGTCTGGCGGAATCATCGGCAGGTATTTTTTGTCGCTGTTGCTGAGGATGGTCCCTCTGTGGGAACCACGTGGCGGGCTTCCATGAACCTCCAAAATGGTTGTTTCTGCCAACAATACAGATATGCTAAGGGCTAAGAGGATGTGAACGAGCCGGGGAACGAGGGGCGGGAGCAATCGCAACCTGGGGTGCGGGGAATCATCCCCTGCCCGCCGGAGGCAAATCTTTTTCAACGAAAGAGAACCCATTGCGTGGATTTTTGAGACAACACGGGAAGCGGATTCTTGCAGGGCTGGGTTGCGCCCTGCTTTTGGTCATTGCCCTGGATCAGCTTTTTCCCCCGGCCATTCCCGAGTCGGGGGAGGGTATGGCGGTGACGGTGGTGGACCGGGAAGGGAGCCCTTTGCGGGTTTTTCCCGATGCCAAGGGGATCTGGCGGTATCCGGTGACCTTAGATGAGGTGTCGCCCCTGTATGTCGAGGCGCTTCTGGCTTACGAGGACCGGTGGTTCTACAGGCACCCCGGGGTCAACCCCCTGGCCATGGGGCGGGCGCTGGTGGATGCGGTAAAGCACGGGCGTATTGTGTCGGGGGGCTCCACCCTTACCATGCAGGTGGCGCGGATTTTTCACCCCCACAGGCGGACCATTGCCGGCAAGGTCGGTCAGATACTTCGGGCTTTTCAACTGGAACGCCGACTCAGCAAGGACGAGATCCTCACCCTGTATTTGAATCATGCCCCCTTTGGCGGCACCGTGGAGGGGGTTCAGGCGGCGGCGTTAACCTATCTGGGGAAACCGGCGGCAGAGCTGACCCATGCCGAGGCCGCGCTTCTGGCCGTGTTGCCCCAGGCACCGTCCCGAAACCGGCCTGACCTGCACCCGGATCGGGCGGTTGATGCCCGCAACAAGGTGCTGGCGCGTGTGGGGGCCTTTGGCCTCTGGAAGCGTCTGCTGGTGGACGAGGCCGTGGCCGAACCCCTGGCTGTTCATGCCTGGCGGCCACCCTTCAGGGCCCCGCTTCTGGCACGTCGCCTGAGGCAGGAGAGTCCGCAGGATGCCTTGATTCAAACCGCTGTGGATCCGGCAATCCAGGCGGGGCTGGCGGAGCTTGCCGTAAACCTTAAAGGCGACTTCCCTTCGGGGACCTCTCTGGCCCTTTTGGTGGTGGAAAATGAAACAGGCAAGGTGCGTGGGTACAAAGGCTCCATGGATTTTTTTGATGACGAGCGCTTCGGTCATGTGGATATGGTTCAGGCCATCCGGTCTCCGGGCTCCACGCTGAAACCCTTTCTCTACGCCATCGCCCTGGAAGAGGGCCTCATCCATTCGGAGAGCCTTCTCATGGACAGCCCTCTGTCCATCAAAGGGTACACGCCCTTAAATTTTACGCGCCACTTCTCCGGTCCGGTGTCGGCTGCCGACGCGTTGGTGCGGTCCTTAAACGTCCCTGCCGTGGATCTCCTGGAACGGGTGGGGCCGGTACGGTTCGACAGCCTGCTTCGTCAGGCCGGTATCCATCTGCGCTATCCCGAAGGCGGTGAGCCCAACCTCTCCATGATCCTGGGCGGCGTGGGAACCAATCTCGAGGAGCTGGTGACGGCCTATGCAAGCCTTGCCCGCAAGGGAAACGTCACCCCTCTTCAATACACCCTTGATGGGGATGGGCCTTATACCCAGGCCCTTTCGGAAGGTTCAGCCTGGATCGTCAGACGCATTCTGGAGACTCCTGAGAGAGACCGTACGAGCCGAGGCCGCTTCGGCATGAGCCGCAGTCGAAAGCTGGCCTGGAAAACCGGCACAAGCTACGGATTCAGAGATGCCTGGGCCGTGGGCGTTACCGATGC
>Ga0193955_1001041_pt1 | contig 13739 bp, 14 predicted proteins | sample BB_6_MG_FD_140343 | JGI IMG/M metagenome (GOLD analysis project Ga0193955, IMG submission 140343) | Microbial mat bacterial communities from the Broadkill River, Lewes, Delaware, United States - BB_6_MG | ecosystem: Environmental > Aquatic > Freshwater > River > Microbial mats | place: USA... | reverse complement strand
TACCTGTATAACCTGTTTCACTTGTTGATGTATCCATTAAAGCACCTGTTACAGTAAATGAATCTGTATAGGTACCAGGATTTGTAGATTCAGGAACACAATATCCTGTATAAAAATATCCAGGTCCAACCCATGCACTTACATCACCACCTGTACAATCTGCTTGCACGTAAAATTCATATGCTGTATCTGCAGCTAAACCAGTTTTAGTAAATGAGTTTGCAACACCAGTATCAGTTGCAATACCAGTTGGAGCATCTCCTGCTAATACAACTTCAACGTTATACAAAGATGCAGAACCATTTTCTACCCAAGATAAAACTGCTTGATTTGATTCTAAGTTAGAAACTGATAAATCAGAAGGTTGCGGACAACTAATAGCCTGAGTAATATAAATATTATCTAAGTAAAAATAACTGTCACCAGATACCCACTCACCTCTTACTCTAAATTTAAAATCTGATCCGCTTGGTAGACTAGCCGCAGGTATTACATCAGAGTATTGCGTACAAGCTGTTGTTTCTGTAACCGCAAAAGAAGAAATTAAATTCCAGTCTGTACCATCATTAGTTGAATACTCTACATAAATAATATAATCTACTGCATTAGTAGAATATGGTCTAGCATTCCATTCAAACTCAACTGTTGTATCTGTCTCATTTGAGACACCTACATAATTAGGAGAAGTTAAATCTCCATCGAAAGCCTCTTCAGTCCAAGTACTATAATATAAATTATTGTATACATTCCCTGTACCTTCACATAAGTAATCTGCAGTTGAACTTGAATAATAATAATTATTTGTCCAATCTGCAGGCACTCCTGAATCTAATGACTCGTCAATAAATATTTGCGACTGTCCTTGCCAAGAAAAGGCAAAGCAACACAGTGCAAATAAGCAAAGCGTAATTTTTTTCATAAAATTGTATTTTTAAGTTAGTAATTCTTTAAAAATATGTTAATTATTTAGAATAATTTTTAGTTTAACTTTCAAATCGTTGAAATGTCGAAAATACCGACAAAAAACATTTAGGCTATATTTTAAAATAATTGACTCTTTTACTTCAATTAGACTGTCAAAATTCATGAATTTTAAAAGCAATAAAAAAGCCGCTATGTAATTAACATAACGGCTAAAAATATATTGTTTATTAAGTTGTTTATTGTTTATCTACAAAGGTCTCCATAACAGCATCACTGACCCCCATATTACTAAATCCTCCATCGTTATATAAATTCTGAAGCGTTACTCGTTTTGTTAAATCACTAAATAGTGTCACAGTATAATTTGCACAATCCATTGCAGTTGCATTACCTAAAGGCGACATTTTTTCTGCATAAGCTATAAATCCATCAAAACCTTTTACACCTGAACCTGCTGTAGTTGGTGTTGGTGATTGCGAAATGGTATTAACTCGTACTTTTTTATCTCTACCAAAGAAATAGCCAAAGCTACGTGCAATACTTTCTAAATATGCCTTATTATCTGCCATATCGTTATAATCAGGAAATACACGTTGTGCAGCCATATAAGTTAAAGCTACAATACTTCCCCATTCATTCATGGCATCAGCTTTGTAAAGTGTTTGCATAACTTTATGAAAAGACATTGCTGACACATCTGTTCCTTTTTGTGTCCATGCATAATTTTGATCTGTATAGTGTTTTCCTTTTCTAACATTAATAGACATACCTATTGAATGTAAAACAAAATCAATTTTACCTCCTAAAATCTCCATAGATTGTTCTACTAAATTTTGTAAATCTGCTTCCGAAGTTGCATCTGCAGGAATAATTTGAGAACCTGTTTTTTTTGCCAATTCATCTATCTGTCCCATTCTCATAGCAACAGGTGCATTGGTTAATACAAACGTACCACCTTCTTCATGTACACGTTCAGCAGTTTTCCATGCAATAGAGTTTTCGTCTAAAGCTCCAAATATGATTCCTTTTTTTCCTTTTAGTAAATTGTATGACATATGGTTATTGTTTTAGTTGTTTGTTTTTTAAAGTCTAAAAATTGCGACTGTAAGCTTATAAATTGATTTTAGGTTATAATTCTTCAATAATATTATTCCATTTATCTGTCCATTGGCCGTCTTTATATATAATGAGACCAAATTTTTTATGATAATATTTATCACCATTTTGTAATACGACGCTATTATCTGGAAAAATATAGTCAGGAACACATTCTCCGTTTATAATTACATGATTAACCTCACAAGGATCATCTTTATCACAAGCAAGACACACAAGGCCACCTGCAAATAATAGAATTATAAAATACCGTTTCATCTTTTAAAATTAATTAATTTAACAATTGCTTTGCATGTGCCATTGCTGAATCTGTAATATTTAATCCACCAAGCATCTGAGCAATCTCTACGATACGTTCGTCTTCATTTAATTTTTTAAGCTGTGTATGTGTTACTTCTTCGATATCTGTTTTAAACACTTTAAAATGCGAGTTGCCTTTGGCTGCAATTTGAGGCAAATGTGTAATAGTAAATACTTGCATTTGACTACTCATTTGCTTCATTATCTCTCCCATTTTGTTTGAAATCTCACCTGAAACACCCGTATCAATTTCATCGAACATTATAGATGGCAACTGAATATATTCAGCCAATATAGATTTTATAGCCAACATTATACGTGACAGTTCTCCACCTGAGGCTGATTTTTTAAGCTCGTTAAAACTAGACCCTTTATTAGCCATAAATAAAAATTGTAAGTTGTCTTTTCCATTTTTAAGAAAATGACGAGTAGTTTCTAATTCTACTTTAAACTTTGCATTTGGCATGCCTAAATCTGAAAGTATAGCCTCTAATTTTGAAACAAAAACTGGAATAATTTTCTTTCTTTTATTATGGATTTTTAAAGCCACTTGATTAAGCTTCTCTTCTAATTTTAAAATCTGCTCTTCTTTAAGGCGTATGGTATCGTCTAAAATTTCGGTATTGTCAATTTTAGATTTTAAATCATTTTTAATAGTGATTAATTCCTCAATTTCTGAGACCGAATGTTTTTGAAATAGATTGTTTATAATTTGAAGTTTACTACCAATTTGTTCTAATTCTTGCGGATCTGTAGATAAATTTTCTTCTAAATTATCTAACTCAACTAAAATATCTTCGAGTTCAATTCCAACACTATCAATACGAGCTTTTAAGCTTTCATATAATTTACCAAAACCAGCAATTTTAGATAATTCTTGCTTTACAGCTTTTAATTGATCTATGGCACCAAGGTCTTCGGTATTTAATATGACTTTAGAACTACTTAACTTCTCTCCTATGGTTTCCACATTATTGAGCTCTTCATATTGATTTTCTAAATCTTCAAGATCAATTTTCTCTAAATTTATTTCCTTTAACTCGTTAGATAAAAACAGATTATAATCGTATTCTTTTATCAATTCAGCCTTAGAAAGCTTTAATTCTTCTAAATCTTTTTGAAGTGACTTATACGCTACTAAGCCTTTTGAAAATGTTTCCAAATTAGACTTATTTTCAGCTAAAGCATCTATAACTTTAAACTGATAATCGTCTTGGGTTAATTGTTGTGTTTGATGCTGCGAATGAATATCTATTAAGTAGCTACTCAAAGCGACTAAACTTTCTAAGGTTACAGGTGTATCATTAATAAAGGCTCTTGATTTTCCTGAAGGTAAAATTTCGCGTCTAATAATAGTTTGCACATCATAATCTAAATCTAAAACCTTAAATAGTTCTTTTAAATCATAATTGGCGATGTCAAATACGGCTTCTATAATGCATTTTTCTTCTGCATTTTTCACCTGACTTAAATCTGCACGTTTGCCTAAAACTAAAGATAGACCACCTAATAAGATAGATTTTCCGGCACCTGTCTCTCCTGTAATGATAGTTAAACCATTATTAAATGCAACATTTAACTCATCTATGAGTGCGTAATTTTTTATGTAAAGTGATGTGAGCAAGACTTTATAATTTGTTATACAAATTTAAGCGTTTACTTATTCATATTTTGAAATAGGTAAAAAAATATTCTAGTTTACTATACTCTTATATGTTCTGGTAAAAATATAAAGGATTCTGAAATACTGCAATAACTTAAAACGGAAGATTCTACATAGGCAATAACAGTGTAGACTATTTGAATAGCATATTAATACTTAATATTTCGCCACTTTTGTGAATGCATTGGCGCTATTCTGTTTAAGATATCCATTGCTTTTGTAATGTTAACACTTGGTCCTCCAGAAAGAATATCCATAATTTCATCTGCTTTAGCATCAAAAAACACACGCATTAGAAATGAATTTGGTCGTATACTATGTACTTTCTGTAATTCATCTAATGCAGAAATAATTTGTGCCTTTCCGTCTTTTGCTCCTTCATTCATAATATCTAAGCCTTCAATATGATATTTATACATTGTAGATCTCATGGCTTTATATGATGGTGATAATAAATTATCTATTAACGCAAAACGCGACTGCAAACCATCTTCTAGTTTCCAACCTTGCCCACTTAGCTGCTGCGAATAATTTGCAATTGTTTGGGCTTGTTTAAAATAGTTATCTCCTCCATTAAGCTCAAACGTATCTGCATCCATTCCTAAAATCATATACACATGAAATGATAATACTGAAATTAAGTTAGATTCAAACTGGCTCTCATTAAACACTAAATTTTGGAATTCTAAATACTGAAAATTAAAATCTCTATCATTATAATTATAAACAGGTGAACTGTAAGTTGAATTAAAAACTGGTCGAGATGATGATACTTGAAGTGAAGCCGAAAACGAATCGTTATTATAGTCTTTAACATTAATTACCATACTACAATTAATACGCTCTTGTGCTCCAAATTTTTCTCCTGTCCATTTGGTATTATTAATGAACTCTGTGAGTTGTTTTTCTAATGTCCTGAAAACAACATTATTTTCATTTCCTGTTTGTTGAGCTATAACGCTAACCGTACAATTTAATTCTTGAGAGAATGTTACTGTTGTACATAAAAAAGCAAATAAAAAAAGTAGGTTACGCATGTGTTTGTTTTAATATAAGTTGCATTAAATCTTCAGCCACTTCGGTCTTAGATTTTAATTCATTTTCAATAATACTGTTAGAAGATGTTATAAATGTAACTTTATTTGTTGACACCCCAAAACCTGCTCCTTTATCTTGTAATGAGTTTAGTACAATAAGATCTAAATTCTTAGACTTTAATTTACCTTTGGCATGTTCTAATTCATTATTTGTTTCTAAAGCAAAACCGACTAAAAATTGGTCTTTTTTTATCTCTCCAAGAGATTTTAAAATATCTTTTGTCTTTTCTAACTCAATAGTAAACGTTGTTTCTTTCTTTTTTATTTTCTGAGTGGCAACATTCTTTGGTCTATAGTCTGCAACAGCTGCCGAAAGAATAGCAATATCTGAAGTATTAAAATGTTTATGAACTTCAGTATACATGTCTTCTGCACTAACTACAGGTTTTACTGTTACAAAGTTATCTGCTAATTTTTGATGTGTTGGACCAGTAACTAAAATTACCTGAGCACCTAATTTTGATGCTGCTTTTGCAATTTCAAATCCCATTTTTCCGCTAGAATGATTACCAATAAATCTAACAGGATCTATGGCTTCATAAGTAGGTCCAGCTGTTATTAAAACACGCTTTCCTCTTAAAGGTAATTGCTCTAGAATATCTTTTTCAATAAAACTAACAATATCTTCTGGTTCTGCCATACGACCTTCTCCAACCAAACCACTAGCAAGCTCACCAGTACCTGCAGGAATGAGTTGATTTCCGTATGATGTTAGCTTGTCAAAAGATGTTTTGGTAGAATGATGCTTATACATATCTAAATCCATAGCAGGAGCAAAATAGACAGGGCATTTTGCAGAAAGATAAGTTGCTAATAAAATATTATCACAAACACCATTTGCCATTTTAGCCATAGTATTTGCTGTAGCAGGTGCTATAACAAACAAATCAGCCCAAAGGGCTAAATCGACATGATTGTTCCAGACTTGGTTATTATCTTCTTCATCTGTAAAAGATGAATACACCGGATTTTTAGATAATGTAGAAAGGGTAAGTGGAGTTACAAACTCTTTAGAAGCAGGCGTCATAACGACTTTTACGTTAGCGCCTGCTTTAATAAATAATCTGACTAAACTAGCAGATTTATATGCGGCAATACCAGCAGTAATGCCCAATAAAATATTTTTATCCTTTAGAATAGACATCTAAGGTTTTTATTTATGGCTGAGGGTCATCAGTATTTCTGTGATAAATCTTATCATCTAACCACTCTTTAACAGCTAAAGAATGTGGCTTTGGTAATTTTTCATAAAACTTAGACACTTCTATTTGTTCTTTGTTTTCAAAAATTTCTTCAAGACTATCATTGTAAGTTGCAAACTCTTCTAGCTTGTCAATTAACTCACGTCTAATATCTGTATTAATTTGCTCAGCACGTCTAGAAATTACAGAAATAGCTTCATAGATATTATCTGTTGCTGCATCAATTTCGTTTCTGTCGTAAGTAATAGTACTTACAGGTGCATCTGTCTTTTTTAAATCCATCGTTATAATGTTTAACTTTTAGTAGTAAACGTATTTAATTCTTGTTCTAATTCTTGTTTTTGTATCCTCGCGTCTTCCATATGTTCTGAATTTGGATACGCTTTTTCTAATGCGTTGTAATAGGCTAAAGCGTCTTTTAAACGTTTTTCCTTCAAATAATCTACACTTAATATCGCTAATTTATAAGCAGAATCAAATCTGTAATAAAAAACTTCGCTTCTTAAAGTAGATCCAGGAAATTCAAGCAACATATTATTAAATGATTTAATAGCCGCACCATAATCGCCACTATAACCACCTATTAAATTGTATTGCATAGCTATTTCAAAAGCTTTTTTCTCTAATTTGAAATCTAACTCTTTAATTAATGCATTTGCTTCTGCTAAATATTTAGAATTAGGATAAACATTTACAAATAATTGTAATTTTTCAATAGCTTCTACCGTTTCTTTCTGTTCTTTAGAATAAACAGGCGAATTAAAGTAATAGCCTTTAGCAGATAAGAAAGCAGCTTCTTCTGCTTTTTCACTCTGCGGGTAAATATCTGTAAACTTATCTAAATGATAACTTGCAATGTAATAATCTCCTAAGTGATAAGAGCACATTGCATGCATATAGGTTAATTTTTCAGCTTGTGGTTTCCCTCTATACTTCTGAAGAATTTGTTCACATAATCTAAAAGATTTGCTCCATTTTCCAGCATCGTATAGCTCAGTTGCCATTTCAAACTTTGCGGCAGTATCTTCAGATTTTAATGTTTTCTGAAAATCACTACACGAAATAAGTAGTACACTAACAAGTAGTATGTAAAGTCCTCTCTTCATAAATTTTAAACAGAATGCAAAAGTAAGCATTATTAACGGATTTAAAAAAAATTATTATATGCTAAAGTAAGTGATGTTATTATGCTAAAAACCTATTTATATAAAGTTTAACTTTTTCCTAATGACTTCAACTCTTTTTTAATCATTTCTTTGAGCTGATCTGTAGCTTCTACAAGTGGTAAACGCACATGTGATTTTGAGATATTTAACGCTTCTAAAACTGCTTTTATACCTGAAGGGTTATTTTCAGAAAATATTAACCCTGTAATAGGCATTAATTTAAAATGAATATCATAAGCTTCCTTTGCTTTACGAGCAATACCTAAGCGTATCATTTCAGAAAACTCTTTTGGCAATGCTTGTCCTATAACAGAGATAACACCTGAACCACCAGCTAAAGCAACACCCAATGCTAAATCGTCATCACCAGATAACACTAAAAAGTCTTTTGGTTTACTTCGTAATAATTCTAAATATTGGTGTACATTATTACCCGCTTCTTTAATAGCAACTATATTATCAAAATCTTTTGCCAATCTAAAAGTAGTTTCTGGCAACATGTTAGACGATGTTCTTCCTGGTACGTTATATAAAATTATTGGTTTTGGAGACACTTCTGCAATAGCTTTGAAATGCTGATAAATACCTTCTTGAGTTGGTTTACTATAATAAGGAGAAACCGATAGAATTCCGTCAATAGCAGAAAAATCTGTAGCTTTTATTTCAGCTATAACTTCTGCTGTATTATTTCCTCCAATACCTAAAACTAATGGTAATCTTCCATTATTTACCTTAGCTATAAATACTATTAATTGTTTTTTCTCTTCAGCGGTAACAGTTACACTTTCTCCTGTGGTTCCGCTTATCACTAAATAATCTGTACCGTTGGCAATGTTGTATTCTACCAAACGCTCTAAAGCATCAAAATCAATACTTAAATCAGCGTTAAAAGGTGTGATTAATGCTACACCAGTTCCTATAAATTTGGTCATTATATTTTTTTTAAAATGTTTAAGTATTTTTTTAATTCTTGTTTAAAAATGTTGATATCCTTTAACTCTACGTCAATTATTAAATCGTACAAGCGCTCATCTTCATTAGAAATTCCTACTTTTAAATTGGCTTTAGAAGCTGCAGTTATAAGGTTTAATTGCAATACAGGATTTTTATAAAAGCAAAGCAACATATCATAAGGCTCATTAATAAAATCATCTAAGTCGATATTTTTTATTTTTCCTTTCCACCCAAAATCTTTTGGACTAAAATGTGCGTTCCATTGGTTGTACTCTAACTTATCATCCATAGTAAAGGCTACAATTTTATGCTTTGGAGACGTTAATCCCAATTCTTTAAAATAAACCCTAAACACTTCAAATTCATGAAATTCGCTAGCATTAAGTAATACTGCAATTGTCTTTATTTTATTGTTGTTTACCGTAGGTTTACGTTCTGTCAACAATTTGTTCACATATTTTCGATTTGATTTTTCTTTAAATGCTTTTAAAATCATTTATCTTTAGCCTTTGTGCAAATTTAAGAAAAGCACTCACATTTTATTACAAACTCCTTATAAGTTATTCAATGACTATTAAACATATTTTAAAACTCGGTATTCTGCTGCTCATATTTTCTTGTGCATCAACAAAAATTTCAAAGATTGAAGGTAAGCGTCTTGAAATTGACGACACGCTTAAACCTAATCTGGCCATTGAAAATTTTATTAAACCTTATCGTGAACACGTTAATAAAAATATGGATAGTGTTATTTCTTATGCTAAAGAAACCTATACCAAAACTGATGGTGATTACAATACTGCAATTGGAAATTTAATGGCTGACGCCGTTTATACTGAAAGCAATCTTGTATTTAATAAGAGAACAGGAAAGGACATAGATTTTGTTTTACTTAATCACGGAGGTATACGCTCTATCATTTCTAAAGGAAATATAACAATACGAACAGCATACGAAATTATGCCTTTTGAAAATTCTGTAATCGTAACCGCTATAAAAGGCAAACAAGTTAATGAAATGATGACATATCTTTCTAAATCCAAACGCGCGCACCCTGTTTCTAATCAACTACAGTTAATATTAGATAATAACGGCGCTATTAGTTCTGCTACAGTTCACGGAGAACCGATAGACGAATCAAAAACCTATTATGTAGCTACTAATGACTACCTCTATAATGGTGGAGATGGCATGATATTTTTTAAGCCTAATGAAAACACTTATGTCTTAAATTATAAAATTAGAGATGTCTTAATTGACAATTTTAAGAAGAAAGACACATTAAACCCAAAACGCGACCAACGCTTTATACAATTAAAGGATTAAGACACCAACTGCACACAAAAAGCTATCACCTTTGAAATAGGCAGTAGAAAAGTGCAAGTGAATGTTAAAAACCAATAAACACAAGACACGTGAAAAGAAGACAATTTATACAAAAATCTACAGCAGCAACAGCTCTAGCAAGTATTGGAGGCTTAAGCTTACAATCCTTTAGTCCTTCCAAAACAAAAAAAATAACAATACTACATACCAACGATGTGCATAGTCATATTGACCCTTTTGGACCAGACGATGGCAGAAATGCTAATAAAGGAGGTGTTGCTAGACGTGCCACTTTAGTCGACTCTATAAGACAAGACAATCCTAACACCTTACTATTAGATGCAGGTGATATTTTTCAAGGAACACCTTACTTTAATTACTATGGAGGCGAATTAGAATTTAAACTAATGAGCATGCTAAAATATGATTTAGCAACTATTGGTAATCATGATTTTGACAATGGCATCGACGGCCTTTATGCTCAAATTCCTCATGCAAAGTTTGATTTTGTCTCAGCCAACTACGATTTTTCAAATACAGTAATGGACACACATGTTAAACCTTATAAAATCTTTATAAAAGATGGGATTAAGATTGGCGTTTTTGGACTTGGAATTAAACTTGACGGCTTAGTAGATAAGAACATGTATAAAGAAACCGTTTATCATCATCCCATTGAAATTGCTCAAGATATGTCTCGTATTTTAAAAGAAGAACAAGGGTGTGATTTGGTGATATGTTTATCTCATATTGGCTATTACTACAAAAATGCTCCAGATAAAGTTAGCGATATTACCTTGGCAAGAGCCACAAAAGATATTGATCTTATTATTGGAGGACACACACACACCTTTTTACCAAAACCAACCATTGAAAAAAACAGCATAGGAAAAAATGTGCTTGTTAATCAAGTTGGGGCTTATGGCTTATATCTCGGTAAAATTGACTTTTATTTTGAACCAGGTAAAAAAGTTACATCTGAAGGAGCTTCAATTATAGTATAACATTTTAAAAGCTACACCTCTATGCGATCATCTGAATATGCTGGAGTTGGATCAGTAACGATATGTTGAGATTGCATATAGTAAAAGACAAATGCAACTACTAAGAAAAAGGAATAAACATAACCTAAACTATTATCATCACTCAAAATATAGAAATAGGCCAATTGCATAATTTCTGAAAAGACAATAAATATAGAGCCTATTAAAAACAGCATTGATTTATTATTATTCCTATACATGTAATTAATTAAGGCCATAGATAAAAGCGCCATTATCACAGAGTTATACGTAAACTCTAGAGCATACTCATAATAGTTAAAAGAACTTTCTGTTGTACTTGATATTAATGACACACAAAAAACATCTAAAACAACCAATACTATTACCGGAATAGCTAATTCTGAAAAAACTGTTTTGAGATTCAATTGAAGTAACATTTTAATTATAAGTAAACCATAAGAAGCAATGCTTAGAATATTAGATATGTAATACAAATAATCTGTCTGTCCTTCCTTGAGCTCTGGTCTATACCAAGCAATATAACCTAATATTTGCGCAATGGTAAAAACCACTAAAAACAATAAAAACAGTTTTGACTTATGTTTTGTCCATCCTACATAAAGCCATGTAAGTAATATAAAAGATATCGCACCAACAGTATCTCCTTCTACTTCTAAAGCAAAACCTTGAAGTAAAACGTAGATGCCACCTAAGAGCAATAATACTACCTTTATAATTTTTTTTATTAACATTAATTAATCCCTTATTAACGGTAGCAAATATAAACATTTTTTTTACACTTTAACGCATTAAATAAGCATTTCATCGAATAAATAGCCTTTTTTATGTAAGAATTTACTTCAATTTAGCTAAAAAGGCCTTTTCTGTCAGTATAGAAATACCTAAATTTTCTGCTTTAATAAGCTTACTTGGTCCCATTTTATCACCAGCTACTAAATAACTCGTTTTAGATGAGATAGATGAAGATACTTTACCTCCATTATCTTCTATTAGTTTTTTAAGGTCATTACGAGAGATCGTTTCAAAAACACCAGAAACAACTATAGAGAGTCCTTTTAATTTATCTGTTTGATTAGCTAGTTTTTCTGCCGAGATTTCTAATTGTACTCCAAAAGATCTTAAACGCTCTACAATTTGTCTGTTTTCTTCTGAGCTAAAAAACTCAACAACACTTTCAGCAATACGCTCACCTATTTCATCAACCGTCACTAAATCTAATGTTGTAGCAAACATTAAAGCGTCTATAGATTTATAATGTTTGGCTAATTTCTTAGCAACTGTTTCACCAACATAACGAATACCTAACGCAAACAACACCCGTTCAAATGGAATTTGTTTAGACAGCTCAATCCCTTTTACCAAATTCTCTGCGCTTTTTTGTGCCATACGTTCAAGCGGAATCACTTGTTCTACAGTTAATTCGTATAAATCAGAATAATTATGAATCAAACCCTCTTTAACTAATAAAGCAACCGTTTCACCTCCCAAACCATCAATATCCATTGCTTTTCTAGAAATGTAATGCTGAATTCGTCCGATGACTTGAGGAGGACAAGCTTTATAATTAGGACAATAATGTTTAGCCTCACCTTCTAGTCTAACAAGTTCCGTGTCACATTCTGGACATTTTGAAATATAAGTTGTAGGTACCGAATTAGCTGGGCGCATAGATAAATCTACAGCAATAATCTTTGGAATAATTTCTCCTCCTTTTTCAACAAACACTTCATCACCTTCTCTTATATCTAACTTTTCAATTTGATCGGCATTATGAAGAGAAGCCCGCTTTACAATCGTACCTGCTAATTGCACAGGTTCTAAATTGGCCACAGGTGTAATAGCTCCGGTACGACCAACCTGATAAGTAATTTCGTTGAGTCGTGTAGACACTTGTTCGGCTTTAAATTTATAAGCCATTGCCCAACGTGGTGCTTTGGCCGTAAAGCCTAATTCGTCTTGTTGGTATAAATTATTCACCTTAACCACTACTCCATCAATCTCATACGGTAAGTTGTGTCTGTTTTCATCCCAATAATTAATGTAATCTAAAACGTCATCTATAGAACTTACCAATTTAGCTTCTTGTGGTACTTTAAAACCCCATGATCTCGCTTTTTCTAGGCCTTCAAATTGCGACGTAATATTGAGATTATTCCCTACAATACTATATAACAAACATTCTAAAGGACGTTTTGCCACTTCAGCACTGTCTTGCAGCTTTAAACTTCCCGACGCTGTATTTCTTGGGTTTTTGTATGGTTCCTCATCATTTTCAACGCGTTCTTCATTCATTTTTAGGAATCCTTCAATCGGTAAGACTATTTCTCCTCTTATATCAAAACGCTCGGGATAATCGCCTTTTAATTGAAGTGGAACCGTATGTATTGTTTTTACATTTGCAGTCACTTCATCTCCTTGTACTCCATCTCCACGAGTTACAGCTCTTAATAATTTACCATTTTCGTAAGTTAAACTTATAGAGGCACCATCGTATTTTAACTCACAAGTATAGTTTACCTCACCATCGACCATTTTTTTTACTCGGGTTTCCCAATCCAACAAATCTTCTTTGGAATACGAATTATCTAACGAATACATTCTAGAATCATGAACCGTAGTTTTAAAATTCTTAGTTACAGCTCCTCCAACCCGTTGCGTTGGCGAATTGGCATCAAAAAACTCAGGATTTGCTTCTTCTAACGCCTGAAGCTCTTTGAGTTTAATGTCGAATTCATAATCACTAATGGTGGCATCATCTAAGATATAGTAATTGTAATTATGCTGACGTAGCTCTTCTCTAAGGGATTCTATTTTTTGTTTTGTATTCATTTCTAGGGAATGTAAATTATTCGCTTTATGTTTAATTCTTCATCAATAAAAAAAGTGACATTGTAGCCTAAATAGCCATCACTATTTCCCATTGTTATAATAATTTCTTTATCGTAATAATATGCCTCAGTTAAATC
>Ga0193955_1001038_pt1 | contig 13770 bp, 11 predicted proteins | sample BB_6_MG_FD_140343 | JGI IMG/M metagenome (GOLD analysis project Ga0193955, IMG submission 140343) | Microbial mat bacterial communities from the Broadkill River, Lewes, Delaware, United States - BB_6_MG | ecosystem: Environmental > Aquatic > Freshwater > River > Microbial mats | place: USA... | reverse complement strand
ACAGCAAGTATTTTAAGAATGATTAATACCGACACTTGTAGCGTACATCGATTGGCTCAATACTCAAAACTATTAAACTATAATTTCTTTGCAGAGATTAGCCAAGAGCTAAATATAAAAACTCCAGAATCGCCAACCGAATCAACTTTTATTGCCACTATTAACGATCTTAACAAACAACTCGACGAAAAAGAGGCCGAAATAACTACCCTTAAAAGAATGATTAAACTTGTAACAGGAAAAAATACCGACGATATATAAAATGGTTTATATACTTTCGCTGTATTTATCGAAGCATTGTAAATAAATATAATTTTACAAAATGCTTTGCTATTATAAACAAATCTGTATTCTTAAAAAATAACATAAATGAACTATCAAAAAATAACTCAAGAGGTACGAATTATTGCCAAAGACGTAGCTCTTTTTATTAAATCGCAACAGCAGCTTATTAAAAGCAACGATATACAATCGAAAGGTAATCACGATTTTGTTACATATGTTGATAAAACAGCCGAACAGAAAATTGTAGATGGTCTAGAAAAAATAATACCCGATTCGGGTTTTATAGCCGAAGAAGGAACGTCAACAAAAGTTGGAACAGTATACAACTGGATTATCGATCCGCTTGATGGAACTACAAATTTTATTCATGGCATATCGCCTTTTGCCATAAGCATTGCACTGCAAGAAAATGGCAAAACAGTGTTAGGTGTAATTCACGAAATTAGTCTCGACGAGTGTTTCTACGCATGGGAAGGAGGACAAGCCTATCTTAATAACGAAGTGATAAACGTTTCTACACAAAATGATTTATCGAAATCGCTTATTGCAACAGGCTTTCCTTACTACGACTACAGCAAGACAAAAGATTTTTTAACAACATTAGAATATTTTATGCGCGAGACATCGGGTGTTCGTAGATTAGGATCGGCTGCAACAGATTTAGCTTACGTAGCTGCTGGCCGATTCGAGAGCTTCTTCGAATACAGTCTTCGTCCGTGGGATGTGGCAGCTGGGGCATTTATAGTAAAACAAGCTGGCGGCACTGTTTGCGACTTTTCGGGAGGTAATAATTATATTTTTGGAAAAGAAATAATAGCTTCGTGCGAGCAATTAAGCAACCAAATATTTAATGTTGTAAATAAAAATCTTGCAAATAAAATCACACAATGATAAAAACAGCTGTTGTTGTATTAAACTGGAATGGACAAAAACTACTTAATGAATTTTTGCCATCGGTTGTTAAATATTCAAACATTCCAAACACCAAAGTATATTTAGTTGACAACGGATCGACAGACAACTCTGTTGAATTTGTTAAAGAAACATTTCCGAATGTTGAACTTATTATATTAGACAAAAATTATGGTTTCACTGGCGGATACAACAAAGCACTAACACTAATACAAGCCGAATATTTTGTAATTCTGAATTCGGATGTTGAGGTTACACAAAATTGGATTGAACCTATTATAAATATTATGGATAGCGACAAAACTATTGCTGCCGCTATGCCAAAAATTAAAGATTACAAAGACAAAAACAAATTTGAATACGCAGGCGCTTGCGGTGGATTTATCGACTACCTGGGCTTTCCATTTTGCCGAGGCAGAATATTTAACCATACCGAAGAAGATAAAGGACAATACAACCAAACGACAGATGTTTTTTGGGCAACAGGAGCTTGTTTTTTTATTAGATCCGAACACTTTATTAACAACAACGGCTTCGATCCCGATTTCTTTGCTCACATGGAAGAGATAGATCTTTGTTGGCGACTAAAAAACCAAAGCTACAGATTGATTTGCGAGCCTAAGTCGGAAGTTTATCACTTAGGCGGAGGAACATTATCTGAACTTAATCCTAAGAAAATATATTTAAACCACAGAAACAATCTGTTTTTACTGACTAAAAATCTACCCAAAAACAAATTGTTCTCAATAATATTTATTAGAATGATTCTTGATGGTGTTGCAGCATTTAGCTACCTAGCTAAAGGAAAACCATTATTCTTTTTTGCTGTAATTAAGGCACATTTCTCGTTTTACCGTAAAGCACGTTTTTTCTACAAAAAGCGAAGTGAGACAATAACAACTCACCCCGAAATGCTTAAAAAAAGCATCGTACAACAATATTTTTTAAGAAATAAGAAACGCTATTCAGATTTATAGTTAATCTTTAAAAATCAAAAAACTTAAGATCTATTTACAGTTTCAGTCACAAATGTTACCAATAATTTTTATATAAAAAAAGCTGCCCGTGGGCAGCTTCTGTTTTATATTTTAAGCATATTCTCTAGATTAAAAAATCGCGATTTATAATCCTCGCACGAGCGACGAATTACTTCGTGAGCCTCTTCTATTCCATAAATATGAGTAATCTCGCAATCAGCCTTATTTCCTGGCAAATCCTTATAAGTAAGAAAATAGTGCTTTAACCTATCGATAACTAAATCGGGGCAGTCTGAAATATCTTTATAATCGCCATACACAGCGTCATTGTTCATAACAGCAATAATCTTATCATCAGCCTCGTTACCGTCAATCATACGAAAACCACCAATAGGACGAGCTTTAACAAGAATATCACCATGAGTAATTGCTTTCTCTGTTAAAATACAGATATCAATAGGGTCACCATCACCAACAATACCAGTCATTCCTGTTTTCTCAGAACTAAACTCAGCAACAAGATCTCCAGCATATGTTTGTGGCAAAAAACCATACAAAGCAGGTACCACATTTGAATATTTCTGAGGTCTGTCAATTTTTAAATATCCCGACGACTTATCAACTTCATACTTCACTGTATCGGTAGGCACCATCTCTATAAAACTAGTAACAATCTCTGGCGATTCTTTACCTAAATCAACGCCATGCCAAGGATGCGATTTATATCTTAACCCCATAAGCTTACCCACAAGAGGATCCATTATTCTATTATCCATATAATTAATTATTTACTTCTTCAACACTATCAGTTTCATATTAAATTATAATGTTGAAATTAGTAATTCTTACTTCGTAATTAAATCTAATACTCTCTCTAAACCAATACCCCTCGACCCTTTAATTAGAACAGTTGATGGCGATGGTATATCAATTTTATTACTATTTTTCATTTCATCGAAACTGGCAAAAAAATCGACATTTTGCTTAGAAACATTTTTATGTTGCAAAAAGTTTGAACCAACAAATATAATTTTATCAAAACCAAAATCCATAGCTTTATCAACAATTGTTTGGTGCTCTTCAAAAGCAACATCACCAAGCTCTAACATATCGCCCAAAATGGCAACTTTTGATGAGCTTTTCAAACTTGCCAAATTATTTAAAGCAACATTCATACTACTTGGATTGGCATTATAAGCATCAATAATTATACTAAGCTCTCCCTTTCTTATTAACTGAGAACGATTATTTGTAGGAATATAATTCTCTATAGCCTTAATTATATTCAACTTTTCAACATCAAAATAATTACCGATTGTAATTGCAGCTCTGATATTATCAACATTATAGTTACCAACAAGATTAGATTTTACCATGCTCTGCTCCCACTCTATTTGTGCAAAAAGATTTCCAGAAACAGTATTCACCAAACAATAGGGAATTGATTTAACATTAAGCTTCTCTAAAGTTTTTTCTAAAACAACATCTTGCGAATTGAAGAACACTTTTCCTAAGTTATCATTAAGATAATGATACAACTCGCTTTTTGCTATAATAACACCTTCGTACGAACCAAAACCTTCAATATGAGCTTTGCCAATATTTGTAATTAAACCAAAATCTGGCTGAGCGATTTCACAAAGGTGAGCAATTTCTCCAATATGGTTTGCCCCCATCTCAACAATACCAATCTCTACATCCTTATCAAATGACAATATAGTAAGCGGAACACCAATATGATTATTAAGGTTTCCTTGAGTAGCTTTTACATTATACTTTTGCAATAGTACTTCTCTGACCAACTCTTTAGTAGTGGTTTTCCCATTTGTACCAGTAATAGCAATAATCGGAATATTCAAATAATTGCGATGAAAGGCTGCAAGATTTTGCAACGTTTCTAAAACATTGTCAACTAAAATATATCTATTATCAATGGCAACATCAGAATTTTCAACAATGGCATATGAGGCACCATCAGAAATTGCTTTATTAGCAAAAATATTCCCATCGAAATTATCTCCTTTTAAAGCAAAAAAGATATTCCCCTGGTCAACCTTTCGGGTATCTGTAGTTATTCCTGTACTACCTAAAAATATTTTATGTAATTGCGAAATGTTCATAAACCAAATATTTAAAACGAGGTATAAAGGTAAAAAAAAGGCCGCCTAAAATAGACAGCCTTTTGTATATAAATTTATATTTTTTTAGAATCCCTGAGGATTTCCAACTCTGTTCATAGCACAACGGAAACCAATATCGTTAGTAGCTTTGTCTTGAGCTAAGAATCTTCTAGTACCAGGCTGTAACCAGTACGCTCTATCTCTCCACGAACCACCTTTAAATACTCTAGTAACATCGCTAACAGAAGAGTGATCTTCTTTATACATAGACTCTGTAGAAGTGGCGTTTTGGTCTTGTTCGCCAAGTAAAGTAAGAGCATCACCATCTCTAAAATTACGGAAATCTTCTACAACATACTTAGCAGTATCTATAGCAATACCTTGAAGTCTCTCTACAAATGAATAAGGAAGAATATCTTTGCTTTTTGGAGTAATAAACTCGTTACCACGATATGGTCTAAAATCGTCAACATCGTCATTTGAAAGAACACGATAAACATCAAGTACCCATTCGTTAACATTTCCAGCCATATTATACAAACCAAAATCATTTGGCTCATAAGAATCAACAGGAAGCGGCACACTACCACCATCATTAAGAGCTCCAGCAACACCCATCATATCTCCTTTACCACGCTTAAAGTTAGCTTGCATTAAGCCCCTCTTTTTAGGATCTGAATATCTAACATTATTACCTTCCCAAGGATAATTTCTATTACCAAGAACAATCTCTTGATCTTGAGGAGAGATAATACCACGAGCAGCATATTCCCACTCTGCTTCAGTTGGGAGACGATATTTTGGTAAAATAAAACCATCTTCCATGGTCACTCTCTCTTTAACACCGTCTTTATCCTTATCATCAGCACTAATATTAACTTCAAATTTACCAGCAAGATAAGCAGCTGTGCTAAATTTAGTTTTACCTAATGAATCAGGTAAATATCCATTTTGAGCAAGAATAAATTCATTTACCCTATCAGAACGCCACTCACAATAGTCACTAGCTTGTTCCCACGAAACACCAACAACAGGGAAAGTATTAAACGAAGGGTGACGGAAATAATCATTTACATAAGGATCATTATATGAGAGTTTATTTTCTCTCCACGACAAAGTATCTGGCAATGCATTTACATACATTTCAGGATGATCACTATACACAGTACGTAACCAATGTATATACTCACGATAATCAAGATTACTAACCTCTGTTTGATCTATGTAATATGAATCAACAGTAACTCGCCTAGGAGTATTATTCCAATTATACAACACATCATCAGATGTACGTCCCATAACAAAAGTACCACCTTCAATAAGAACTAAGCCAGGACCTGTCTCTTGCTTAAAATTATCTTTTACAACAAAATTACCTTGAGTAGGATCATTATAACTCCATCCAGTTTTAGACGAATACTCTCCATTAACAGTTGATTCATAATTACTTGATTGACCACCACAACTTGATAAAACAAGAATTAATGTAGTCGAAAAAAGGAAAAAAATATTTCTTTTCATATGTAAATTAATTGTTTTTACGTCTTATAAACATCCTTAAGAGTATCATCTTAGTGACATTTTACATCTACGAAATTACCGATTCATTTTCAAAGATTGTCTCAAAGATATAATTTTTGAATAATAAACTAAAATCTTGGGCACTTTATTGCCATTACCTTTGTCTTATTTTCAGGATTTCCAAACAAGTACTGGATAGTTAACTCATTAGAACCACCGAAACTGGCACCATTAAATTTTAAAACACTATAATCGTAACTATATCCAACAGATATTTTTTTATAAAATACTTTTCCTACAATAATAGCATCTAAAACATTAAACGAAAAATTATTTCGAACAAAAGCACCAACATAAAACATTCTATGCTTAAAGCCTACCCCGTAAAGAAATTGATTACTAACACCTTGACTAAAAAAAGAAATCAATGGTAACACATCAATATTTACAGCTTTACTACTATACTTTCCTTTATAAATAGGTATTCGAGCGCCTATAAAAGCAGAATAATTTGCTGGAATATAACTATTCTCTTGATCAGAGAAATTTGGGCGTGCAATATGTTCTATTGCTATTCCTCCAAACAATGAGCGAATACTCCCAGACAATCCTATACCAAAATCATATGTCTTTTCATTAAAACTAAAATTTTCGGAACTACTATTACCGCCATATTGATCGGGAAAAATTAGATCTCTTGAATTAAGAGACATAAAAATAACCCCTCCTTTTATGCCAAGATTAAGGTTCATATTTTTTTTATCAACAACTCTATATGAATAATAGCCATAAAAAGTAGAAATATTTTGAGCACCTGACAATCCAATATTATGAGAAACAGAAAGAGCAATTCCCGAGTGCACAGAAGAAATGTAACTTTCTGCTGACACAAAATAAGTACTCATCCCAGAAAGCAATCCCGAATATTGATTGCGATAAGCCATATAAACCTGTGAATCTCCTTCAGAGCCTGCTAATGATGGATTATGATTAAGTTTATTGGCTCCACTTTGAGAATAAAACACATCTTGACCATATGAAGGCAATAAACACAAACCAATAAATGTTATAAACAGTATACTTTTTAATAAACGCATATTTTAAAAACGCTAAAAAAGACAAATATTACATTAATTTGCATAAAAAACTTTTGTCTATCTCTGAACTGATATTAAATATAGATATAATAACAACAACAATGAAACACATAATCATAACAATTTTATTAATATTAAACATATTAAATGGTTTTTCCCAAACATTCTATCGAAAGATTAACTGGAAGGATAACTCTATTAACAAAAAATTCCCATACGACTTCACTAATAAATATGAGCAATCGCCAAATACTTTCACGTATGCCGAAAACATAAACATAAATAACACAAATCCTCTACAAGTTAAATTTACATCAATAAACACTAAGATATTAGAAGATTATTCTTCAGAAAACATTCCTGTCAGTTTTGATTTTAATTGGGAAATTAACAAATCTAGAGACAACAATTATCTTCAAGTAAAAATTAATCCAATAAGAAAAAATAACCGTGGAGAAATAGAAGCTATAACAGAGTTCAAATTAACTATTACAGATTCAAAAAATAAAATCACACAATCAAGAAAAAGCCTTTCTAGAAAAAACTCAATCCTCTCAACAGGCAATTGGTACAAAATAGCTGTTTCACAGGAAAATATTTATAAAATAACTTACGACAAACTTATTTCATTAGGTTTTTCGAACCCCGAAAAAATTGCTCTTTTTGGTAGTGGAGGCGAACAGCTATCTTACTACGTTGGAGATAATATTTCAACAAACATGAGTCAAATACCTTTGTACATAGAAAAAGGCTCAGATGCTATTTTTAACAGCGGCGATTATATTATGTTTTATGCAACAGGCCCAAATCATTGGAAATACGACCCTGTAAAAAACTTTTTCTGGCTCAATAAACACAACTACTCTTCTAACTCATACTATTTTCTTACAGAAACTGATTCTCCATTAAGAATGAACACTAAAGAAATATCTGAAAATGCAACTAAAACTTCAAACATGCATATTGCATATTCTCATCACGAAGTTGATAATAAAAATATTATTGAATCGGGAAGAATGTGGTTTGGCGAAAATTTTGACATCGAAACAACACAATCATTCAATTTTAATTTCCCCAATATTATTACAAATTCGGAGTCTAAAATTGAAATAGGAATTATGACTCAATCGAAATCAGAATCATACTTCTCTATTAATATTGATGGTGAAACATTCAAAATTTCAACAGATAAGACCAATTATAGTGCATATCAAAAAGGGGTATATGCCAAGTCGCTATTTAATTTTAGAGCAAAAAACAGTTCTCAAACTGTCGGATTAACTTATAACAAGCCTTTTCCATCGTCTATAGGATGGCTAGACTACATCACAATAAACAACTGGTGCAAAACAACATACAACAATAATTTTCTAACAATACAAAACCCGTCAGTTATTTCACCATCTTCAATTACAGAATTTTCTGTAAATAATTGCAACTCATCACTAAAAGCATGGGAGGTAACAAATATTTTCAATCCCAATCAATTAAAATTAATATTAAAAGGGACTACTGGTACTTTCAAAAACAACACTGATATTCTTCAAAAACAAATAATTTTTAACCCCGCAAATGCTATAGAACCTACATTTATTAGCTCTATACCAAACCAAAACATACAAGGAGATACGCCTTCTCAACTTGTAATAATAACTACACCCGAACTATATAGTTCTGCCGAACGACTTGCATCGTTTCACAAAGAAAAAGACAATATATCATATTCAATATATACTCCTAACTATATATACAACGAGTTTTCATCAGGATCGCCTGATATTTGTGCTATCAGAAATTTTCTATCTTATTTATACAGTCAGCCTTCAAGTCAATTCCGATATTTACTTTTTATTGGAAACGGATCATTTAACAACACCGAACAATGGATTTCCGAAAACAATTTACTACCAACATATCAATCACTTGAGTCATTAACCGAAACCAATTCGTTTGTAAGTGACGACTTTTTCGGACTTCTTGATATTGGTGAGGGAGAAGGAAATGGTCTTTTAGATATTGCTATTGGAAGGATTCCTGCAGAAAACAGATCGGAGGCAGAGACTGTAATAAATAAAATTGAGCAGTATTCAAAAAACTCAAATGCTGGATTATGGCAAAATAAAATAACATTTATAGCCGATGACGGAGACAATAATCTTCACGCTGAAGATGCCGAAAAACTGAATAATTACATCAACGATAATCATCCAGAAATAATTACTCAAAAAATATATCTTGACAGCTACAAGATGGAAAAAGCAGATATTGAAAGATATCCAACAGTAAATAATGCCATTAACAACAGTGTAAAACAAGGTTCTTTAATATTAAACTACACAGGTCACGGCTCTCCTTCACAACTGGCTCATGAAGCAGTTATTACTAAAGAAGATATTGATACTTGGAACAATACAAACCTACCAGTTATTATTACAGCATCGTGTAGTTTTTCGAAGTGGGATAATCAGAATAAATCAACTGGTGAATATCTTTTATTGAAAGAAAATGCTGGAGCTGTGGCACTTTTCTCTACTTCACGAATTGTATACTCTTCAAATAATTTCACTTTAAATTACAATTTCTATAAAAACTTAAAGAAAAAAGATGCTTCAGGAAACTATATCAAAATGGGCGATATTATAAGAAATACGAAAATAGCTATGCCTAATGATCTCAACAAAAGAAACTTTTCACTTTTGGGAGATCCCCTTTTACGACTACAACACCCAACTGAAGAAATTGCAATTGAAGACATTATAAGTAATGGGGTATCAAATACAGACACCTTAAAAGCTTTTAATAATATTACTATTAAAGCAAATATTACCAATTCTGGCATTGTTAATCCAAACTTTAATGGCACCGCATATTGCACAGTTTACGATAAAAAAGGTAAAGAAATTACTTTAGGAAACAAAGGTGAAGAACCTTTCACATATAACTCGTGGAAAAATATTATTTTTCAAGGAACTGCAACAGTAAATAATGGAAATTTCGAGTTATCATTTATTGTACCTAAAGATATTGACTACAACTACGGAGAAGGAAAAATATCTATAAGTGCATATTCCAACAACTCTTCAGCTGCCGGATTTAAATCACAAAAGGTTGGAGGAACAGGTAGCAACATTATTGATGACAATAATGGACCTGAGATAGATTTGTATATGAACAATACAAATTTCACCAATGGAGGACTTACAAGTAATTACCCAAAACTTTTAGGAATATTATCAGACGAATCAGGAATAAACACAATGAATAATTCTTTAGGCCACGAAATATCTATTGTACTTGATAATAAAACTGATGCAAAAATAAATATTAACGAATTCTATTTAAGCGAACCCAACTCATACAAGAAAGGAAAAGTAGAATTTAATTTAGAAAAACTAAGCAACGGCCCTCATAGCATTGAATTAAAAGCTTGGGATATTATGAATAACTCAAACATAAATACATTAGATTTTATTGTTGCTGACAATTCAAAATTAGCAATTCAACATCTACTTAATTATCCAAATCCTTTCACTGAAAATACAACTTTTTATTTCAACCATAACAAACCTTACTCACAAATTGAAGCTATAATACAAATATACACTCCTTCGGGTAAATTAGTAAAAACATTAAAAAAAGACTTTTATACTGATTCGTTTAAATCGGAACCTATTGAATGGGATGGATTAGATGATTTTGGAAATAAAATTGGTAGAGGCGTATACATATACCGATTAAAATTACGTTCTAACAAAAATGAAACAGCAGAATTAATTGAAAAATTAGTAATACTTAAATAAAGTTAATATTTTATACCTTTGATATAGATTTTAATTTAAATATGATGAAAAGAAAAATTATCCTATCAATAGCATTTTTGACACTTGTTACACTTGCTAAAACACAAATTAACGATCCTGGTGGAGTAACCGGAAAAGATGAAAACAGCACAAATATTATTTCTATTGCAGTTCCATTCCTTACTATAACTCCCGATGCTAGAGCAGCTGGGATGGGTGATATTGGAGTAGCAACAAAACCTGATGCTAATTCAACATACTGGAATCCTTCTAAAATTGTTTTTATGAAAGACAAAATGGGTGTTTCTCTTTCATTTACTCCTTGGCTAAAGTCATTAGGAATTGAAGATATGTACATAGGATACCTAAGCGGATATTACAAATTTTCCGAAAATCAGGCAATTACAGCAGCTCTAACATATTTCACACTAGGATCAGTTGAATTTAAACAAACAGCTGACGATCCATCATTTGATTTTACGCCTAACGAAATGGCTCTAAATTTAGGATATTCACTTAAACTAAGCGATCATTTTTCTGGAGCTGTTGGCTTTAAATATATAAACTCAAATTTAACAGGTCAATACTCAGAAGGAGCAAAAGCAGGTCAGGCAGTTGGTGCTGACATTTCTATTTACTATCAAAACACAACTAGAATAGTCAAAGATGATTACAACTACGCTTTAGGATTAAACATTTCGAACATAGGTAGTAAAATATCATATTCAGATGCTAATAGAAAAACATTTCTTCCTTGTAACTTACGATTTGGAGGATCAATTGGCAAAAAATTTGATGAATTCAATGAATTAAGCATAGGATTAGATTTCAATAAATTATTAGTTCCAACGCCAAGAGAAGATCATTCAGAAAAAGATTTATCTGTAATTAGCGGTATTTTTAATTCATTCTACGAAGCCCCAGGTGGTTTCAGTGAAAAAATGAATGAGATAACAATTTCTCCAGGATTAGAATATACTTACAATAATTTATTTTCACTTAGAGGAGGATATTTTTACGAAAGCAAAACAAAGGGAAACAGAAACTACGTAACTGTAGGAGGAGGATTAAGCTATAATATTTTAACAGTTGATGTTGCTTATTTAATATCTACTACAGGAAATAATAATCCACTAGCAAATACGGTTAGATTCTCATTAAGTTTTAGATTCAAGTAAAACCTAATTTCACATTTATCACAAGTTAAAATACTCATTATTACTATCTTTGATAATTATAATGAGTATTTTTGTTTTACTTTAAAAAACATATAAACATGAAGTACAAAATTGGAACAGGATACGATTTTCATAAACTTGAGGCAGGTAATGAATTCTGGCTTGGAGGAATACTAATTCCACATTATAAAGGAAGTGTTGGCCATTCCGATGGAGACACTCTCATTCATGCAATTTGCGATGCTCTTCTAGGTGCATCAAACAGTAGAGATATAGGTTGTCATTTCCCTGATAACGACCCTAATTTAAAAGGCATAGACTCAAAAAAACTATTAAGTAAAACAAAAGAAATAATATCAAATAAAGGTTTTTCTATAGGAAATATTGATTGTACTATTTGCTTAGAGAAGCCAAAAGTTAAAGATATTATCCCAGAAATGCAGAAAACATTGGCCTTTGTTTTAGATATTGAAATTGACGATATATCTATCAAAGCTACAACTACAGAAAAACTCGGTTTCGTAGGCAGAGAAGAGGGTATTGCGGCAATGGCAACAGTTATACTAGAAAAAAGTTAATATTTTTAATATAGTACTTTAACAAAAAACAATAATTTAGTGAACAAATTATTGTTTTTTTTGTATTTATAGATACACAATAACAATAATTATTATGAAAAAAACAGTAATAATTGGAGCCAGCGAAGACCAATCAAGATTCTCTAACAAGGCAGTAAAAAGCTTATTAAGAAATAATATAGAAGTAATTGCAATTGGCGATAAAGAAGGTAAAATTAGTGATGTAAATATTATCTGTGGAATTCCAGAACTTAATGATATTCATACTATATCTATTTATCTTAACGCAAAAAAGCAGATGATTTATGAAGATTTTATACTTGAATCAAATCCAAGAAGAGTTATTTTTAACCCTGGCACAGAAAACAATGATTTAAAGACAAAATGTATTAATAAAGGAATAGAAGTAATTGAAGGATGTACAATAATAATGCTAAACAATGACCAATTTTAAAGACTGGAGCAACATAGATTCAATAGAATCGTTAAATAATCTACTAGCAGAAAATGAAATTACTTGTACACTTTTTTCACAACCCAACTGTGGGGTCTGCGTTTCAATAAAACCACAACTACAAAAGCTTATAAACCAAAATTTTCCTAGTATAACATTGGGATATGTTGACATAAGTAAAAATCCTGAAATAGCAGGCAAATTCACAATATTCACCATTCCTGTATTAATTATTTTTATCAACTCTAAAGAATACATTCGCAAAAGTCGAATAATAAATATTTCACAACTTTCAACCGATTTAGAAAGACTTATACAACTGTATAAATAGCACTTTTCTTGATTCTTATTAATACAAAACGAGGTTTCCAATTTGTTGGAAACCTCGTTTTGTATAATATTTATTATTTCTATTCTTCTCCAAAAGCAGGATCTACAAGAATTCTACCACAATACTCGCAAACAATAATTTTCTTTCTCATACAGATATCTAATTGTCTTTGAGGTGGAATTTTATTATAGCATCCGCCACAAGCATCGCGCTCAACAGCAACAACAGCCTTACCATTACGAGCATTACCTCTAATACGCTTATAAGCTGTCAATAATCGCTCCTCAATTTTTTCTTCTAACAATTCCGATTCTTTACTAAGCTTTTGCTCATCTTTCTCGTTTTCTTTAACAATTCTGTCTAATTCAGATTTCTTAGAGTTTAAATCGATCATACGACCTTCAAGATCAGATTTAGACTCAGCAATAATTGCCGATTTATCTTGAGCTTGTTGAGTGAATTCACGAATACGTTTTTCGCATAACTCGATTTCTAATGTTTGATATTCAATCTCTTT
>Ga0193955_1001037_pt1 | contig 13794 bp, 8 predicted proteins | sample BB_6_MG_FD_140343 | JGI IMG/M metagenome (GOLD analysis project Ga0193955, IMG submission 140343) | Microbial mat bacterial communities from the Broadkill River, Lewes, Delaware, United States - BB_6_MG | ecosystem: Environmental > Aquatic > Freshwater > River > Microbial mats | place: USA... | reverse complement strand
CATGAGGTACTAAAAGTCGAACTATACAAACGGCTATTAAAAGCCACAGGGTTTAGTACTGAAGAAGGCTACACCCACCGTAATTTTATATATTCTGCTAAATCAAAAAGTATTGATGATTTTTGTAAGTGGGCAAATAAAAATGCTAAAGCTTTAGAGGGTGCACTAGGTAAATTCCCCAAAATACCAGATAAAAGCAGGATTAGGCGTATCAGCAACTTGCTTAAAAATATGGGGCTATCCCAAATTGAAGCAAAGCAGGACGGGCAGGACATACGGTGGTATGAATTAAAACATGTTGAAAAAATGTACAGGCATCATCAAGTAAAAGATGACCCAACAATCACCGCAAATGTTTTACAAGAGTTAACTTTTAAAGAGGTTAATTTACACCCTGTTGAGGATGGGTTCTCTTATACTAAGAAATTGATCACAAAAATGAAGAAAAAAGAACCTGTGACCTACCTAGTAGATACTATTTTCTTATCTTCTATAAAGCAGCTTGGTATATCAATCACCACACATGGCAAAGAGCCACTATTAAAAATAGGCACGGATTGCTATACATTTGGTCATAAAGCGGCTGATTTTCTGCACCACATTAAGACGCTCACAACAGGCGAATTTAATATAAAAATTAAGCCCATCTCGTTACTAAGTGAGGCGGGAAATTGTTTGGTAAAAGTTACCAGTACAGGGGTCACACTTACATTTAGAGACTAGGTAATAGTTTCTTGCTAGCCAAAGAGTTAACAAAAGATTCTACCCACATTTAGGTATAGCAATATATAGAATCTGACACATAATAAATGTAGGTAGCTGTTAAATTTTGAGAATACACCTCAAGGGTTAAACATAGTGTATTACTTTATTAATGTAATAAGGGCTTGTATAACGAACCTGATAATATCAAGCCGTTCATGAGCTACATATAAGTAAGCTATATACCTACTATCAATATTTTCAGTTAACCAAAAAAATACAGTATCTAGAGCCAATGTGATTAAATTAGAAAACATATTATTAATTCCTGTTTTTAAATACAGGAAAAATATAGTCATTATTTTAAGTTCTAATTTTTTGGAAAAATATTGATTTTGTAATTATTGATAATGCACCACATAGCAGCGAACAGGCGTTAAAAGCGGCTAAATTGTCGGATTTTTATAAAATATATTATGCGGATAATGACCAATGGGTAAAAGATAAAAAAGGTGTTTTAAAAGACCTTTCAAAGAAAAAAAATACAGGGATTTTATCAGCTAACTCTTGTGCACATTCTTTAGCTATCTTGTAGTATCTTAAATTGCTGAAGCACTAAAGCATAGATTCCTACTCTTGGTTTTATCTGTGCTTTTCCTCCAAAATAGGAAATATAAAGCGTTTATTTCATGCTTTATAAGCTACTGTTATAAAAGAATAAAGATGTTTATATTTCCGAATTAGTGAAACAAAAGGGAATTAAACAGGAAATAAAAAAACGGCTCTTTTTTTCAGTGCTGGTATTAAGGTATTGCTTAAAATACCAGTAAGAATAGGTAAGTAGCTATACTGAAAACTCTAAAAGGGTAGTGAAAAGCATTTATTCTTATTTCCTCAACCTCTACCCCTTGCACCACCACACACGCCCAACCGCTACAATTTTGAGCCGCTGAAGTACTAGAAAAGGGGTTTACACCTAGGTTTAAACTATATGACTATATATATAATTCATGGTTGTGTTTTACCTATGAGTGATATCACTGTGGTCTGTTTTAGAGGGGATTTTACAGCAAAGTGTGGGCAATAAACGAGGGGGGAAGTTGCTTAAATGTGGGTAACTTTTGTTTTTATGTGTTGCCGAAATATATTTATACTTTCAATATCTTACAAGATATTTTTACCCACACTTAGGTATATTTAATATATAGTAATAGATACTAGTAAGTGTGGGTAGAATTAGGCAACATTCTAGTAATTATTCATATACTATTTAAGGTAATTGATACCATGTGCCCCTTGCCTTTCCACAGCGAACTAATAAACCATCTTGAACTAAATCCCCTAGACGCTTTTTAACAGTTGAGCGTGGTTTTTTTGTAATTTCTTCAGCTTCTCTAGTGGTAATACGTCCTTTTTCCCTTACTTGTGCCATGATAATAATAGATTCCTCAGGTAAAAATGTTAATGTTTTTTCTCGCTCTATCTTGTTAATTAGTTGGTCTTTTTGTGCTTTTAGAGTAAAAAGAAAAAACCTAACCCAAGGTAACCAATGAGGGTTATCATTTTCAAGTGTACTTTGAGTTTGTCGAAGGGATAAATAATAGCCCTCTTTATTTTGTTCAACAATATTTTCTAAGGAGCTATAGGGTACATACGTGTAGTTACTTTTTAATAGCAGTAGTGTTGTCAAAACACGGGATAAGCGACCATTACCATCTTGAAAAGGGTGAATATGTAAGAAGCTTACAATAAAAATTCCGATAACCAATAAAGGGTGTAGGCTCTTATCTTCTAAGGATTCTCTTGTCCAATATATTAATTCTTGCATTTTTAAAGGTGTTTCAAATGGGCTAGTTGTCTGAAATATCACTCCTAAACTTTTTCCATCAGCATCAAATGCTTCTACATGGTTGTTAAGCGTTTTATATTGACCACGATGTCTTTCATCTTTATCTGAGTAATGCAGTAACATAGCGTGTAATTGCTTAATATAATTTTCTGTTAGTCTAATTTCTGTGTGGTTTAGAAAAATGAGATCCATAACTTCAGCATACCCTGCAATTTCTTGCTCATCACGGGTTTGAAAAGATTTTTGATCTAAATTGCTTAGTAATTCCTCAATTTCAGCATTAGTAAGCTTTACACCTTCAATACGTGTAGATGATCCAATACTTTCAATAGTGGCAACTTTTTTTAGGTTAGTGAGTCGCTCAGGTGAAATATTTTGCATTACCTTCCAGCTACCACTAAATTCATCTATTTCTGAAATAATTTTGAGTATATCAGGGGTAATATTTAAAGAATCTACTTTCACTTTCTCTTATGTCCATTTAAAGAACCAATAAGAGCCAAGAATAGCCGAGAATAGCCATAAATGAAAATAATTTTATATAAAACCTAAATTTAAACTATATGACTATATGTATAGTTTAAAGTTGTATTTTATTTGTGGTAGGTATCACTGTGATCTATTTTAGAGGGGATTTTACAGCAAAGTGTGGGCAGGAAATGGGGGGGGGGAAGTTGCCTAAATGTGGGTAACTTTTGCTTTTATATGTGGCTGAAATATATTTATATTTTCAATACTTTACAAGATATTTTTACCCACACTTAGGTATATTTAATATATAGTAGTAGATACTAGTAAATGTGGGTAGGATAATGTATTTTATTTGCACATTTTTAATATGTATATACAATAAATACCACATATAACTATTGGAGTATAAGACATGCTAGATATTGAAGTGGTTATTTCTGAGAATGAAGAAAGATTTGATACATCATTAGTAGAAAAAGGAATTGAAAGAAGTGAAATAATTAATGAAGACACTTATGACTATAGTTGTGCATTTGTAGTTGATGGTATTGCCTCTAATGCTCTTAGTGATGATTTTTATATTAGAATGCAAAACCACCATTTTTTCTTTTTAGGGAAGGTTGAAGTACTTAATACAGCTATAAATCATGAAATTAAAAATAGCTCTTTAATTTCTATTCAAGATTTAAGAGCGGTTACTACCCCTATTATTTATAGTTATTTCCATGCAGATACTAATGGAACTTTCTTTAAAAGAGGAATATATAATAAAAAAAATAATCATAATGAAGGGTTTACTGTATTTACATTAGTTCAAGAAATAACAGAAGAAGTCATGAATGCTTTATTCCTTGCTAATTTTTTAGCAGATAATTATGTAAATACTAAAAACATAACTTTTTGTATTAATTTTAAGAGACTGAAAAATGCAGTATTACATTATTCTGCTGCTGCTTCTACTTCACCTTTTTATCTACAACCGACTAATCAAAAAGAATGCATAATAGAGAATGAAGATGTTTCATTTACTACTAAAATACCTTTAAAAGTAGATTTAAGTAATAGTGATGCTGTTTTATGTATTGTTAAAGAAATATTTAAAAAAATAGTATGTGAATTTGGTGAAAACATTGTTTTTGATGGTGATATAGATAATGCTTTTGCAGAAAGATTTAACTCTACTAAGGCTTTATTTTTACGATATATCATAGATAATAATGGTGAATATAAAAGGTTAAAATAATTTTAATCTTTATTTTAGGGGGTGCTATAAAGTAGTATCTCTCTAAATCATTTATTTATTACACTTTTAAACTAATAACAACTATATATCTATACAAAATACTTATATAGTTAGCTATACATATAATTTAAAAAGGGGGTTGCTGTGCGTGTAATATCGTTGTTATCAACTAAAGGTGGGGCTGGGAAAACTAGTCTATCTACCCACCTTGCTATAAAAGCAGGGCAAGAGGGCAAAATTGTTGCGCTTATTGATATTGATCCACAGGGTTCATTAAGTGAGTGGCATAAATCGCGTGATGCAGATACGCCGCTGCTGGCAAGGTGTACGGCAAGTGATTTGCCTGATGTGTTACAGGAATGTAGAGAGAATGATATTGATTTTGTAATTATTGATAATGCACCACATAGCAGCGAACAGGCGTTAAAAGCGGCTAAATTGTCGGATTTTGCATTGATTCCTACACGTCCTACTATTTTAGATTTGCGGGCAGTTGAATCTAGTTTAAATATTGCTAAGAAAGCGAAGTGTAAACATGCTGTGGTTTTGTCAGCGTGTCCACCATCGCGTGGTTTTGGTGAAAATTCGGTAGTGACTGATGCACGTAAAGTACTGGTTTCTGATTATGATGTGTTGGTGTGGGATAAATGCGTGGTACAGCGTGCGGCTTATCAATATTCTTTGATTGGTGGGCAGGGTGTGAGTGAATACGAGCCTGATAGTAAGGCAGCGGCGGAAATTGATGCTTTATGGACATGGATACAAGGATTATTAAAATGAATAAACGCCCTAATTTTACGAGCTTAAAAACGCCTAATCAAGCGGCTGAAGCCCCTGCACCAGTAGTGCAAGAGAAGAAGAAAAAGCCAAGGGGTAGAACGCTAAAGGAACGGGGAAAGCAGGTGATTATGGTGATAAATGAGGCGGCTCATAAGGATTTGAAATTGATAGCTGTAAAAGAGGATAAGCAGCTTAATGATTTGTATATTGAGGCAATTAATTTGCTTTTAGAAAGTAAGAATGTACAGTCTAAGGCAGATTTAGGGGATTAATTTTATGTATGGTTATGGTATATACTCTATAATTTAATGTTACTTAGAAAGGAAGAATAATGCCCTCAGATATCTCTATACATACTATAAATGCTAGAAGTGCTTTTTTCCAATTTGTAATTGATGATATCTGTGATATGAAAAAATCAGGTTTTTTAGTAAATAAATCATTAGAGGAAATAATATATTGTGAAATAAGAGGGACATTCTTTGAATTATTAGAAATATTAAAAAATAAAGGTATTAAATATACTAGCTTAAAATCAGCTCTTATACCCAGTACAAAAAAATCTGAAGCTGCTTTTATTTTTGATACACAACATATTGAAACAATTCATTATGGAAGAGAAATAATAGATAAAATACTGCCTCTATTAGATAAAGAATCAACTCATAGTGTTCTATGTGGTGATTTTATAGGAGAAAGAGAAGATCAAGAATTTATATCTAATATGCTCAAAGAGAATTTAATTTTGTGTAGAAATCTTACCTTTATTCATAGTAGCGCATTTCATTGTATTTATATTAATAATATTTCTGATTTTAAAATAAAAGAAATTAATACAGCTCTAACTAAATACAGCCCATATTGTGGCTATATGGATATGAAGTTTACGTCAGTAGCAAAAGGGTACTTTGCTGATATTCTTATTAAATGTTTTATTAAACATAAAAATAAAATAATTATGGAACATGGAGATGATTTACCAAATGAAGAAAATTATAATTATAGCGATTTTTGTTTTGAAAAATTTGGATTAAAGGTTTTTAGCTTACAGTCATTATATTTTGATATTTTTTTAGGTTATAAAATTGAGCGACCAGTAATTACTGAAGGTGATAAAGTTGATGTTCAAATGTCTATTAATTCTATATCTAAAAAATTATTTCCACTTGATGAGCTTAAAATTGAGATTGATGATGGAAAATTTGGCTATTTACATAAAAATAAATTGGGAAAGCTAAAGAAAGCAGGTATAGATAAGCTTAAGCGTGAGCAACTTATTAAGCTTGTTAAATATAAAATATCAGAAAATTATATATATAATCTTGAATACTTATCACAATATGATGTATCAAAATTTAATATAATTCTTGAAATTCCAAATTTTGATAACCTTAGTGATAATAAGTTTATTAAATATTTAGTTGCACTAAAATATTTATCTAAAGAAAAAACTTTATATCTCATAAGTATGCATTAATTTAAATATTTTTTAGGGAATCTAAAAATAAAAGAGTTGAATTTGATCATGATTTAGAGGTAGGATATAAAAACGTAGCGGATTTACTACCCGCCACGCTTCGCAATGGGTACTAAGCCATTGCTAGATACACACTACTTCAACTAGTATGTAATCGTGACATAATTGTACCATAAACCGCCTGTAGATTGGGCTGTAGCGTACATTCACAACTACAATACCGCTTTATGTAGTGTGTTTAACTTATATTAAATAAGGTTAAACGCATGACATCTATAAACTTAAAAAACATTGCCATTCTTACCGCTTGTGCTCTGATACTTGCCTCTGTATCCGCTAATTACGTGGTCTATCAGTCGCTTAGTTCTGGCATGGATTCCATTGTATTCTCTATCATTGGCATTGCCTTTGATGCCCTAAAGCTCATTATCATCATTTTTGCTGGCATCCTGTGGAAACGGGGAAATGCTGTCTTATCGCTTATTGCCTTCGTTTTTTTCCTAGTGTTGACCTTAATATCAGGCTTTGTTGCCTTTGGATTTTCTGCCCAAAGCGTCCAAAAGATTGAAGCAGCAAAAGCAGCCACCAGTGAACTGGTGACCCGCAAGCAACAACAACTTGATATGGTTAACGAGCAAATTAATGGACTCGCAGCCACAGCAGCATTTGATATTGCAGGGTTAAAATCTAATGCTGCTACCTTATCCTCTCAAATTTCTAAGCAATATGATGTGATCGCCGCTTGCCCAAAAGGTTGGAATACCAAATGTATTAATCCTGCTACGCTGAAGCTAGAAAAATTACAGGCACAGGCAAGTGTGGTCAATGGAAAAATAGCAAATCATGCCCGTTACATAGGACTGATTGAACAACAGAAAGTACTACAAACGGATTATGATACCCTGATATCAGGCGGCAATAATTTATCTGTGATTTCACCTATTTTTGCTATCCCCGCCGCTGTATTTAATGTATCTGCTATCAAGATAAAAGCCTTATTTTTGATGATATCTGCCATCGTTTTAGAGTTGGGCAGTTCGTTCCTAACATTAGTGATCACCATCGTATTTACCAAGCCTAAAATAGCCACTGCACACGCCCAACAAGCGCAAAATATCACCCCTGAAGCCATGCCTGAAAAAGCAAGCAAGTTAGGAGCAATAGAGGGAAAAAAGCCTTATATATCCAATCTCCCCACTATTCAGGCAATGCCATTTAATACGCTTAATAACAGTGCTTTATCATGGTCTAATACTGAAAATACCTTGCCTAAAAAAGCAAAAGTGAAGGGCAAGAAAGCCAAGGGTAAAATGTCTGATACAGGTACAACAGGGGTTAATTCTAGTCGTTATGAACGCCTAAAGAAGCTTATCCTATCCAAGCAAGTTAAGCCGTCAATCCCTGCTATAAAAACAGCCGTAAATTGTAACAACGAGGTAGCAATTAATTACCTAGCAGCCATGAAGAAAGAAAACCTTTTAACCCAACTCAAAAATAATCAGTATAGGCTGATAAATGTGGTCTAAGGAGGTGGGTGTGATTAAGGGTCACACTGGTTTTTAGTTCTTCAGTTTTTCGTATCGGCTCTTAGAGATGTGTCTAAGAGTTGATACAGCTAAGCCAAGTAAAGGCTAAAAAATGGATAAAAAAGCAGTTGCATATTATAGGGTGTCTACCTCTAGGCAGGGTGAATCAGGTTTAGGGTTAGAATCTCAAGTAAAAATCTGTAATCATTATGCAAAAGAAACAGGCTTTAAAATTGTTAATTCTTTTACAGAAATTGAAAGTGGTAAGAAGAATAACAGGGTAAAACTTAATGCTGCACTAGAGGAATGTAGCAAAAATGGGTACAAGCTTATTATTGCAAAATTAGATCGGTTATCACGTAATGCTGCATTTACAATGCAATTACATGATAGTGGAGTAGATTTTGTGGCTTGTGATTTGCCTGAAGCAAATACCTTAACAATAGGGTTAGTAGCAGTGATGGCACAATATGAGCGTGAACTTATCAGTAATCGTACTAAATTAGCTTTAGGTGTTCTAAAGGCAAGAGGGGTAAAACTTGGTAATCCTGAAAACTTGACCAAAGAAGCACAGTTAAAAGGTTCACATATCCAAAGAGATAACGCAGTAGAACATTATAAAAAAATTGCGGGTTATCTAAAATTGTTACAAGAAAATGGGTTATCACTTAGAAAAATTGCAGCAAAGGTCAATAGTGAAGGACATAGAACAGTAAGAAACACACCTTTTACAGCCGCCACTGTAAAAAGAATTATTGACCGTGCGAGTCATGTAGTAAAGTAAGATATTATTAACTTATGACATAATAAGTCATAAATATTTGATTTTCTAAAAATAATAAAAAATTTTTACCATTTAGAATAAATATTATTTTATGCTAAATAATAAAATAATACTCCAGTCAAATACTTACACAATATTTTACCTTTATTAAATATAAAATATTATGGTATACTTTATACTTAGATTTAGTACTTATATAAAAGAGTATGCCTATATTTTTTTAAGAGATCATAAATTTTAGACATTAAAAAGCCCACTCGGATGTTAGAGCATCATGTGAGTAGGCTTTATAATAATTCTAACATTTAATTGTATTTAATCTTTCCAAAATAATCTTACTTAGTTTTAGAGAACTAAATAGGATTAGGAGTATCAAGAGAGAAAAAGACAGCAAAATGTAAATCTACAATCTTCAATTTACATTATATCACAGGAATTAACTTTGTAAATTTCTGTCATCTTTTCTCTCTCTTGATATTCCCTGCCCTAAAGATTAAGTACCTAACGCCTACGGGCAAAGAGTATTTAATTATGTCGAACTATTACCAACAATTTATTATTGAAAAAACACCCGAAATTCTAGCAGATAGCTACAATGACCTGCTTGCTAATTTTTGTAAATTTGCTACAGATTTTGGATATACAAAATCCTTACCTAGTGAAGTACCCGAAATTGGTACTTTAAAATTAAATGGTTACGGTAACCCACAACTATGGGTTAATAGAGGTCATGATAGTTTTGTATTCGCTACTATGTCCACCTTTGGTTATGGAGATGGAAAAGAGAAATGGGATAATTCCCATATCATCAAAGAGCACTGGGAACGCTACAAAAGTGATTCCACCTTATCAAAAGATGATATTGATAAAGCCTATAAAAAATTAGAACAGCAGCAACAGCAAGACCAAGAAAAATGGGAATTAAAAAAGCAGGCTGAAGAAAAAGAGAAGCATGATAAGTACCTGTGGCAGAAATCCCAATATGATCAACTTTATGATAAAAGTAATCTTTTATTAAGTCAGTATCTCAAAAAGAAACAAGTATCTACTACCCCCCACCAGCATTACGCCCGTTATGACACTACCACCGCAACCACCTATATAGAAGCGTTTAACGCTAAGGGTGAAGCATGTGCTATACAACGTATTGCTGATAATACTTTTTATGATAAAAATCAAAACCCAACAGGGAATAAACGAATCAATGGTAAATCAGGTGGGGCATGGTCTGTTATTGGTTGCACAGTTGAGGAATTACTCAACCAAGAAAAAATACTTATCTGTGAAGGCTATGCTACAGGCTTAAGCCTTTATGATGCCTATAAAATACCTGTTTTAGTTGCATTTAATGCAGGGAATATTTTTAGTGCAAGTGGTGGTACTAAATCGGTCAATAGTTTTATAGAGTACTTCAAATCTATAAAAGGGGGCGATACCCTTTTACCTGCTTTTACAGTATGTGCTGATAATGACCAATGGGTAAAAGATAAAAAAGGTGTTTTAAAAGACCTTTCAAAGAAAAAAAATACAGGGATTTTATCAGCTAACTCTTGTGCACATTCTTTATTAGAGCGTGGTATTAATTGTGATGTATTAGTACCCGTTTTTGACACTATCCATAATTCTACTAATCCTACTGATTTTAATGATTTACATGTCTTGCAAGGTTTAGAAGCTCTTTTAGCTATCCCCACCCAACAGCCTGATGAAAGATTTTTAATCAAACCTGTAGAAAATAATTTTACAGTATCTGCCTCTTTTTATAGCTCATTTTTAACAGATTACGGTGCACCTAAAACCAGTGATAATGATTTTCTATATGCAGTAAAAGAAGTAGTTAATAAAAATACTAATATTGATAAGATTTTAGGGATTATGTCTACTGACTACTTTAAGGTAGATACAAATAAATACACAGGTTTTAAGTCACTTGTATTAGATAAAACAATATATTTATTTAAAAGAAATGGTGTTTTTTATCAATGTGATGCAGGTGATCATAATATTGAATTAGCAGAAAAAAAATACACTGCTTTTGATTTACTAATTGCCCTATATCACCCTGATTTTGTTACAGGGCTTAATGCATTAGCAGCAGAATATAATATAGATAAAAGTCACTATCCTACTGTAAAAAGCCTGTTATTTGATATTTATAAAGAGGCAAATGTACAGGTTGACCAAGCCATTGAGGAAATAATAAAAAAATTCCCTGATGGAGATGAAAAAATTATTACCAAGGCGGTAGAAGCATATGCTGAAGAAAGATTAAAAACACATAATACCGCTGTAAATGGTTATGCCTTATTTAGTACAAAGCCTTTAAGTTTAGAGCAGCACCCTATTTTTAAAGAATTAAAAGTAGAAACGCTCAAAAATCAAAAATATCTGGTTAATAATACTAGTGGCAACCTGATGTTATCAGGCTTTAATAAAGAAGGTGATAGAGATTTTTATCAGGAAATTGATACAAACGGGGTGACCACTAATTATGGTGATTTCCGTGGTAAATTTGGCTTAATAGGGTGTACATTATCTGAAGCATTTACCAGCAGTATGATATTAATTTCTGCAAATATAAATGATGCATTACGCCTTAATGATATAACAGGTGAACCTGTCTTAGTGGCTTTTGAGCAAGATAATATATGCAAAGTAGGTAAACTATCAGATTATTCAAATGCAGCTTTTAACAGTTTTAAAACATTGTTTTTTGAGCAAAAGCAGAAAGAAGATAATACTGATGATATCCCACAAAAAACAACATCCTCTGATATAGAATTTATCCCTGATCCTGTCCAAAAATTAAAAAAACTACCTACCCCGTTTATTTTTGGATACCAAGCACAGCATAACATCATACACAAAGCCGCTTTTGCCTTAAATTGTAATGTTCTGATATTAGAAAATGCCCTTTCTACCTCTGAAGGGGTTGCTGAAGTGCACAAGCAAACTAAAAAAATAGTTAGTAAAGCAGGTGATTCTATCACCATAAACTATGGTGAACTTTGTGATCTAAATATTGCATTAGCTGAAGCAAAAGAAAGAAAAGATATAAAACAAACCACTCTTTTTAAGAAAATAGCACGTATGACAGGTGGGTCATACTCTCATATGTCTAAGCGGTATATGGGGAATTACCCAATACAAGAGGGCATTAATTTAGTAAGTGGGGCGTTAGGATTTGGTAAAAGTTATTCAGCATTAAATAGTGTGCAAGCAGATGAGAAATCATTAATTATTTCTCATTTGGTCACACTTACCCACGATATTAGTAGTAAGCAAAATAAAATATTTGAAGAAAATAACAAAGATGCAAAAAATATAAACTATCAAGGTATGACGGCTGAAGACTGGGAAAGCAGCCCGCATATATCAACATGCATTGATAGCTTGTACAAAATGACAAATGACTTAGGGGTAAAAAAGGTAGAACGTGTCATCTTTGACGAGTGTACACAGGGATTTCGTGCATTGGCAACCCGTGGTGATATGGGTAAGAAAAATGATGATCACTTACGTAATGGAGATGCTGCAAAGGATATTATCCCCACTAAAGTACTTATTTTAAAAACATTACGGGCATTACTTATCAATACAAAAATCACTATTATGATGGATGCTCATATTGATGATATATTTTGTGATACCTTAATAAACATGGATTTAGGCAAGCCTATCCACATCACACATAATACCGCTGTACTACCACGCACTATGAATATTATTACTGACAATAATAATTTAGGCTCTAAAAAAGGCGGCGGGGTTTGGCAGGTATTGACCGACCGCATCAAAGATAATAAGAATGTTTTTTATACTAGCAACAGTAAATTAAGATGCTCACAATTATTTTATACCTTAACCAGCAAAAGAAACTGTGATAAAACACTAAAAGAAGACTACACACCCCGTACTGCTGCGATGGATTTATTACCTGAATATGGTGAAGGTAAGGTCTTACTGGTGACCTCTAATACCAGTGATGACAAGGCAGTAAAAGAATTTTTTAGTGATGTAAATAAATACGCAAAAGATTACAAATTAATTATAGGATCACCAAGTGTTGCTACAGGTATCAGCTTAGACGAAATTAATAATGTGCCTTGTTTTTCTACCGTGATAGGAGATTTTAACGCTAAGGTTAATATGCCCTCTGACTGCCTACAAGCCGTATCACGGGTACGTGGTTCACCTGATTTATTTGTTTTTATAGACCCTGCATCCTTTGCAACTTATAAAGATGAAAAAGCAGTAGAAGAAGCCAACGCCGCTGCTAATGCTGCTACAGCCAAGACTTGCCAAGACAATACAGGCAACAATGTACTAACCACTATTGATGATACAACAGGGTTACCTATCACAGTAGAAGAAAATCCCCAAAGACAGCCCCCATCTTTTTATAAAAAATTAAAGGACATGACCGAAACAAAGACCAATAATTCTATGGTCGGTTTTTATCAAAAGTTCTTACATCATGCGGCTGAAGAAGGCTATACCTTTAAATATCATAATGTAGATTCTCAATCTAGTTTTAAGGATTTGGTCAATAAAAAAGCAAACCAGATCATGATAGAGACTGTTATTGACACCCCAATACCAGAAACAGATCAAACTGTAGATACTGAAAATGATGATGACAAATTAACCCTAAAGAAACTTAACACCAGAATACAACAGCGTGTACTAGCCAATTTTAAGCCCAACGACTTAAACGAGTATTACAGCTATATAAAACAAGATATAAAAGGTGAACTTTCTGCAAAATTATCTTTGTTTGAAAAGGCGGCGGGGTTTGTGGAGGTCAAAAAAGAGAACCTTTCCCAAGTAGATTATAGGCATGAGGTACTAAAAGTCGAACTATACAAACGGCTATTAAAAGCCACAGGGTTTAGTACTGAAGAAGGCTACACCCACCGTAATTTTATATATTCTGCTAAATCAAAAAGTATTGATGATTTT
>Ga0193955_1001034_pt1 | contig 13811 bp, 11 predicted proteins | sample BB_6_MG_FD_140343 | JGI IMG/M metagenome (GOLD analysis project Ga0193955, IMG submission 140343) | Microbial mat bacterial communities from the Broadkill River, Lewes, Delaware, United States - BB_6_MG | ecosystem: Environmental > Aquatic > Freshwater > River > Microbial mats | place: USA... | reverse complement strand
CATTTTTGATTTTTTTATTTGTCTTTATATAGTCACTAAAAGTATCAATTGTTTGTGACAGATACTGAGCATGCTCATTAATAGTATTGAGAGTATTTACTAGTTTTTCATCACTAATCTTTTTATTAAACTCTTTCTCCATTACAAGTCCCGTTGCTGCAGTAGAAATAATACTTAATGGTTGTCTCCATTGATGTGCAATATTTCCTATCATTTCACCCATAGATGCAATTTTAGACTGATGAAGGAGTAATTGTTGTTGTTTTAATTGTTCTTTTGTTTTCTCTTGTAAACTTATTTGTGCTTTTTGCAACTCTTTCAAGGCTTGTTTTGTTCTATCTTTTTCTACTGTTAATTTTCTATTCCACCAAGTAATCAAAAAAATAACAATACTAAATAGAAATATAGCTTCAAATAAAAGTGTATAATCGGTTTTTTCGATAGTTTGTAAAGAAAACCACTTTTGATTTATTGCACTATGTTCAACTGCAGAAATTTCTTTAAAACCTTTAGAAAGTAATGATGTCAACTCAGGCCATTCTTTTGGAGCTATAAAACTATATTTAACATCTTCGTACCCACTAGGTGCTGATACTTTCAGATTATTCATATTTTCAAAAAGACTCATATAATTTGAAATACCAAGATTTCCTACATAAGCTATGACTTTTTCATCATTTACCATTTGTAATGCTTCTCTTGTATTTGATCTATTGACAATTTTTATAGAGGGATAATCTTCACGAATCCATTGGTTTGTTAAGAATCCTTTTTCTAAAACTATAGTTTTATTTTTTAAATCCTTTAAAGAACTTACATAAGGTGTATTTTTATGTGTAATTATCATCATTGGATATGAAAGATAATCAGCACCAAAAGAAAATTCTTCTACTCTTTGTTTACTTTTTACTGAAAAAAGAAGTGTGTCATATTTACCAGTTTGACTCTTTACAGTTTCAAATGCTTCCTTTATAGGTGCATTATCTATGATGAATTCAACTTTTAAACCTACATTTTCTGCAGATTTTTCAATATAATCTACAGCTATTCCTTTTGCTTTACCATTACTATCAAATTCAAAAGGTGGTCTGTCTGGTCTTACGCGAAAACGTATTATTGGATGATTTTTTACAAATTCTTTTTCCTTAAAACTTAAAAAATTATTTTTTTCTTTAATTGCATAAGGAACCCTTAACCAACTTTTTAAAATTGTATTTTTTTCTTCTCTTGTTATACTATCCAATCCTCTTTGTAAAATAGATTGTAAAATTGGTTTATCTATATTTGAAAAAAAATGTACAGAAAATGGTTTCAATTCATGTTGAGCTATAGATTTTAAATTTAAAACAAAATTTTCTCTAATATAGTTTTCTACTACTAAATGATAGTCAATTAAAGCATCAACCTTGTCAGATTGAAGAAGCTTCATTGACTCTTCTAAGTTTTTTGTTTCGACTATTTGCACTGAAGCTAGTTTATTTTTTAGTTTTTTTATTGTTGCATAATTTTTTACTACAGCAATTTTTTTATTTGCTATATCATTAAATGATTTGATCGTATCATTATCATGTTTTGTATAAATATACTCACGTACTTTATAAAAATCTGTTGTAAAATTTCCAAATTTTTCTCTACTTTTTTTATAAAATGTAGCAGGTAAAAGATCGATTTTTTTCTCTTTAAAATTTTCTAACAACTCAGTCCATTCACCTGTCGTGTATTTAGCTTGAATTCCAGTCTTTTCTAATACAGTTTTTAATATGTCTGCATATAATCCTTCAATATCCTGTCTATTTTTATTAAAATGTATATATGGTTTTGCTTCTTCAACTCCTATTAAAACTTTATTATTTTTAATCCAATCAATTTCTGCATTTGTTAAATTTATTTTATTTTGTTTATCTCTTAATATCCATTGGTTTTTCAACATAGTCATTGTTGAATAATCTATTCCATCTAACGCTTTGTTTATAATAGAAGCTAATAATATTTTCTTTTTTTTAATTCCAAATCGTAAATCTTCACTTTTTACCTCAGGGTGTTTAAAATAGCCAGCTAGTTTCACATCTTGTAACATCAAAAAATCTACCCTGAAAAGGCTCATAGCATTACTCAACACTACATCTACTTTGTTATTTATCAGATAACGAAATCGTTCATCAGTTGAATCAATAATAACTAAATCTATCTCTTTCATTTGTTCTAAAATATTTACTAAATAAGAATTTTTAACAATCCCTACCCTTTTCCCTTTTAAAGAATCTATACCTATATAGTGTCCAAAGTCTTTTCTCGTAAATACACCTATAGGTATCTCATAGTATGGATTTGTATAATTTGTAAATTTTTCTCTATCTTCACGATACGAAAACTCACTTATCATATCTATTTCGCCTTTTTCAAATTTACGATATACCTCTGGCCAAGTACCTCCGATTTTTTTAAATTGTATCCCTGTTTGTTTTGAGATAATATCTATAAGGTCTTGTGTAAAACCTACTTTTTGATTATTTTTAATAAAACTAAAAGGTATATAACTATCTATTGAACCAATTGTTACTGTAGGGTTAGAGGTTAAATATTTTTTTTCATCTTCTGTAAAATTTATATGAGAAGATCCAAATAAGATGTTTGATAGTATAAAGAATAGTAAAATTGAAAAAAGTTTCATCATAATCCTATAGTTGGAATAACTTATCTTACAATAATAAAACTTTAAATTATTAATAAATCACATAAGTCCTAATAAATTTTAAAAAAGATACAATGTAATTATTAAGAAAGTGTCTTTAGTAGTTACCTTTAGTTTTAGGTATAAAATATATATAGAAATAGGAGACAAATTGACAAAAATTATAAATTTAAAAGAGTTTGCATATTTTTTAAGAGTACATAGAAATAGTATTATTAAAGAATGGATTGAGATTGAAGAGGTAAATAGTATATTTTCTAAATATTCATTTCCTATTGTAGATAAAAATATTAATCTTTTTCATGAGTTTTGTGATTGTTTTGTTAGTTTTATTGAATTTGATTTTTCTATAGAACAATGTCCAGTCCGTAATAATCTTTTACATTTATTTAATAATTACCATATCGAGAGTATCGAACTGTTTTTATTGGTTTTAAAATTAAAAAGTGCTATCGAAAAATCTTTATTTATTAATGGTGATCTATCGTATAATGTACAAAAGGAACTAGAATCATTTACTATTAAGCTAGCCAATGAATTAGTTCAATCTTATTCACAAATGCAAGGGAATAAAGAACATTATAAAAATGAACAAAATAACCTTTTAAGTGAATACAAAAAAGCAGTTGATTTGAGTAATATTGTTTCAAAAACAAATCCTAAAGGAATTATTACTTTTGTAAACGATAAGTTTTGTGAAATATCTGGATATACAAGAGAGGAACTAATAGGTAAACCACATAATATCATCAGACACCCAGATATGGAAAGAGAAGCATTTAAAAACCTATGGGATACTATTAAAGATAAAAAACCTTGGCAGGGTATCGTAACAAACATGAAAAAAGATGGTCTTAAATATATTGTTGATACGAATATCATCCCGATACTAGATGTAGATGGTGATGTTGTAGAATATATTGCTGTAAGACATGATATAACTGAGTTAGAAGAAACTAAACGTCAATTAAAACGGATAAATAGTATTATGAAAACAAAAGTTGACGAACTTTATAGTGTTACTTCATCTCTTGAAGAGCAGGCAAGTATCGATAAACTAACAGGTATTTATAATAGAAGTAAATTTGAAGATATATTCAATGAACAAATTAAAAAATCTGCAAAAGATGGTGTGTCACTCAGTCTTATTATATTTGACATAGACCATTTTAAAATGATAAATGACACTTATGGACATCAAGCAGGTGATTTAGTATTACAAGAGTTAGTATCATTAATATCTCAAAATTTAAAGAAACATGATTTCTTTGCAAGATGGGGTGGAGAAGAATTTGTTGTTTTATTACCTGACACTACTTTAAATGAAGCATATCAATTTACAGAAAAATTAAGACTATTAGTTCAAGCCCATACATTTTCAGCAATTGCTAAATTAACAGCTAGTTTCGGAGTTGGTGAATTAAACATAGGTGAAAATAAAACTACACTTTTTGAAAAAGTTGATAAAGCTTTATACATAGCTAAAAACAATGGTAGAAATAGAGTTGAACAAGCACTAATTAGTTGTACAAGTCATGGAATATAAAACAAACTTTATATGTAAAGTTTGTTTAGTTTAACCATAAGATTTGTGTGAGAAATAATTTTTTTATCTCTTTTTACCTAATCAATTTTATCAAAATCTGCTGCAAACCCTTCAAGATTCTTTTTCTTTAAATCACCTCTGTAAATAACATTATCTAAATCAAGATTATCATCATTTAACATTTTTGGTACAGCATCTGAGTTATCTAATACTTCCATGTGCTGATTTAGTTCATCTTCACTATATGCCATTTGCATATCTGCAGCTATAACATGAGGTATACCCTCAATCACTCTTAATTTTTCTAATTCTTCTTTAACACTTTCACCTTCAATAGTGATGATAATTCGTCCTTTTTCATCATGCATATGATAGTCACATACTTCACATTGTTTTAAATTTTCTACAACCTCTTCTAAATATTTTGGTACTGTTTGTACCACTATGCTTGAAATGTTCATTTTTACTCCTTAGTGTAATTTATAATAATTTATTGTTTTACTCTCACTACTTATATATAATTCATTTTTATTGATAAATAATATTTGTGTTAATGTTGCTTCTTGTGCACTCAAATTATATAAGTATTCTTGTGTTTTTATATCAAAAATCAAAATCTTATTTTCTTCATTATATGCAACTGCACCTCGTTCTGCTTCTGGACTTAATGCACATGAATATAATAAAAAATCAAAATTTAAACTATATGATAACTGTTTATTATATACAACAGCTTTTCTATCTTGACCCGCAGTAAGTATCAAACCATTTTTAAAATCAAGTTGATAAACCTTATCTAAATTTAAAGCTTTTGGTTCATTTATCTGCATTCCATCAGCTACATTTAACACCCTAACTCTACCACTTTCATCAGTTGTCGCAAATTTTGATTTATCTTCATTGAGCATAAAATCAGAAAATGATGATTGACTTACTTGTTTTAAATAAACTTGTTTTTTATTTATAATATCAAAAAGTCCTACTCGATTACTTAATAAACCTATCAAAATGGACTCAGAAGAGACAAATTTGGCTTTTTTGATAAACATTTTTTTATCAATTCCTAAAACCTTATCTAACTTCTCGTTTTCATAAATAAAAAGATTTCTATATCCTTTCATCCCCTGAGAAACTATTAATAGTTTCTCTTTTAATATATCAATAGAATATATTTTTGAAGGGATAATATCACCCATAAAATCTTTGATATCTGGTATTTTTATCGTTTGTATTTTACTTTGAGTTTTTAAATCAAAAACCTCTACTGTGCCATTTGTTGTTCCTGCATAAAGTTTTTCATTTTCTAATACAATACTTTGCACTGCACCAGTAGTTTTAAAAAAAAACTTTGGTTTGACATTGTTTATTCCAAATAATACTGTTGATAACAATAATGTCATTAATAAATAATGTATCATTTTTCGTTAAGTTCCTGCTGCACTTTTGCCATTTGTTGATGAAGTTCGTAAAAATGTTCATCAGTTACATCATCATTTTTACTCCACTTAACTTCAATATCACCAACATAATCTTCACCCATTTTTTCAATTGCAACTGAAAAATCTTCTAAATTTTTACATACTTCCATGTTTTGACTCATAGTATCAGTTAATTTAATACACCAGCCCCCTTGATAATCTTCTTCAACATTTGCATGAAATTCTACTCCCATTATTTATTCCTTTATTATTATTGCTTGTGTTGGGCATCTATTTATACAAAATCCACATGATGTGCATTTATCATCAACTATACTTGGTCGAAACATTCCTAAAAACTCTATTGCATCTTCTAAACATGGATCTTTACAACTAAAACACATTGTATCATGCCAACTCATACATTTCAGCATATCTATTTCGATATGTTGTTTTATATTACTCTTATTTTCTATTTTTAAAACACCATGTGGACACGCTTTTGCACACTCATCACAATATGTACACCCACCAAGAGTAAAATCTATTTTTGGTGTTTTATCATCTTGAATAATGATAATTTTCTCTTCACAAAAAGTGCTACAAATTCCATCACAATTTACACACTCTTTAAAAAAAGAAAGACTATTTTCTTTTTTTATTTCACTCTCAACAAAAAAATATGGTGGTCTTACTACACTCTCTTTTTCCTCTTTAATATTTGAAGAAAAAAGAGAACTAAAAAGCTCTCTTCTATCCATTATTATTCACCAAGTATTGTATCTAAACCTTCAGTAAGTTTAGAACCACTCCAACTTGATTTTGAAGCTCCATCTTTACTTGTAAAGTCTGGACTAAACGTATTTTCTACTAATTGTCCTTCACTTTGTGGGGCATGACATTGACTACAGTAAAAACGAGCATTAACTAAAGTATCCATTTTTTTAATACTGATATCTGTTCTTTCTTCAGTTGAAGTGTTTACAATTACCTTACCATTTTTCACAATCTTCCCCTCACTATTTAAAGTAGTATTCGGTCTAAAATTTGTAAAATGTGATTTTGGAATTGGCGTAGCATTCATACTTGATGCAACCTCCGGTGTATGACATCCAATACATTGGTTATTATTAGCAGTTATAGGAAGCATCCCCTCTGTATCATGTGGTATCATTGGTGGTGCATCTTGAAATGCTCTTGCTATAGTGTTACCACTACCTGCATATTCTTTACTATAGTTTGTAGCCTCTGGTGTTACTGTATTTTCATTATAGATATCTACTTTACGTAAGCCTAAAGATTCTTCACTTACTAACTTAGTTTCTTTAGCCACAGTTTTTTTATCTAGGGTATTACTATTATTACACCCAGTAAAAAATAAAACAGATACGGCAACCATACTTAGACTATATTTCATTATTTTTTTCATAATTCATCTCCTTCATTTTTTGATTATTTAAATCTCTTATTGAAAAATTTAAAGCATCATCCTCACAAACTTCTATACATCTTGCACAATTTGTACATTCACCATTTAAAACCTGTTCGCTTGATTTTCCAACCATAAACAACACTTGACTTTCAGGACAAACATCTTTACATTTCATACATAATGTACACTTTTTCTCTTGGTGATTTACCCTTATTAGGCTAAATTTTCCAATAATTGAATAAAAGCCACCTAATGGACAAATATGTCCACACCAACCATTTTTTAAAACAAAAAGATCAAATAAAAATATCACAAAAATAGCAGCAATTCCAAATCCAAATCCAAATATAACCCCTCGATGTATCATCGAGATAGGTGATATAAATTCAAAAGCTGTAACTCCTAAACCAAAAGATATAATAAGACTAAGTACAATAACCCAGTATCTCATATTTCTACTAGCTGGTTGTTTCTGTTGTATTTGGTTAAAATCTAATTTTCTTCGTAGATAATTTGCACTATCTGTTATAATATTTACAGGGCAAACCCATGAACAAAATGCACGACCAGCAACAAGTCCATAAAATAAAACAACTACTAAAGCTCCGATAAAAACATTTGAAGCAATCATTGCACCTGCTACAAACATTTGCAACAAAGCATAGGGATCACTCATAGGTATAGTTCCTAAAATTACAGAAGAACTTAAATTTCCAATTAAAAAATCCCAGCCCCAAGCATTTGCCCCAAAATAAAGTGTCAGTAAACTTATTTGAGTAAATCTTCTTAAAATCAAATATTTATGTTTAATCATCTAAGAGTCCCTCCATATCATTTAATGAATCTATCGCTTTTTCTTTACTTAACTCTGTTTTAGTAATTTGACTATGGGCATTTTTTACTCTTTTATCATCTTCTGAATCCCAACCTTTGATATAATGATCTCCCACTTGTCCTAAGCCAATCTCTCGCGGTAGTATAAAAATAGAAGCTTTTTTTGTAACACATGCATGCTCACACATACCACAACCTGTACAAAAATCACTATCAACTACTGGTTTTAAAAAAGCATGTTTCCCTGTTCTTTCATTTTTTTCATAATCAAGTTTTATAGCTACATCCATTAATGGACAAGCACGATAACAAGCATCACACTGAATACCCCAAAAAGCGATACAGTTTTTCGTATCTATTATAGCAACACCCATGTGCGATATATTAATATCTAATTTTCCACTTGGTTTACTCACTTTTTTTATATCTAAGGCTTCTGTAGGACATACAGGTACACACGGAATATCTGTACACATATAACAAGGAACATCTCTTGGTATAAAGTATGGCGTACCTACTGGTTTATTATCACCAGGTGTTGCTAACTTTAATGTATCAAAAGGACAAGCTTCTACACACATACCACACTTAATACAAGTTTTTAAAAATTCATCTTCATCTAAAGCTCCAGGTGGCCGCAACATCAGTGAGTTTGCTGTTATCTCATCAACATAAGCACTCCAAACCAATCCACCTAATACTGCCAATCCAGTAGCTCGTGCCATCGTTAAAAAGAATTTTCTTCGCTCGCTTATTATTTCTTTCATTATCTTTACTTTTTATTTTTTTAAAGCAATTAGACAAAAGCCTAATCACTTATAATTTATGCTTGATAAATTTTTACAGCACACTTTTTAAAGTCTGTTTGTTTTGATTGAGGACAAGTAGCATCTAAACAAACTTTGTTTATAAATACTTTTTCATCAAACCAAGGAACAAAAACTAATCCTCTTGATGGTCGATTTCGTCCTCTTGTTTCAACTCTTGCTTTTACTCTACCACGTCTAGATTCTACCCAACAAAGTCCACCTTGTTTTAATCCTTTTGTTTTAGCATCTTCTGGATGCATATAACAAAGTGCTTCAGGAACTGCTCTATAAAGTTCAGGAACTCTCATAGTCATAGTACCACTATGCCAATGCTCAAGTACTCTACCTGTACATAACCAAGTATCATACTCAGTATTTGGAACTTCTGGTGGATCCATATATGGTCTTGCAAATATTTTTGCTTTATTTTTAAGAGATTTTTTTGTTTTATCTGTAATCCCTGTTAAATTACCTTGTGCTAGGGATTTTGCTAACTTACCATAAAACGCAAACTCTGTATGTCCAGTTTCTTTTCCATATTTTTTAGCATAAGGGTCATATTTCGTATTAAATCTCCACTGAGTTTCTTTCCCATCTACAACTGGCCATTTAAGCCCCCTTACTCTATGATATGTATCAAAATCAGCTAAATCATGGGCATGACCTCTACCAAAATCAGCATACTCTTCAAATAAATATTTATGAATAAAAAAACCATATCCAGTAAACTCTTTACCATCTGAACCGATTACTTTTCTACTATCTCCATAACCTTCTGAGTTATCATACCCTTTTTGGATAGGGTCTTCTTTATCTAATTTATAACTTTTTGCTCTATCATTTGCAAAAAGAATCTCATACATAGTAGTATCTTCACTATATCCCATAGCTTTTGCTTGTGCAATTACATCTGGAAGTTTTTTCTTGCCACCTGTACTTAATAGAGTTTGTTCACCCCATAAATCTTTTACTGTAAATCTTTTTGATAACTCAACCCATTGCCAAGTATCACTCATAGAATCACCTACTGGTAAAACTTGTTGTCTCCAATGTTGCGTTCTTCTTTCAGCATTTCCATAAGCTCCCCATTTTTCATAAATCATAGCAGATGGTAAAATTAAATCCGACACTTTTGCTGAAATACCTGGGTATCCATCAGAAGTAACAATAAAATTATCCATTTCACGTGCAGCTTTTATCCAGTGTTTTGCACTTGCAGTATCTTGATATGGATTACATACATTTACCCATGCAAATTTCATAGTTCCATCTTCGATATCTCTATGAATTCTCATAATATCTTGATGTCCTTTTGGATTTAATGTCCCTTCTGGAACTTTCCAAGCATTTTCTACTATTGTTCTATGTTTTGGATTTGCTACCATCATATCTGCTGGTAATCTATGACAAAATGTCCCAACTTCTCTTGCTGTTCCACATGCACTTGGTTGTCCTGTTAATGAAAATGCTCCACTTCCTGGTTTTGCTTGTTTGTTTAGTAAAAAGTGAACATTATATGCTAAAGTATTTACCCAAGTACCACGTGTATGTTGATTCATACCCATAGTCCAGAAACTCACTACTTTTCTGCCTTTTTCAACATAAAGTTTTGCTAAAGTTTGAAGTTTTTTCTTGAATAGCTCTATATCTTCATCTGGGTTACCTTTTGATATTTTTGCAACATAGTCTAAAGTATATGGATCTAAGAATTTTTTATACTCTTCAAAAGAGATCTCCCAGTGTTTTAAACCTGCTGGTTTATTTTCCATAACATCCCCTGCTTTATATCCATAAGGTGCAAGTGCTGGAGCTTCTGTTTGGGATACTACTTTTTTCATCTCTTTAGAGATAGTTTCCATTTCAAGATCAGTATATTTACCCTCTTTAATAGATTTTTCATCACTACGTCTCATACCATAACCCATATTCACAGGACTTGCAGCAAAAACCATATGTTTATTTACAAAATCCCAGTCAATAGACTCTGGATAATTATAAACAATCTCTCTTGCGATATAGTTCCATAAAGCAAGGTCAGTATTTGGAGTGAAAATAATCTCCATATCTGCTAAATCAGAAGTTCTATGTGTATATGTAGAAAGATTTACGATTTTTACTTTATCTGGGTTACTCAATTTTCTATCTGTAACTCTTGACCATAAAATAGGATGCATCTCTGCCATATTTGCTCCCCAAGATACAACAGTATCTGTAAGCTCTATATCATCATAACAACCACTTGGCTCATCTATCCCAAAAGTTTGATAAAAACCAACAACAGCAGATGCCATACAGTGTCTTGCATTTGGATCAATAGCATTTGACCTAAATCCACCCTTCATCATTTTTTGAGCAGCATATCCTTCCATAACAGTATATTGTCCACTTGCAAATACACCAACACCTTCTGGTCCACTTGCTTTTAAGGCTTTTTTAATATGCACTTCCATCTCATCAAAGGCTCTTTCCCATGAAATAGGTGCAAATTTTCCATGTTTATCAAACTTACCTTCAGAGTTTACTCTTAAAAGTGGAGTTTTTAACCTATCTGACCCATACATGATTTTCGCATTAAAATAACCTTTAATACAGTTCAGTCCCCTGTTTACAGGTGCTGCAGGATCACCTTTAACAGCTACTATTTTGCCATTTTTTGTAGCCATCATAATACCACAACCAGTACCACAAAATCTACATGCAGCTTTATCCCAACGCCAACCTGTTTCTGCAGTAGCAGCAGCAGCGCTTAGATTACTAGGTACACTCATACCAACAGCAGCAGCAGCCGAAGCAGCAGCCGAACTTTTTAAAAAGTCTCTTCTTGAAAGTGCCATATTTTCTCCTTTTATATGTTAATTTTTAACTATATATATTCTACTCCAATTTGACATAATATTCTTGACCTATATCAAGAAATACTAATGAAATTTTTACTAATATTGCATAATAAAAAATCATCACTATTTATAATTATTTAAAGTAAATATTTAATATTAGATTCTATACAATGCCGTGAACAAAAGGGAGACAATGAAGAAATTTTTTCATCAATTCAAAAAAGTCAACTCAGAGCCTCTGGAAAAGGCGAATATTATTTGGTCTTGGATTGGATCATTTTTAGGAATACTTGTAATATCATTTATAAATTTTGATCTTTTAAATGATAGTGATATGAGTTTAATTATCGGATCGTTTGGGGCAAGTGCTGTTTTAATTTATGGTGCTGTTAATTCACCTTTATCTCAACCACGAAATTTAATTGGTGGTCATTTACTGTCAGCTTTTGTTGGAGTGAGTGCATTTAAATTATTTGGAGGAAATATTTGGTTCTCTTCTGCATTTGCAGTTTCTACATCTATTTTAGTGATGCAATTAACCTTAACACTTCATCCACCAGGAGGTGCTACAGCTTTAATTGCAGTTATAGGTAGTGAAAAAATTCATGATATAGGATATTTTTACATGATAGCACCTGTTTTATCTGGTAGTATTATATTATTAATCATTGCACTTATTGTAAATAATATACCATCTCATAGATATTATCCTGAGTCATTTAAAAAGTTTAAGAAAACTTAATATCTAAATATCTTAAAATATTATAGAGATACTTTTATTATTTATTGTATTACACTAGTTTATAATGTAAAAAAGGATTTTTTATGATAAAAAGTTTATACATACTATTAATAACACTATTTTTTGCAGCATGTTCCTCAATTGTACCGTATAATTATTCTACAAAAAAAGATGAACTCAAATTTAAAATTTCTGATAATAACTACTTAACAAAAAAATTAAACAACCCAGAGTATATCTCTACTTTTGATACTTGTACAAATAAAAGCTATCTATTAAAAGAAAAAAGATACTTTGTTGAGTATATCTCATTAGAAAATAATTGTAATTGGAATGGTTTAGCTAGTGGATATTTTGAAAGAGAATTTAAATCAAAGCTAAAACTCAAATCGATGAAAGTACTTGAAAGGATAGATATAAAAAACTATTCTTTTGCAACATTCAAAATAGATGATAAATACAGTTTAAATACTATTACGATGTATATTGGTTTTACTGATATATTTATTATAGATTTCGAGGGAGAACTTTATAATGAACTTCTAGTAAAACTAAATCCTTCATATGAAAATAAATTTGAATCACTTCCAAGATTTATGGCTGATTATGATTACAGTTTAGTAAAATTCAATTTATTTAATAGCTATTTTAGCCGTGAAGCTTCATCTGAAATAATTAAATAAAAAGCAATATTTTGGCACAAAATTGGCACCATATGGTATAATTTTACTTTAAATTCTTTGTAAATTTAGTATTTATAGGGGATTTAAATTGAATGGCTCCGGCACCTGGGATCGAACCAGGGACCAAATGATTAACAGTCATCTACTCTACCGCTGAGCTATGCCGGAACTTGTAAGTTTAAAAGTATATCTTTTAAGTGGCAGAATTATAGTTAAAAAATATTAATATAAACTGAATTTCGGACGAATACAAAAAAGAAGTTCTAAATTTCTTAGAACTTCTTTTTATCTTACAAAATTATAACTAAAATGCTTTAGTCATTACTTCATTTAATCTTTTTGTAAATGCAACAGAATCTTTGATTTCCATACCTTCTGCCATTTTTGCTTGATCTAATAGTAACCATGAGATAGTTTCTATCAATGAATCATCTGCACATCCATTTAATGCTTTTACGATAGCATGATCTGGATTGATCTCTAGAATAGGAGCTGATTCAGGTACTTCTTGTCCCATAGCTTTCATCATTTGTGCCATTTGTGCCATAGGATCATTTGCATCTTTAACTACACAAGATGGACTATCACTTAGTCTAGTTGTAGTTTTTACCTCTTTAACAGCATCACCTAATACTGTTGTAATCTTTTCTACAATCGATTTAAATTTTTCATCTACTTCTTTTTTCTCTTCTTCTGTTTGTTCTGTTTTTGGAGCTTCACAAGATGTAATATCTTTTAAATCCCAATCTTTATAAGAACCAATAGAAGGTGTAATAACTTCATCTAATTCTCTATCATCTAAGATAAGAACTTCGATG
>Ga0193955_1001030_pt1 | contig 13820 bp, 9 predicted proteins | sample BB_6_MG_FD_140343 | JGI IMG/M metagenome (GOLD analysis project Ga0193955, IMG submission 140343) | Microbial mat bacterial communities from the Broadkill River, Lewes, Delaware, United States - BB_6_MG | ecosystem: Environmental > Aquatic > Freshwater > River > Microbial mats | place: USA... | reverse complement strand
TAAACGGATAAATTTACCCATCTTAAATGCACCTATTGCTATTTGGATTAGACCAGCAAACACAGCTGTTAATGTGATATATTGAACGATACCAAAAGACAGAGCATCACCTGTTATACCTTGGGCCTCTAAGAGTGATTTTGCTGTAATACTCACACCCACTAATACTATGGCAACAGCTCCAGTTGCACCAGATATCATACCTGGTTTTCCACCCATAATAGCGGTAATAAGTCCTAATATAAATGCAGCATATAGTCCTACAATTGGACTAACTTGTGCTATAAATGAGAAAGCTATAGCTTCAGGTACTAATGCAACAGCAACTACAAGTCCTGATAAAATATCATTCTTTGCACTTGATCCTATAAGATGGTCTTTAAAATTTAACAATTTGGTTCCTAGTTATAATATATTCGCGATTTTATCTAAAAGTTGATTAAAAGCTATATTTGTCCTATTTTTCAATCGTTTTAAGAGAGTTGAGATAACTATTTTCTTCCAAATGAGACCATTTTCTTGCTTTTTTTATAAATTTTTTTTGACTATCATAAATCTCTTTGAAAAGCTTATTTTCCTTTGAGTATTGTTTAAAAATAAGTTCTTTAGCATTTTGTAGATCTTGCAGTACATTTGTTGGCAATGATTTTATTTTTATATTGGGAAAATCTCGTTGTATTTTTTCCCATGCTTTTAGTGATTCGTAAAAATTTTCATAATAAAGTTCATAAGAGGCCACTTTAATAGCATTCTTTAAAATAGCTTGATATGAATGAGGTAACTTTTCAAAAGCAGTTTTATTTATGAGGATTTGAGTTTGTGATGCTGGTTTATTCCAACTAGTATAATAATATGGGGCAACCTTATGATAGCCCATTTTAATATCCATACTAGGTGATGTACTACTAATCATATCTAATTTACCATTTAAAAAAGCCTCATTTATTTCGCTTGTTGGAAATTTTTTAAGATTCACTTTATACATAGATAAAATCTCAGAAGTGATACCCTCTGTATTTGTATTGAGACCCTTAAAATCAGCACTAGCTGTGATCTCTTTTTTAAACCATCCACCCATCTGGCTTCCTAAATCACCACCTGGGAAAGCTAAAAGATTAAATTTATCATATACAGTTGACATATATTTTAGGCCATTATCGTAATAGAACCAAGCATATTGTTCTTTCATTGTCATACCTAGTGGAATGCCAGAGAACCAAATAGTGTTGATATCATTATCTTTCCATTGTATTGAATCAGTATGTGCAATTTGATAATGATTTGATTGAAGTTTATTAAGTATTTCATCTGAAGATTGATGTTTTTCTAATCCATCTATTTTGATAACAAATTTACCATTACTCATATCTTTTACCATGCGAGAAATTTTAAAAGAGGGAGAGGAAAGTGGGGTAAGTGTACTTTTCCAATTTAGAGCTAATCTCCATTCAATATCTTCATTTGCAAAAAGTTTTGAACAAAGAAATATTGTAGATAGTAAAAATATAGAAATTTTACTCATGAAATAATATCCTTTATAATAATATAATAGCTTATAGTGAAATTATTGTACTTTATAATTCATTTTATCTCGTTTAAATTTTAAGTAAGGAGTTTCTACAGAATGGGTAGTTTTGTATTTACTAAAATCCTCTTTAGCTGTAATATTTTCTACGATTTTCTCCATAGAGATTAGGTTTTCAGTATTTAGCTCTTCAATAAGATGGCTATGTTGTTCAATCAAACTATCAAAAGCAAAATTATATTCAAAACCTAAAGAACCTTTTGCATTAAGTAATTTTTTAATAAAAACCCAGTTTGAAAAAATTGTATTCCAGGCTCTTTTTTGGTCAGAAGTAATACATAAAGAGGCAACAATAGATCTCCATTTATAAAGTCCAAAATAGGCTTGATGGTTTGTCCAAAGCTCACTTATCCACCAATCTTCAAATGCAGGTAGCCCTTTAAATTCTGGTAAGTTATGTTCCTCTATATTCTCTTCTATATTAGAAATAAGGACAGACAAATGAAGTACTAAAATTGGAATATGAATGTTAAGCATCCCAAGTTTATCAATATTTTGAGAATCAATACCTTTTAATAATTCTGCCCAATTTTTTTTAATCTCTTTTAATTCTTCGTATAATTCGGAATGTATTCGTAAGTTTAAATTTATAGTTGCTTCAGCAATTGCAAAAATTTCAGCATCTTCGATATCAACATCAAAAGGGAGCTCATCAACAATCATCATAGCTTCTAGTTTTTGATCATTAGTCATTACTAAATCTCTTTTGAGACGAACTTTTTGGTATTTATAATAATTTCTTCTAACAATTGCCTCTTTAAGAAGTTGTTCTTTTTCAATCTCCATTAAGTCTCTTTGTTGGAGTTCTTTAAGGATTATTTCATTTTTTTCTAAAGCTTCTTGAGATTTTTCCAAACCCATTTCTGTAGATGCTTCAGCCATAGGGGATAATTTAGTAGTACCTTCTTCATGTGCTTTTAATTGTTGTTTTAAGATTTTTATTCTATGTTGATTTTGTTTGATTAAATCTTGTATTGCTATAATTGCATTCATAATAAAACTCTCTTTTCTTTAGCTTAGTAATATTTTAGTCTTATTTTAATAATACTATTATTAAATGTTATTTTTTATTTTAAGAGAATAGAGCGTTTGTATAAAAAGGAGTAATATGGAAAATGTTATCAATGAACTCACAAGCTTTGTAGTAGTTGTTATTGTAGTTTTAATGTTAGCAGTAATTACAAAAGTGATGGAAGATAAATATAAAAAATAATAAATTATTTTTTACAATTAATATAAATATTTAAGAAAAATAAGCAATTTGATCAAAAAAGCACTTAAAATCAATGTATAATTAAGTAAATTAGCTGTAAAATATTGAAAAATTGACAAAAGAGGTAAACTATATGTTCGGTATGGCGTCACAAAAAGACTTGGAAGTAATGGATAAATTCTTTAACGAATTTATGGATTTTGTAACAAATAAAAGTAACAAATTTAATTTTAATGAACAGTCATCTAACTCTAATGTGAACAGAATGTTAGAAAAATGGTCTAATCAAGCAAGTGTATTAGATAAAAGAATGAAAGATGACATGAGAGTTATGGGAGAGATTGTTCTTACTACAGATAAAATAGAACAAGGTATCTTTCAATGTAGAGTAAATTCAGATACAAATAACCCTATGTTAATGACTTTAAAAATCAATATGAATAAAATGCTTGATTCAACTGAAGAGACTATGCGTCAATTAACAAGTATTTTAACTTCATATGCAAATGATGATTTTAGAGATAAAATCAAAATTGATCCGAAATTAAAAGCTGATATGTTAGCAGTAATGGAAAGAGTTAATGAACTTGGTGATTCATTATCAAAAACTGCAAAAGAAAATTTAAGTAATGGTGAACACTTAGAATCTAGTTCTGCAACAATGACAGAATCAGTAAATAACCTTGCTGATAAAGCAAATCAACAAGCAGCTTCGTTAGAAGAAACAGCAGCCGCAGTTGAAGAGATTACAAGTATCACTAGAAATAATGCAAATAATGCAGTGCAGATGTCACAATTAGGTGGAAAAGTTCAAAAGGCAGTATCTGAAGGTATGGTACTTGCAAATCAAACTTCAACTGCAATGGATAGTATTAACGAGCAAGTAACAGCTATTAATGAAGCTATTACAGTGATTGATCAAATTGCATTTCAAACAAATATTCTTTCACTTAATGCAGCTGTAGAAGCAGCAACAGCAGGTGAAGCTGGTAAAGGATTTGCAGTTGTTGCTCAAGAGGTAAGAAACCTTGCATCAAGATCAGCTGAAGCGGCAAATGAGATCAAAAATTTAGTTGAAAATGCTGCAACTAAAGCAAATGAAGGTAAAAAAGTAAGTGATGATATGATTAAAGGTTATGAAACACTTAATACAAATACAAATGAAACAATTAGTTTAATTGAAGATGTAAGTTCAGCTTCAAAAGAACAAATGACAGGAATAGAACAAATTAATGATGCCGTAACAATGTTAGATAGAGTTACACAAGAAAATGCACATGAAGCAAGTTCAGTAGCTGAAATTGCACTTGATGTAAGTAAACTAGCGAATAACCTTGTATCTGATGCAAGTAGTAAAAAATTTAACTAAAGGAGTATAGAGATGGCAAGAGAAACAGTATTAGACGAATATGCTTTTTTAGTAAGTGAAACAGACGCAAAAGGTATGATAAAGTTTGCAAATGATGATTTTTGTAAAGTAGCAGGATATACTTTAGATGAGTTAATGGGACAACCACATAACATGGTAAGACACCCTGATATGCCAAAAGCTGCATTTAAATCATTATGGGAAACTGTACAAAGAGGTGAAATTTGGACAGGATATGTAAAAAATGCAACAAAAGATGGTGGATACTACTGGGTATATGCAACAGTATTTCCATTTGAGTCATGTGATGGAAGTAAAGGTTATTTATCGTGTAGAAGAAAGCCAACAAAATCAGAAATAGCTGAGCATGAAGCTTTGTATAAAGAATGGAAAAGAGCTGAATAGCACTAACTTATAGTTATTAAAAACCATCGATAATATATCGGTGGTTTTTTTATGTTAGCTATTTATTATAATTTTATTTTGTTCTTTTGCTTTAAATAAGGCTTCACTAGCACCTTCTATCATCTCTTGAAGATTTTCTTCGTAAGCAATATTTGCACCTACAGAGATAGTTAGAGTAAGATCAGTATGTAGAAGTTGAAATTTTGTATTTTGAACTATTTCTTGTATCTCTTGAAATGTTTGGTGAATTTCTGCATAAGGTCTATTTTTTAAAAGAATACAATATTCATCAGCACCAAGTCTTGCCATCAATGAATCTGTATTAATATACTGTAATAAAATTTTGGCAATCTCTTGAATAGCTAAATCTCCAACATCATGTCCATACGAGTCATTGATAATTTTAAATTTATTTATATCTATCAAAACTACAGCCAATAACTCCTTTCTTGCTTTTGCTCTTTGGTAAATCTCTTCACCTGTATTAAATAAATAATTTCTATTAAAAAGTCCTGTTAAATAATCTTTTTTTGCTTTATCTTGTGTGTCTTGAAATAGCTCAATAACTTCAAGATTGTTATTAACTCTACCAAAAAATTCTTCGTCAGAGAAGTCTTTATATAAAAAGTCATTAGCTCCGTATTTTAGAAAACTTGCAACTATCTCTTTTTCACTTGTTCCAGATAGTGCAATAATAGCAACTTCATCTTTCTTATAAGATTTTCGAAGTTCTTTTGTAAATTCAAGTCCATTCATTTGAGGCATCATGTAATCAACTAAAATAAGTTTAATATTTGGTCGCTCTTTTATTGTTTGTAATGCATCAGTAGCAGAATAGTTAACTAATGCTTTAAGATTATATTTTATACATAGTCCTTGCATTTTTGCTGCGAAAGTTTTAGAATCGTCAACTACAAGTATTTCGATTTTTTCATTAAGTATAAATCTTTTGACTACAGATACGGAATAGTCTATAGCATTACTACCATCTTTTATAACATAATCAATTAAATTAGTATTGAGGAAGACATTGTTGTCTTTTTCTAGAATAGAGCCAGTTAATAAAATAGATGGGATATTAAACTTTTTAATAAAAGTTACGATTTCACCATTTGGAGCATCTGGAAGATTATAGTCTAATAGAGCTAATGTAAATTTCCCTTTGTGTTTTAATATAAGTTCAGCACATTCTTTCATAGATACAGCAGTAAAAACTGTAATTGCAAGTTTATTTTCTATTGAATGTTTTAAACTTTTTAAAATAGTTTTACTATCATCAACAATTAATATATTCATAAAATTCCTTTATTTTAATAAGTTATTTTATCATATATTAGCTAATAGGTAATGTTATAATAAACTCAGCACCATTGTATATTTTATTATTATAAGTATAGTTGATATTTTGTGCTTCAATTCTCCCTTGCATCCCATCAACAACAAGATTATATGTCATATGTAAACCAAGTCCTGTCCCTTGCGATTCATGTTTTGTTGTAAAATATGGTTCAAAAATTTTTGTGATTACCTTTTCAGATATACCACCTGCATTGTCTTTTATTGTAATAGATACAAAGTGATCGATTTTTTTTGCTTTTATAAAAATGAATTTATCAGTATCTTTATTTTTAAGGAGCAAAGCGTCTTTTGCATTATTAAAGATATTTAAAAATACTTGAATAAGTTCATTTGAATAACTGTTAATGAAAATTTTATCATCTAGGCTTATGATGATAGAAATATTATTTTCTTTAATAGTTCCTTCCACTAAAGATAAAAATTTTTCTACATTATCTTTGAGATTAAATATGTCTTTTTTGCTATTTTCTATCATAAATTTTTGAAAATTATCAATTGTTGTTGAAAGATGTTGAACATTTTGATTAATAATTTCACAGTTTTTGTAAAAATCTTTATCTTCAAGCATTCCATACTCTTTTTGCATTTGCATACCAGTTATCCCTGTTGATATAACAGATAATGGCTGTCTCCATTGATGTGCAATATTTTTTAACAAATCACCTAAAGATTGAATCTTATTTATTTCATGAAGTCTTTTTTCTTGTTGTTTTGTATTATGAATCTCTTCTTTTATATGAGAAACAATATGATTGATCCCTTTGTTTAAAACTTTTGACATGTAACCAAATTCATTTTCAGGTTTTTCATTTAAAAGTTCAAAAGTGCTATTCTCTTTTTTGATATATTTAAAAAATGATAATAACCCATTTTGAAATACTTTAATTTGATTTGTAATATTTTTAAAAATGAAAAAAGAAAGTAAAATAATAATAATTAAAAATACCGAAATGTAAATTAATTGAAAATAAATTACATTAGAGATTTCATTTTTGTTTTTATTTATCTCTTTAAAAATTTCCGTAAATACTTTATTTTCTACTTGATTTAAGGCATTTATTTTTTTTGTTGATATATTAAACCAATAGTAAACATCTAAACCTATAATTTTTTTTGACAAAATGTCAAATGAGGCAAGAGCTTTAGAATCATCAATTTTAACCATCTCATCTATAGTTTTTAATGGGGTATTATTTTGATAAGCAAGGGAAATTTTTTCTATATTGTTTTTGTATAAAGCAAAAGTTTCTCTAATTCTTTCCAAGTGTTTTTTTTCTTCATCATTCATTGGTTGTTTTTCATATAACTCAATAGATTTAGTAAGTTTAGTATATTTTTTTAAAAATATATTTTTATATTTTTCATCATTTCGTAAAATATAATTTTTAAAATTATGAATTAATCCACCATACCCAGCATAAGATTTCATTTGTGAAATAATATTATATTTTTCATAATTTGATAAAATCATCTTTTTTATTTGTGCTACATTTTTTGTATTTCGCGTATTTAGTTTTAATTTATAATAATTCAAGAGTTTTTTTGTAGCAAGCGATTCAAAACTATTGATATAATTTTTTTGTGAAGTTGAAAGTACAAAAATTGATTTGATATCTTCTGTATTTAATTTATTGGAGATAATAATACTACTAATTATCGCTCTTTCTTGCCCTGCATTTTCTTTTGCAAGGATTAAATTTAGATAACTTAATGAATGACGGGATAAAGATTTACTTTTATTTAAAGTATTAAAATATTTCATAGTGTCAATAAGTTGAGCAATTTGTGAACTATACAATTGTAGATTTTCATGAGAAGTTGTTTTTAACTGACTAATTTTATTCCTAAAAATAAACATTTTCTTTATTGAAAAATTAGCTATGGATTTAAGAATGTTTTCTTTATTTTCTAGTTGGCTATTATGAACAAATTTTTTAAGTTCTTCAAGTGCTTTATCTGTATTGAGTCTTTGCTGGATAATCTCTTTTTGAAATTTGACTCCTTTACTTTGTAGAAAACCAGAATTCATTCCTCTTTCAATTTGTAAGTGATGAATTAAATTACTTGTATAAGTTGAATAGTATAAATATTTATCTAGCTTTAGTAAGTTGTTTTTATCATTATAAGAAGAGGTGATAATATTAAAAGATAGGTATAAAAGTCCTAAGATAGGTATTATTGTAGTTATTAAAAGTTGCTGCTTAATTGTCAAATTTTGTAAGTGCATAGCTCACCTTTTTTATAATAGAAATATTATTGTTATGTAACTGGCAATGTGATAATAAACTCAGCACCAGTATATTGTTTATGTTCATAATTAAAATTACGATTAAAAACTTTTAAACTACCATTCATACCTTCTGTAATTAATTGGTAAGACATATGCAATCCCAAGCCAGTACCTTGAAATTTATGTTTAGTAGTGAAATAAGGTTCAAATATTTTAGTAATAATTTCTTTCGAGATACCACCTGCATTATCTTTTACACTAATTAGTACACTCTTATTTTTTTTGTAAGTGCGTATAATGATAAGTTTTTCTTTTTTACTGATAAGTGCATCTTTTGCATTATTAAATATATTCATATAACACTGGATTAATTCATTTTCAAATCCATTGATTTCAATACTATCATCTAAATCTAAAATAAGTTCAATATCACTGTTTTTTATGGTTCCACTTATAAGGGATAAAAATTTTGTTATATTTTTACTAAGATTAAAATATTTTTGGATGCTGTCTTTTTTTATAAAATTTTTAAAATCATCAATAGTTTGTGAAAGATACTGTACATTTGTATTTATTGCATCACATGTTTTATAGAACTCTTCATCTTTGAGTAATCCAAATTCTTTTTGTAATTGCATACCTGTAGCAGCGGTTGAAATCACAGATAATGGTTGCCTCCATTGATGTGCAATATTACCAATCATTTCACCCATTGAAGCGAGTTTTGACTGTTCTGACAATATAGCTTCTTGTTTTTTTTCTTGAGTCATATCTTTTTGAATACCAACAAAATGTGTGATATTTTGATGCTCATCATATACAGGTGAGATGCTAATTAAATTATAAAAAAGTGTTCCATTTTTTTTATAATTTCGTAATTCTACTTGTATTTTTTCTTTCTTTTTTAATGCTTTTCTAAGACTTTTAATTGCTTCTTGTTCAGTATCATCATTTTGTAAAAATTTACAATTTCTACCGATTACTTCATCTTTTGAATATCCAGTAATCATTTCAAATGATTTATTAACATATAATAATTTATTTGTATCATTTGCTTGAGTAATAGAAACTCCATAACTAATATTTTCAACTACTTGTTTGAATAATAACAAATCCTTTGTCTTATTATCTAATTCTTTTTGTAATTCTTTCCTTTTAATGATATCTGCTTCCACTTTTTTGTTTTCTTTTTCTATAGTAACTGCAGCTAAATGTGCATAGGAAGAGATAAGTTTTAATTGAAACTCTGATGGTCTAGAAGGCTTGTTGCTGTACATTGCAAAAGTTCCAAGAATTTCATTGTTATTTGAGAAAATTGGTTCAGACCAACAGGAGTGCAAGTTAGCTTGCCGTGTAAGTTTTAAGTAAGGTTTCCAGTTGGGATGGGTATTAATATCTTCAACTATAATTCTTTCTCTTCTAAATGCTGCAGCTCCACATGAACCAACTTTATCACCTATTTCAACACCATCAATTGCTTTACTATAAAAAGAAGGAAGAGTAGGTGCAACAGCATTACCAAGATGATTTTTAGATTCATCAAGTAATAAAATAGAACATTTTAAATTACGATTTCTTTTTTCGGATAATTGAACAATTTTATTTAAAATCTTATTTGTATTTGTTTCAAAGTTCATATACTCTAGGAGTTCATTATTGTCTTCATAAATCAATTGGTATTGTTTACTTTGTGTGATATCTCTAGCAATAGCAAGTATCCCTATTAATTCTCCATTATTATCATAGATTGATTGTTTAGTAGTATTAAAGTATATTATTTCATCTTCTAATATAAAGGTGTCTTCAAAGTTTATTGGATTATATCCATTTAAAACATCTTGATCATCTCTAAAGCATTTATCTGCATTTTCTTTGGCTATAAAGTCATAATCATTTTTTCCAATGAGCTCTTTTTTTTCACACTGTAAAAAATTTAGATATTTTGAATTACAATGAGTATATTGCCCATATATATTTTTTATGAATACAAAATCTGTTATTAATTCTATATAAGTATCTATGTATTTTAAATCAATTATTTTCTTCATAATATATCCTATCTTTTTTTATATAAGAAACACCTATATAAAAAATCAACTATTAATCTCTATATCTAAACTTGGTTCCCCTAAGTAATATCCTTGTGCATAGTCTATATTCATCTCATTAACTTTATCATAAATTGTTTTATTTGAAACAAATTCTGCAATAGTTTTTACTCCAATTCTATTAGCAAAATCAACAATAGTTTTTGTAACTATTTGTGATTTTTCATCTTTATCTATATTTCGTATCATACTACCATCAATTTTTAAATAATCAAAGTCCAAATTCATAAGATATTCAAAATTTGAATATCCCGTACCAAAATCATCTATAGATATTGTTGCTCCGTATTCTTTAACTTGTTTTATAAATTGTGCTACTTCTTTAAAATCATCAATCCCTTCTGATTCAAGAATTTCAAATGATATTTTGTGTCCAATTTTATGTTTTTTAAAATAATTTAAAATATAGTCAACAATCTCTTTGTTTGTCATATCTTCTTTATTTAAATTAATAGAAAAATTTTTATCAGAACTCCTACAAATTGCAAAAGTTTTTTCTAACATAATCAATGTCAATTTAAAATAAAGCTTATTCTCTTGTGAGATATTTAAAAAATGGCTTGGTACTATAAATCCATTATTATTATCTTTTATCCTCATTAATGCTTCATATTTAACAATATTTTTAGTTTTACAATCAATAATGGGTTGAAATAAAGGGATGATTTTATCGTTGCTTATCGCTTCATTAATTCTATTTGTCCATGCCAATCTATTTTCATATTCATTTAAAGATATCATATCATTCGTATAAGTTAGATAATGTTTTTTGTCTTTTTTAGCAAGTTTTAAAGCCATATCGGCATTTTGTAATAGTGAATCTGAACCAAATGCTATACCAATAGTTAAGTTAATAAATATTTTTTGGTCATTTGTTATTTGAAATTCATATTTATCAAGTGTTGAAATGATATGTGATGCAACTTTTTCAAATTTTTCTAAATCTTTGTCACTATGAGAAATGATTCCAAATTCATCTGCATGTAATTTGTAAAGAGTAGAATTTTCAGGTAAGAAATCTAAAAATTTATCTTTAAATTCGAGTAAAATTTGATCCCCTATTAAATCTCCATAAAGATTATTTATTTGTTGAAATTTATCTACATTAATGATCATTAATAAAAGGTTGTGTTTTTTTCCTAAATCAAGTTGTAATGATTTTCTATTTTTTAACTTTGTGAGGGAATCATAATAAAATTGATATTCAATAGAATCTAGCATCCCATTAAACATTTTTTGCATTGATTGAATCTCATTTATATTATTATCTACTTCTACTCGTTGTGTAATATCAGAACTCTTTTTTATTGTATTTGCAGTATCTATAAATTTTTGTATAGGAGAAACAAGATATTTATTAAAATTCATAAGTAAGAGAATAAATACAACTACAGTAAAAGATATCATAAAAAATAAAAAGAATTTTATGATATCTTTTAAGGCTACTTTTAATTCTGTAATAGGATAATTTATATTAATTACCCCCAGTATATCTCCCTCTTGAGCATTTGTATGACAAGTTTTACATGTTTCATTTGCAACAACTGGAAAATAATATTTTATAATCTCAGAATCTACGATATTGATTGTTTCTGTTCCAGCAAAGGATTTTTTAACATGTTCATCTGTTTCTCTTACTGTTTTATCTTTTTCAATTTCACCATATAAAGAGGCTACTTGTTTCCCTCGATAGACGAAAATTTCAAGCTCCTCATCTACTTTGTTAAGTCTTGCTACAATTTCTTGGATTTCATTTTTATCCCATCCTTTTTGCATAGCAGAATACATAGATTCAAAAACTAAACGACTTGTTTTTTTAGCATCTTGTTTTGCTAGATTTATAACAACTTCTTCTTTTATATATTCACTATATATATAAGCAATTCCGAGAGTTAAAAGTAGCATAATAGAGATTAGTTTGGCTGTGATTCTATTATAAGTAGTAATTTTAATATTCATGGTAATATTCTCACATTTATTATTTTTTGTTATATTGTTGCTTATGTATCCTTAATTGTTACTTGAACAGTTCAAACATTATTAATAATCATAAAAAAAATTATTTTATGCTATACTTCTGAAATTTTTGAAATTAAAAAATCTATAAGGAATGTGATGAAAACATTAAAAGTAAAACTTCTTTCGACTGCAATAATACCAATGGTACTTGCTATAATAATTTTAAGTATTATTGCGATTACAAATTTGACCTCTACTACAAGTTCTTTGCTTGGTGTTTATGAAAAAGATATTGTAAAAGAAAAACAGCAACTTCTTAAAAACCAGCTGTTTATTGTAGAAGGAGTTATAGAATCTGTATTGGCAAAAAATTTAGAGATAAATCAATCTAAAGAAGAGATAATAATGATGTTATCTAAATTAAGATATTTAGAAAATAGAAGTGGTTATTTTTTTGCTTATGAAAAAAAGAATTCGGATTATTATTTTGCATTTCATGGTACAAAACCAAATCTAAATGGTAAAAAAACAGATATTAATAAACCTGATGTAAAAGGTTTTGCATTTAGAAAAGAACTAATTATAAATGGGACAAAGAATAAATTTGTTTCTTATCATTACAAAAAACCAAATACAGATAAAATATTGAAAAAAATAGCGTATTCTAAATATATAAAAGAATTAAATTGGACAATTGTAACAGGTATCTATATAGACGATGTATATAAACAAATTCATATAATGGAGTTGAACAATAAAAATAATTTGACATCTACAATAAGTCAAACCGTTTTGATATCAATAGTTTTGATTCTAGTTTCAATTGTACTCGTAATTTTTATAGTATCAAATGTATTTACCAAACCTCTTAAAAAATTTGAAAATGGTATCATGCATTTTTTTCAATATTTAAATAGAGAATCAAATGAGATTGAATATTTAGATGATGAAAGAGAAGATGAATTAGGTGTGATGTCTAAAGTTGTTAATGAAAATATTGCAAAAACAAAAATGAGTATTGATGAAGATAGAAAAGTTATTGATATCACTATTGCGACACTTTCCGAATTTGAAAAAGGTGATTTAAGTCAAAGAGTAAATATATCTTCTTCTAATCCATCATTGAATGAATTAACTAGATTATTAAATCAAATGGGTGTTAATTTGCAGCATAATATAGAAGGTATATTATCAGTTTTAAATGAATATTCAAATTATGACTATACGAAAAAAGTAAATACTAATGGAATTAAAAAACATCTTTTAGAATTAGCAGATGGTGTTAACTTATTAGGTGATGCAACAACTACTATGTTAATCGAAAATAAAAGAAATGGTATGATTTTAGGAAATAGCTCTAGACTTTTATTATCAAATGTAAATACTTTAAATCATAATTCAAATGAAGCTGCTTCTGCTTTAGAGGAAACTGCTGCTGCGTTGGAGCAAGTTACTACAAATATTTCAAGCAACACACATAATATTGTAAAGATGGCTCATCACGCAAACGAAGTAACAACTTCAGTAAACAATGGACAAAAATTAGCTTCTCAAACAACACTTTCAATGGATGAGATTAATGATGAGGTAAC
>Ga0193955_1001029_pt1 | contig 13824 bp, 8 predicted proteins | sample BB_6_MG_FD_140343 | JGI IMG/M metagenome (GOLD analysis project Ga0193955, IMG submission 140343) | Microbial mat bacterial communities from the Broadkill River, Lewes, Delaware, United States - BB_6_MG | ecosystem: Environmental > Aquatic > Freshwater > River > Microbial mats | place: USA... | reverse complement strand
TTCCGGAGACATGATCTGGCGGGGGGTGATCCCTTTCTCTACGAGATCAAGGATCTGCATGCCGGCCATTTTGGCCAGTCGCTCCCGGGCAGCCATGACGGCAGGGATGGTGCCGTTACCGGGAAGGCCCATGCCGATGGCTTCGGTGAGGCAGTTCATGGAGTTGGCCGTAAACATGCCGGAGCAGGACCCGCAGGTCGGGCAGGCAGAATCTTCGATGGCTGTCAGCTCCTCTTCGGTCATTTTGCCGGAGAGGACCGCACCCACAGATTCAAAGACGCTGATGAGGTCGACCTTTTCATCGGGCCGCTCGGGGTGACGGCCTGCCAGCATGGGACCGCCGCTTATAAAAATGGAGGGGATGTCAAGTCGCGCTGCGGCCATGAGCATTCCGGGAACAACTTTGTCACAGTTGGGGATCAGCACCAGGCCGTCCAGGGCGTGGGCTGTGGCGACCACTTCCACGGAGTCGGCGATGAGTTCCCGGCTGCCCAGGGAGTAACTCATGCCGGTGTGGTTCATGGCGATGCCGTCGCAGACGCCGATCACACCGAATTCCACGGGCATACCGCCGGCCATGTAGATTCCAGCCTTAACCGCTTCGGTGATGCGGTTGAGGTGGGTGTGGCCCGGAATGATGGTGTTGGCCGAGTTGGCGATGCCGATGATGGGACGCTCAATCTCGGTGTCGGTGTAGCCCATGGCTTTGAAGAGGGAACGATGAGGGGCTCTCTCCACGCCCTTTTTGACATTGTTGCTTTTCATGGCGCTGCTCCATAAAAAAAGCCGTTACCAGCTTTGGCTGATAACGGCTTTTTTTTTCTGTGTATTTTATATTAAGCCATTACCAGTCGCCTGTATGTAGACGAATCCCAATCACGGGCACAAGGCCCACTACAAGAATGAGAATCACATTAATAAGGTTGGTAATCGCTTTGGCGTCGTTCATGAGTCTGGTTTTCCCGGTAGAATTATTTGATCGTCACTTGATATACCCTCCCTCCCTTTTTGTCAAGGGGTTCATATCTAATGTAGAAAAAAGTTCGGGGAAATCTTTTATATATGTTAAGCGCGTGGCGGCGACTGTTTGTGAAATAGATGCTTCTCTTGGTAGAAACAGATCTGTTTTTGATGGTAATGTACTGAAAATGCGAGTTAAACTTTGGTTTTGGGTGGTGTCGAAAAATTCAGGGTCTCGGGGTAAGAAATGGGTCCCTTTGAAAGTGACTTGCGATGGGAGCAGAGTTCCCAGTCGTCCTCTTGTAATCATAGGGTGAACTATTTTTGGAAAGGATCAAAGCAGGTGGGGAGATATCCATGCGGGATATTTCATGGGCTTGAAACGGTTTAAGCAAAGCGATGCATGAACTATCCGCGCAGGGATTCGGGGCTTACGGAGTGGGCAGTGGGATGTGGTTGATGGCCGAGGCCATGTAGCCGGCACCGAACCCGTTGTCGATGTTGACGACAGCCACATTGGAGCTGCAGCTGCTGAGCATGCCGCACATGGCTGTTGCACCCCCGAAGCTGACTCCGTAGCCAACACTGGTGGGGACGGCAATGACGGGGGCTTTCACCATACCGGCCACCACACTGGGCAGGGCGCCTTCCATGCCGGCAACGACGATGATCACCGTTGCTTTTTCCATGGCCTCGCGGTGGCTGAGGAGGCGGTGAATTCCAGCGACACCCACATCAAAGATGGCCTGTACGTTGTTTCTCATGTACTGGGCCGTGAGGAGGGCCTCCCGGGCCACGGGAATGTCCGAGGTACCGGCAGAGATAATAAGGACGGTGCCGTGCCCGGTGGGCTTGGGTGGTTCGGGAGCCCAGATGATCATGCGGGCGTCCGCTTCGTAGTTGCACTGGGGGATGGCTGCAAGGACCTGCTGCGCTTTTTCTTTATCCACTCGGGTGGCGAGGATCACATCCTCTTGGTGCATCATCTTTTCGATGATGCCGATGATGTGATCGCTGGTTTTGCCCTCGCCGAAGATCACTTCAGGAAAGCCTTTTCGCAGGCTGCGATGGTGATCGATGTTGGCAAACGAGAGATCTTCATTGACGAAGTTGGTGAGTCTCTCAGCGGCATCATCGACGGAGAGGTCGCCGCGCTGCAGGTTTTCCAGAATGCGTGTGAGTCGTGTTTTATCCATGAAGTCCGTGATGGTCTGGTCTGGTTGTCTTGGCTTTGGCTCGGTGAACGGCCTTGTTCTAATCGGTTTTTCCGATGAGGTCAATGACCGCCTGTTTCATCTCGATGAAGATCTCAACGAGGCGCGGGTCAAAATGGGTCCCGCTTCGAGATTGGATCTCTTCAAACGCTTGGGCCAAGGGCCAGGGCTCCTTGTGGGGGCGCTCGGAAATGAGGGCGTCGAACACGTCACAGATGGCGACGATCCGACCGATGAGGGGGATCTCCTCTCCTTTGAGTCCCCGGTTGTACCCTGTGCCATCCCACCACTCATGGTGGGTGAGGGCAATGGTCTGGGCGTCCTGCATCAGCTGAGAGTTGCTTCCGGCCAGGAGGCGGGAGCCGATGTTGGTGTGCTCTTTCATGTGGGACCACTCGTCGTCGGTGAGCTTTCCCTTTTTCATCAGGATGGAGTCGGAGATGCCTATTTTTCCGGCATCATGGAGGGTGCTGGAGAGGGCGAGGCGTTCAGCCTCCTCCGCGCAGAGGCCGGCTTTTCTTCCGAGCATCTCAGCCAGGTGGCTGATGCGAAGCACGTTCTGGCCGGTGCCGCAATCCCTGAACTTTGAGGCGAGGCTTAAGCGGTTGATGATCTCCACCTGGGTCTCTTTGAGTTCACGGGTGCGCTGTCTCACCTTCTCTTCCAGGATAAGATTCTTATTTTTCAAGCTCTCCTGGGTCACCTTGAGGGTGAGGTGGGTTTTGACCCGGGCTTTCACTTCAGAGATATCAAAGGGTTTGGTAATGTAATCGACGGCACCGATGGAGAGGCCTTCCCGTTTGTGTGCGGGGTCGTCCATGGCGGTGATGAAGATGATGGGGATATCGCTGGTGCTGGGGTTTTCCTTCAGACGTTTGCACACCTCAAATCCGTCCATGCCAGGCATCAGGATATCCAGGAGGATGAGGTCAAGGCTGTTGGATTGGGTGTATTCAATGGCTTTTTTGCCATCCAGGGCGACACCGAGTTTGTAATCATCCTTCAGGGACTGAACGAGGATATCGATGTTGGCCTTGGTGTCGTCAACGAGGAGGATTCTCCTGTTGGCATGTTCAATCATAGGACAGATCCTTAAGCAGCGTGGGTTCAGGTTCCTTTCTCTCCCTGCACGGAAAGGTGGATCTCAAGCGCATGCGAAGGGCAACTCGTGATGAGAAACCGTACACGAATCATGGGTGAAACAAAAGAAAAAAGGTAACGGCTCACCCCTGTACAGGCCTGTAACAACGGCCTCATGAGGCTCTTTCGGCTCTGGTCGAAACGATCTTCATGAAACAGATTTATGCTTCAGCCGCCTTGCCAGGGTGTCTGTGAGGGAAGAGGCGCGTTCAAAATCGTATCCGTGGATGGCCTTTTCCACTGATGTGAGCAATTCCGAGAGTTTTCCATTCAGAAGTCCCCCTCCTTCAAGGGCGCTCTTGATCTCATGGAAGCAACCCTCAGACTCCACGGGGTCGAACTCGGCCAGGTGGGCAGCCAGGTCCGTCAGCAGGGAGAGGGCGGTTTCCGGTGGGCTGGGGCGGCTGGTAAGTTCAATGGGCGCCTCCTCACCTTGCCGCCTATGGCCCAGCTTGGTCACGGACTCCATGACCACGGAAAGGGATGCCTCCACCAGTGAGAGCACCCTTAAGATCCGATCCCGCTGGCCTTCAAGAACCGCCGATTCAAGGGATTTGGCCGCGAGCATGAGGTCCCCTGCGGCAATGTTTCCCGCCACTCCTTTTAAAGAGTGGGCGCTCCGTCTGGCATCCACCAGGCTCTCGTTTCCAACCAACCCTCGGAACTCCTTGGGAAACCCCATGTACTGCGATTTGAACTCCTGAAGGATGCGTATGTAGATGTCCCAGGACCCTCCAAGTCGGTTGAGCCCTTCATCCAGGTTGAGCCCGGGGAGGGTAAAGGGGATCTCCTGATGGGCGTTGAGCTGGTTGTTGCGGTTGGGGACGCTGGGTCGCATCTGCATGGATTCGCTGAGGCGGATATTTTTCCGGATGGCGGAAAAAAGGCGGTTTCTGTCGATGGGTTTGGATATGTAGTCGTTCATGCCGGCGGCGAGGCACTTTTCCCGGTCACCGTACATGGCGTGGGCGGTCATGGCGATGATGGGCAGCCCCGCGCGTTTCAGCTCGTGTCGAATGGCCCGGGTTGCCTGGTAACCATCCATCTGGGGCATCTGGATGTCCATGAGGACCACGTCGTAATTGGTTGATTTTACCTTTTCCACGGCCTCGGTACCGCAATCTGCCGTTTCAATTTGGGCGCCGGACCCCTGAAGCATCTCAATGGCCACCATTCGGTTGATGGGGTTGTCCTCCACCAGAAGGATGGTGACATCGGAAAACTCGTTGCTGGGGGCGAACTGCCGGGATGATGAATCCCTTCGTGTGGACTCGTAGCCGAAGATCTCCATGATGGAGTCAAAGAGAAGGGACTGCTTGATGGGCTTGAGAAGAAAGCTGTCCACCCCGATTTGCTTGGCGCGTTTTATCTCATACTCATTGCCGAGGGCGCTGATCATTAAGATGGGGGGCGCATCGACGTTGGGGGCTTCTTTGATTTGCCGTGCCACCTCAATGCCGTCCATGCCAGGAAGGCGGACATCCAGGAGAACCACGTTATAGGGGTGGCCCTGGGCGGCTCCCAGATAGAGTTCCATGGCTTGCTCGCCCGACTCCGCCAGTTCGGTGCGGAACCCGAAGGATTCCATGTACCTCTTGATCACCATGAGGGTGGAGGGGTTGTCGTCTACGATGAGGGCACACATCTCTCGCATGTTGGGCGGCAGGGTGGGGGTCAGGGCGATGCTGTGCAGAACGGGCTTGAAGCAGGCCGTGAAGGCAAAGAGGCTGCCTTTGTTTCGACTGCTCTCCACCCAGATGTCGCCCCCCATGATCCGCACAATGTTTCGGCAGATGGCAAGGCCCAGGCCGGTGCCACCGTACTTGCGGGTTGTGGAGCCGTCAGCCTGGGCAAAGGCGTCGAAGATGTCCCCGTTGCTGGTCTCAAGCAGCTTGGGGTCGATGCCGATGCCGGTGTCCCTGATTTCAAAGAGGAGCGTGGCGTTGGTGTCGTCCATCTCTTTAAGGGATGCGCGGATGCAGATTTCTCCCTGTTCCGTGAACTTAAAGGCATTGCTGATCAGGTTGGAGAGGACCTGGCGCAGGCGCAAGGGGTCGGCGATGAGTTGCCTGGGGATCTGGGGGTCGATGTCGATGATGAGTTCAAGTTGCTTGGCCATGTTCTTTTCAAGGAACATGTCGGCGCTTTCATCGATGAGCTCATGCAGGGAGAAGGGGATGCTCTCAAAGGTGAGTTTGCCCGCATCAATCTTCGAAAAATCAAGGATGTCGTTGATGAGTTCCAGCAGGGAGAGCGAGGAGGTACGAATGATGTTGATGTACTCCCGCCCCCTTTCCGCATCCTTGTTTTTCATGAGGAGGTCAGACATCCCCACGATGGCATTTAAGGGGGTTCGTATTTCGTGGCTCATGTTGGCCAGGAACTCGCTTTTCGCCCGGGTAGATTGATCGGCTTCTTCCTTGGCGCGCGTGAGGCTTTCGTTGGCCCGGATCAACTCCTGGGTCCGTTCTTCCACCCTCTTTTCCAGTTCGTTTCGTGCATTGGCCAGGGCTTCTTCGGCCCGTTTCCGGTCGGTGATGTCTCTGGCCACTCCCCGGAAGCCGGTGGGCTCTCCGTGCTGATTTCGAATCAGGGTGGCGGAGATGGAGAGCACGCCCATGGATCCGTCTTTTGCCACCATCTCGTAGTCAGTGATTTTTCCGGGATTTCCGGTTTCGTATATGGTGTGAAAGATGTGGAAGAGTTTGCCGGCGGTTTTTTTGCTGGTGTACGCCTTGTAATGAAGCCCCATGAGCTCCTGGCGTGAGTATCCTGAAATGTCACACATGGAGTTGTTGAAGAAGACCAGTTTGCCGGCGAGGTTGACCTCAAAAAATCCCTCCTGGATGCTGTCCAGAATGGTCTGGTAGGAGTCCCGGCTCTTGAGGAGATCTTTTTCGTACTGCTTGCGTTTGGCAATCTCTTCCCGGAGCTTCCGGTTTGTGCGTACCAGCTCTGCGGTGCGGTTTTCCACCTTCTCTTCCAGGGTGTCCCGATAATCTTCCAGCTCGCTCTGACTCTTTATCTGGCGGGTGATGTCCCGAAGGAAGGTAAGGGTGGCTGGGCGACCCCGCCAGAGGGTGCCCATGGAGCGAAGGCGAACCGTGCCGAACTTACCGTCTGCCTTGAGGGTTCGGAAGTTGTATTGGGAGAGATCCTGGCCCTCGGTATCACCGATGGTCAGGCGGTAGTTGTCCAGGACGCGCAGGGTGTCGTCATGGTGAATGAATTCGGCAATGGGGTGACCGACGATTTCATGGGCCTGGCGATTCAGGTGCTCTTCCACTTTGCTGTTGACGAAGACGAAGCATTCGTCCTGCACCACCACGATTCCGTCGCTGGCATTTTCGACCATCGCGTTTTTGAGATTCAGGGACTCTCTTGCTTCCTTCAGTTCTGCTTCCAGGCGCCGGATTGTTTCGTGAGACGCTTCATGTGGCATGTGTTCTGACAACGATGAGTCCTCCGGTAAGGGGAGCGTGGGCAACGCATCACTCATAGAGCCGTGCCCTGGGTGGGACGTATGGGCTTTGGGTGTTGGCCCCTCGCCTTGGGCCGTGGGAGGGTGAGTGTTGATTATATAGAACGATGTTTATGTTTATAGACTATCGTTATATCACCTTTCCGGTAATTTCAACTGTTTCACGCATTTTTAAGAGGTTTTTTCTTGGATGGGCGTTGGATTCAGGATCCGCCCCGGGCGAGGGGAGAGGGATGGGTGGAGTCGATGTACCGCTTGACACCTTTGACAATGCCGTCACAGATTTTCTCCTGATAAGCTGCCGACGTGAGCCGTTTGCATTCACGCTTGTTGCTGATAAACCCAGTTTCAACAAGGATGGCGGGCATGCGTGCGCCCAGAAGGACATAGAAAGGGGCTTGTTTCACGCCCTTGTTCCGGATGTCACCGTAGCTGCTTTTCAGGTCGGAGACCAACGAGTTCTGGACGTATTGAGCCAGGCGGCTCGATTCGTTGATCTTGGCGTTTTTCATCAGGCTGTTCAAGATGGTGTGGAGGTCACTGATGTTTTTTTCGCTGGTGGCGTTTTCCCGTGCGGCCACATTGATGGAGTCCCTGTCTTTGGCAAGGTTGAGGAAATAGGTCTCCACGCCGTAAGCATTTCTGTTCCGAGAGGCATTGGCGTGAATGGAGATGAAGAGGTCAGCCCGTTTTTTGTTGGCCAGGGTGGTTCGTTCGTCCAGGGTGAGGAAACGGTCGGTGCTGCGTGTAAGGATCACCTCACACTTCAGCTCCTGGCGAAGCTTTACAGCGAGTCGCTTGGCGATTTTGAGCACAACGTCCTTTTCGGAGACACCTTTGTAATATCCGGGGGCGCCGTGGTCTTTTCCTCCGTGGCCCGCGTCGATGACGATACGCCGAACACCGAGGGCCAGTTGCCGGGCCAGGTCATCATGGGAGAGCAGTTCGTTGACATCGGCTTTTGGAATGTTCGCCTTCGGGGTACTGGCGGGGGCGGAGCCGCTCCAGATATCCACGACAATGCGATTGGGGCTTTTCAGGGAGAAGACTTTGTAATGGCTGAAGTTGACGGCATCCACCACCACCCGGGTTGTGCCGGGCTTGTAGGGTCCCGAACGAACCTGCTTTACCCTGGAATCGTTGGGCAGGGTAATGCTTGATTTCAGGGTGTTTGTTGCATTCCCCTTGATGTCTATCCAGATGCGTTTGGGCTTTTTGTTTTTCGGGTCGTGACGCAACATGCCGTGGGTGAAGCGAAGGGCCCCTGTGGTGTCCAGAACGATACGGGTGCGTGAGGGCAGGGAGCCGTAGCGGATGTGGGTGATGGCGCCCGCAGATGTTGTGGTGCTTGTGTTTCTGGGGGGCTGCGTAACGGCCTTTTGACTTTTTTGGGTCTCAGGGGCCTTGGTGGCAGCCGGTTTGGCGGGAGCCGCCGTGGCTTTGGGAAGGCGCCTCAGAAGTTTCGTCGCCTCCTGGCTGTAGCGGCTGGAACCAAAGGCCCGGGCTTGGGTGAGAAGGTCTCTGGCTCGCTCCAGGTCGGCTTGCTTGCCCGAGTATTTTTCCAGGTCGATGTAGAGTTTTCCGGCCTGGTAGAGACCCGCAGGGGCCCAGGGCCCCTTTTTGTCTTTGCGCCAGACCTGCAGGTATTTGTCGGCGCAGGTCTCCCATTTGTCTCGCCTGTTTCTCCAGGAGCTGTTCTTGAGGAGCTTGCGATGGTAAGCCTCGGCTGCAAGGTAGGCCTGTTTTGGGGTCTCTTTGGCGTGGGCCGGGGAGGCTGTCAAAGGAAGGCTGAGAAGCAGTATCAGGAGCAGGAGACGTACCACGGCGACGGTCCACCGAGACCTGTGGGGACTTAAGGTGGCATCTGATCTCTTATGGCTCGCTCTGGTCTGCTGCACCCGATCTCCCGCGTTAACTCTCTGATTCCTCTTCGGCAAGGGCTTTGAGTTCGTTTAGCAGGGCAAGGGCCTGCAGGGGGGTGGTGGCGTTGATGTCCACCGCCTGAAGTTTTTCCAGAACTGGGTTTTCCTTGGAGGGGAAAAGGGCCAGTTGAACAAATCCGCTCTCTTTTTTGGTCTTCTTCTTGGGGGGCTTGGCCTTTTTGCCGCATCTGGCCTCCGGAAGACCTTCTCCCAGGCGTCGTCCCAGGTTTTTCTGGTCCCCGTTTTCATCGCTTTCGATGACGGAGAGCACTTTTTTTGCTCGCTTTATTACCGTCTGAGGAACACCGGCAAGCCGTGCCACTTGGATACCGTAGCTTCTGTTGGTCCCGCCTTCAACCAGTTTTCGTAAAAAGATGATGTTTTCGTTCCACTCCTTGACAGCAATGTTGAAGTTTTTGACCCGTGGTTTCAGGCCTTCAAGCTCCGTCAGTTCGTGGTAGTGGGTAGCAAAAAGGGTTTTTACGCCGTTTCCGGAAAGATCATGGAGGTATTCGGCCACGGCCCAGGCGATGCTGAGTCCGTCGTAGGTGCTTGTCCCTCTTCCGATTTCATCCATGATGATGAGGCTGTTTGAGGTGGCGTTGTTGAGGATGTTGGCTGTCTCCTCCATCTCCACCATGAAGGTACTCTGTCCCTGGGAGAGGTTGTCCAGGGCGCCGACGCGGGTGAAGATTCGGTCGGTGACGCTGATAACGGCCTTGGCTGCCGGTACAAAGGATCCCAATTGGGCCATGACGGTGATGAGGGCAACCTGCCTCAGTACCGTCGACTTACCGGCCATGTTGGGGCCGGTGATCAGGATCACCTGGTTGTCTGTGTTGTCAAGGCGGATGGAGTTGGGTACATACCGTTCTGCGGTGATCATCTTTTCCACCACGGGGTGGCGGCCGTCCCGGATGTCAATGACGCCATCCGAGGCGATGACGGGGCGCGTGTAGCCGTTGTGGTCTGCAATTTCGGCAAGGGCCAGAAGCACATCCACCCGGGCGATAAAACGCGAGGCCGAAGAGAGTTCCGCGTTGCGGGCCGTGACAGCGTCCCTTAAACTGCAGAAGATCTGGTACTCGAGGGTGCTTCGCTTCTCCTCGGCATGGAGGACCTTGGTCTCGAACTCTTTGAGCTCTTCGGTGATGTAACGCTCTGCGTTGACCAGGGTCTGCTTGCGGATGTAATTTCCCGGTACCTGCGTGGACTGGGCTTTGGAGACTTCGATAAAGTATCCGAACACCTTGTTGTATTTGACTTTCAGGGATGAAAGCCCGGTTTTCTCCCGCTCGGAGACCTCCAACTCGGCAATCCAGCTCTTGCCGTCGGTGGTGAGACGAATAAGCTCGTCGAGTTCGGCGTCATATCCTTCCCGGATGATGCCGCCATCCTGAAGGGTCAGGGGGGCATCTTCCCGGACGGCATTGTGGAGGAGCTCGGCCAGTTCCGACAGGCTGCCCGCATCCCCGTCGTAGCGGTAAAGGGATGAGCTGAAATCGGTGAGTTGCTCCAGGAGCCGGGGCAGGGCAAGCAGGGAGTTCTTAAGTGCCGACAAGTCCCGGGCGTTGCCCTGGTTCATGGCGATACGGCTGGCCAACCGTTCGAGGTCAAAAACACCGCCCAGGTCTTCGCGTGCGAGGCTGCGGCGCGTCATGTGATCCTTGGCCTCGGATACAGCGTCAAGTCGGGCTTCAATGGCTTCGGTCACCAACAGGGGCGAGCGGACCCAGCTTTTCAGCAGGCGGCCGCCCATGGCGGTGACGGTTTTGTCGATGGTACCCACGAGGGTTCCTTTTCGGGAGCCGTCTCTCAGGTTGGAGATAAGTTCCAGGTTTCTTAAACTGGAGTCGTCCATCACGAGGTAGTCGTCGAGGCCGTAGGTTTCGATCCTGTCAAGGTGTTCTATCTTCTGAAGCTGGGTGTCACTTACGTAGGAGAGGATCGCTCCGGCAGCGGCAACCCCTGCTTTTTGATTTTCACAGCCAAAGCCCTCCAGGGACCGGGTGTTGAACTGCTCCGTGAGACGCTTTTTGGCCCCCCGGTGATCAAATTCCCGGTCTTCAAGGTAGGTGAAGGAGCTGTTCCCAAGGGCCTCTTTCAGGGGGGCGAGATCCCTGTCCGACCGAAGGGATTCGGGCAGGAGAATTTCTGACGGTGAAAGTTTGACCGATTCGTCAAAGAGGGCGCCGAGGTTTTTCGACTCGCAGAGTCGAAAGGTACCCGTGGAGATGTCCAGGCAGGCCAGGCCCGCAAGGCCGTTGTTGCGATGAATGGAGAGGATGAAGTTGTTGCTCTTCTCATCCAGAAGGGCCGTGTCCAGAATCATGCCGGGGGTGACGATGCGGGTGACGTCACGTTTTACCAGCCCTTTGGCCGCCTTGGGGTCTTCAATCTGTTCACAGACAGCCACCTTGAGCCCGGCACCGATGAGTTTGGCGATGTAGCTGTCTGCCGCCTTGGCTGGAATGCCACACATGGGGATGGGGTTGTCGGATTTTTTGTCCCGGGATGTGAGGGCAATCTCAAGGACTTTGGACGCTTTTTCCGCATCCTCAAAGAACATCTCAAAAAAATCACCCATACGGTAGAAGAGAATTGAATCCGGGTGCTTGGATTTGATCTCAAGGTACTGGGTCATCATGGGTGTGGGTTTGTTTTGCGTCATGGTCTCTTCGGTGCTGTGCTCCGCCGAAAGCAAACGCCGCGCTTGTTGGGCGCGGCGTAAAAGGCTTTGGAACAGATTATTACAGGGGGCGCATCAAGGTGGCGGCATCGTAAGAATTTAAGATGCCTTGCAAACCGGGCGGACTCCCTTGGGATTTATCGATAAGGGCTGATTACATCAGTTCTGCTGGGGGGCCGGTTCCGTCTCGGTCTCTTTGACGGTGTCTGCTTCCATCACGTCGGCGGGGGCAGGCTCTTCAACCACGGGCTCCTGGGCAACAGGGCGTCGTTTCAACAGATCCATCTCACCGCGCAGGGTGGAGATCTTTTCCTGCTGAGAGTCGATGACGGCGTTGAGCTCTTTAACCATTTTGCCGGACTTGAACTTGGCCACAAGGCCGGAGGAGTATGCCAGGAGGAAGCCGACGAGAAAGCAGCCCAGGAAATAGAGACCATGGGGAATATCGGGGGTCTGGTAGCCCCATATCTTAAGGTCGACTGTCAGTTTCTGGGCGGTGAGGAAGAATTCCCGGTTCTGGTAGGCAACGACAAACAGAGCGGCGAGAATCAAAAATAACAGAGCGATTTTGAATTTTTTCATGGCATTTCTCCTGGTGTCGTGCCCGGTTTTTCCGTCGGCAGGGTTTTCTGGGCCTGCGTATGGGGCGCGGTTCGTCGCGTATCGACGAACGAGATTAGCGAGTCGGCAGGCAAGTTGGTAAAGATACTGTTGGATTCACATACGCTTTTTGATGGCAAAATTCAACCCTTTTTTTCTCGGAAGGGCTTGGAGGACGGGCTTTTTCACCTTTGGGTGGGGAGGTGGAAGGACGGGGTCAGAGACGCACCAGTTCAAGATCTCCCCAGAACCCGATACGGGAACCGACAACAACCACAAGGCCTTCGACCCCTGGGATGGTTTTTCCGAAGTCCATGGCCGAATCGATGGAGTCGGCATCCTTGACCCTGTTTCCGATGGAGGTGGCAGCCGCGTCGGCCAGGGCACCCGACGGGGATACGACGCAGACGGCATCGCTTTTACCGAAACTTAAGGAGTGGCCCACGGTGCCGGAAGAGGTGCAGACGGCAAAGGGAGCCTGGATGTCTTTAAACGCCAGGCCCACCTTCATGGAGAAGGGGGAATCTCCGGCGTACAGGGCCACGGTGGTGTCCCCTGTGACGGCAATGAAGGTGTCCCCTCCGTTTTCAACGATCACCTCGGGTGAGAGAGGAAGAAGGGCGCGGACCACTGTCTCGGACAGGGTGCCTGCCACGGATGCCATGGGTCCTACACCCGCTTTTTGAGACGCGTCCGCCATGGCACGGATCATGGTTGGGGCCGGCCCGGTGACCGGGACGGGTACCAGGGATGTAGCAAAGGAGGGGTGGTCCGTCACCCATGTTTCAAGGGGTGTTCGAGCCGCAAGAATGGCCTGGGTTGCTTCGTTTGTCAGGTCACGGCAGGCGGAAATGGCAAGGTCGGTCTCCTTGACGGTGACACGAAACGTGGTGAGGGCTTCTCTTCCGCAGAGGTTTCGGTACGTTCGGTTTTGAAAAAGTGGGTTTTCCTGGCTCATGGGTCCTTTGGGGCGTGCTAACCCGGGCTAAGGCTTGAGGTGAATGACGCTGGGGCGGAGCTCTTTGGGGCAGAGACGCAGGAAGTAGTTGTCGGTCATGCCGGAGATGAAATCCCGGACCACCATTTCTGACGGGGTGGTTTCAAGGTACTCGGGCGCCATTTTTCCAGCAAACCCATCGATGATCAGAGAGTCTTCCCGGCCCTTGCGCAGGTCGTCCAGGCAACGATCAAAGACCAGGGCAAAGAGTTCGTTTAAGTTGCCCAGGTGTTTCTTGATCTCATGGCTCATGTAGATATGCTTCAGGTTGAAGGCCTTCAACTCCACCAGGGCCCTTGCCACCTCTTCTGAGTACCGGATCTCTTTTCCGGTGCTGTGGGTGATGACATCGGTGACCAGGGAGTGAACGATGGTGCCGTTGGTCTCCCCCAGCAGTCGGGTGCAGGCGGGTGGCAAGTCGTTTCGACGGATGATGCCAAGGCGGATGGCGTCTTCGATGTCCCGGCCGATATAGCTGATGGTGTCCGCAAATTTCACCACACACCCTTCAAGGGTGAGGGGTCTCGGGGTGAACCGCTCTCCGTTTCCCCTGCGCCTGAGCTCTTCATCGAAAAGGGAGAAATCTTTGGTGTGATTCGGGGAGAGGGGAACGTCGTGGCTCTCTCCGTTGTGGCAGAAGATGCCGTCCAGGGTCTGCAGGGTGAGGTTCCACCCCTTTCCCTCTCTTTCAAGGGTGTCCAGAAAGCGGACGCTTTGGAGGTTGTGATGGAACGGGCCGAGGCCGGCATCCTTTGACAGGGCAGAGAGAATTCGTTCGCCTTCATGGCCGAAGGGGGGATGGCCGATATCGTGGCCGAGGG
>Ga0193955_1001027_pt1 | contig 13838 bp, 13 predicted proteins | sample BB_6_MG_FD_140343 | JGI IMG/M metagenome (GOLD analysis project Ga0193955, IMG submission 140343) | Microbial mat bacterial communities from the Broadkill River, Lewes, Delaware, United States - BB_6_MG | ecosystem: Environmental > Aquatic > Freshwater > River > Microbial mats | place: USA... | reverse complement strand
GATCCGAACAAGGCCGCCACTATAAAAATTGTCAATATATGCTTCATTATTTGTCCTCCTTAAGCCGGGCAAGTGCGGCTTTCGCTTCCTGGGTACCGGCCTTTTCCAACAATGCCATCCCTTTTTCCCGATCCTTTTCAACCCCTTGTGCGCCATTGATATACAGCATGCCCAAATCATAGGCAGCAGCAAGACAGCCGTTCTCAATTGCCATTTCATAAGCTTTTACGGCATACTCCGGGTGTTTCTCAATACCCCGTCCCGTCTCCATGGCTTTGCCTGCAAACCACATGGATTCGGCATCCCCCGCTTTGGCACCTTCAACAAAACTTTGAAGTGCTTTTTCATATTGTTTCTGCTGATTAAAAATAATTCCCATGCGGCGGAACGCTTCGGGAAAACTTTGGGAGGCTATCTTATAATAAGTCATGGCTTTGGAAATCTCCTTTGGCACAAGTTCTCCTGTTTGGTAAAGCTGCCCGAGTTCCATTGCCGCTGTTTCACTGCCGTATTGTATGGCCTCATTGAGATAATCCAGCCCTTTTTTACGCCCTGCGGCGGTATCAGCCGTTTCCAATTCCAGCTTGCCCAGCCGGTAATACCCCTCACCATCGGCCCCGTCCGCAGCTTTCAGGAAATTGGCCTTGGCAAGGGCGATATTCTTTTTCAACACCCCGCCCTTTTCATAGGCGATGCCAAGCGTCAGTGCGGCGAGTTTAGTATCGGAGCCAATCTGCGAAAGATAGGTTTTAATTTCAGACTCGGTGAACCCCTCAGGCCGATGGTCAAGGGCCATCAGATAATCAACCAATAGATACAAGGCATTTTCATCCTTGTTATCGGCGGCGTGCCTGACCATGGGCAGTACGGTCGGGAACCGTTTATACCCGTTCATGCTGAAATACTGCCCAAGGGTATCCAGGGCATCGGCATCTCCTTGTTCAGCAAGTCCGCTTAAAAGCCTGAGACCCTTGTCAGGGGAAGACTCCAGCCCATATTTACCTGAAAAACAGATATCGGCAAGTCTCAGAATAGATCGTTTATCCTGCAGGGCCGCAGCCTGTTCAAGGGCGGCCATCATCTTTTGCGTTTCTCCCCGCCGGCGGCTTCGGCTGTATGCAGCCCGCAAAGAAAGGATCTCGGACTCTGGACGATAATCCCGGCCGTAGGCGCTATCTATATTTTTAATCTCCTCAAGGAACTGATGTTTCAAATCCTTACTGCCGTACTGAAGTATATATTCACGCCAGTGCTGCACCTGCTGTTTTACTTCAAAGGAATCGGTGTGCCGATCATCCACAGCTGCCAGCGCCAGGATGGCCTTCTGGTTTCCTTGTTCTACAAAAGTGATCAATAGTTTTTCCTGGGCAAAAAGGCGATTTTCGGTTTTAAAATAACGGGCCACGGCCATGGTGCCTTCATCACTTTGGAGCAAGCTGTTTTTAAGTTTGAAATATTCTGAACTTAACTCTTTTTTTTCACCATAGAAGGCCAGCAGTTTACAGGCGGCGTCCATCTGTCCTTTCTGCACCGCACGAACATAAAAGTCCATGGCCGTTGTTGTGTCTCTATTGATACCTGCCCGGGCACTTCCCGTTTCATATAAGTACCCCATACCATACAAGGCATCCGGGTTGTCAGGTTCCCGGGCCAGGAGATAGCGGCAAAGCAGGGCAACCGCGTCACGGCCGGAACGCGGATCATTGGCCACAAGGGCATGTAAAATCCGTTTGATCTTCTTTAAATCATTGCCGGCCACAAGTTCGTTGACCAGATCCTCAACGGTCTGTTCGCGTTTATAATGCGTGTATTCGCTTCTTTTAAATTTAGAAATATAGTAGTGGTCCGGTAGGGGAAGTTGACGTTTTTTAATTTCTGCGATGACACTTTCAACCCCATCGTCTTCATACAAATCCGCATATTTTATATAGAGCCGATTTAAGTGCTCCGTATCCAGCATGGGCATTGCCGCCGTCGTCAAATCCTGCCAGTTTTGTTTATCTCCATATTTAAGCCCTGTGACGAGAAGCACTAGGGCCGCATCCTGACTTTTCTTTGCATAGGCCCGTTCAAGCAGAATCCTTTCGCGTTTTTCCCCGTTAACTATCATCGAGGGATATAGGCCATAGGCATTGGCGAGCCAATACAGGGAATCGGCATCCATATTTATCGGGATCCGTTTAAAACTGTTATTAAGAACGACAATGCCCTCTTTGGAGGCAAAAAACGATTTGATATCACTTTTTGAAAGCCGGATTACTGCGTCAAGATCGTTTTGCTCCGCGGCAGCGGTTTGGAGTTTTTTCACCTCTTCGGGCAAAATACGCTGTTCATAACCGGAAACAGCACAGCCTGCCACCAAAACGGCAGCGGCCATCAACAATAAAATTTTTCTCATTTTTTACTCATATTTTTATAAAATTAACAAGATAGGCCAATATATCTCCGGGAAGGTTTTGATCTTCTGCGGATTTCAGTGCAAGTTGCACATCAGCCCCGTAACGTATCAGCAGGTCCACCACGTCGCCTTCCGCCTTTTTGACCTTATTCTCCTTTGGGACAAAGCCGAGGGACTGGCTGGCAGCAAATTCCATATTCCGGACAAAATAGAGCAGGCAGGGATCCGAGCCATGGTTGATGTCCGCACCGTTCTGAATCAGAAGTTTTGCAATTGTCATCCGTAAAGACGGGCTGATATCGGCATCGGATGCAATCACAGTAGACAGGGCGGTCATGCCGCTTTGATTTCGGGTATTGATGTTAAATCGAGTCTGTTGGAGAATGGCGGGAATTATTTTATGGTTTCCCAGATAGCAGGCCCTGTGAAGCAGGGTATCGAAAATCTCTTTTTTATTCTGCCCGATGGCGGTTATCAGTGCCCCCGGCGCGTCATCGGCAAGGGTGTCCATATCCACCCCAAACTCATAAAGCCGCTGGATGAGCCTGCTTTTTACGCTTTCCATGGCCGTGGGGGCGTTATAGTCATAACTGAAATTGCCGTCCACGGCGTAGTTGATTGCCGTTGCATGGGTGTGATTTTTTCGATGTACATCGGTCCCCTTTTCCAGAAGGATCTTGACGCACAAAAAGGCGCCGTAATAACAGGCCGCCATCAAACAGCACAGGTTCCCTTTAAAGGTTCACAGCTGTTGATCAACGCAACAATTTTTTCATGGGTAAACATGGCAAAAAAGGCCGCAGGGTCCGTCGAATTGGATTGGGCAGCGCCTGCAATCTCTTCCAGGTCGCCCTGTTCAAACAGTGAAGTGATCTGATTGACAATGGATGAAAAATCAGCCCCCATCAAAATGAGTTCTTTTGCCACAAGGGTCTGTTTCAGCCGGACGGCCAGAGCGCTGTGGATCTGGGGAGTTGTGCCGTTGAGCCTGGGAAGTATGAATCCGTTTTCCATAAATGCCCGGAGAATCTTTGGGTTGCCCGACGCGATGATGACCTTGATGGGGTTGTCGAACTGGTTTTCACCTGCGGTATTGATTTGGGCGCCCAGGGAAAAAAGGTACGCCACAACGGCGTCCCTGTTAAGGGTAACCGCATAGTATAAGGGATAAAGAAGGTTCTCATCTTCGGCATTTACATTCTGCTCCGTGATGCGCTGGGTTAAGCTATCGAGGTCTGCTTTGCCTATCAGCTCCCGAAGGGACGGTATCTCTTCTGCCGGCGCCGCCTTTTCCGGCGCTTTCAGGGGATCGTCTTGATCCGTGTATTTTTTAAACCGGTCTATAATTTTTTGAAAAAAGGACATACTGCTGATCCCAATTACTACTTTTTAAGATTTTCAAGAACCTGCGTCATTTGCGATTCCCCGTCAGACTGTTTTGACAACGCCATGGCCCTGTCGACCTGTGCGCCGTTTTCAACCAGCATTTTGGCGGTTTCGGTAAAATAGGCCATATCAAAATCCTCCTGGTTGAACGCAATGTGAACCAGTTGACATAAAGGGGAATATCCGGTTGTATCGGTTGCGCTCACATCTGTACCCAGGCCTATGATAAAAGGAATAAACGTGTTTCGTCCCACCATGACCGCCCAGTGGAGCAGGCTTTTTCCATCCGCGTCGGTGACTCCTGGATCTGCGCCGAGTGCAGTCAATTTTTCCATGGTTTTCCCCCGCAGGTCTTCGTTAATATTCTCATTGGAGCAAAGGGCCTAGAACAGGGGAGTAAATCCATTGTCTGCCGTGTTGTTGATGTCTGGGGCACAGGCAAGCAAAGGGGTTACAAGTTCGTGTCTGCAAAAATAGGCGGCAAATCCCAGAATATCCATGCCGTGGGAAAGGAGACCGGTCTTGACGCCCTTTTCGATAAAATAGGCGATCAGGGCGGCCGCCGTCTCCGGATCCTCTCTTCTGACGGCTTTATGAATCAGGGTCTCACCGGCCTGATCCCGGCAGGTAACATCCAGGGTCTCATCCTTGAGCAGGCGGTTGCAAAAATAGATGTCCCCGAACTGAACCGCCACCATGACCGGAGCAAGGCCGCGTGCATCCTTTTTATTGATATCAAGGCCCAGCTGGAGCAGGGTGTTGAAAATGGTTTTATACCCATAGCCGATGGCGTCGCACAAAACAATGGAGCACTGCTGGGGCACATTGTCAACACGGCATCCATGCTCTTTTAACAGGGCGAATATCCTGGACTTGTTCTCCTGAAACTCATCAGGATCGTCATAGCTGTACTTACCCGGGATAATAACGTTGGCCGCATTCTGCCCAAGCTCGTTTTCATGGTTTGGATGGACACCGTTTTCAAGGAGAACTGCCGCCGATTCAAAGCAGCCGTAATGGCAGGCGCTCATCAGGGGGGTGAACTGCTCGCTGTCAAACTGCGCCATATCGGCACCGGCACCGATCAGCACTTCCACGGTGCGAGCCCGGTTGCTCCTATCCAAAAATCCCAGGTTGGAAATGGCCTTGTGAAGGGGTGGAGAGTTATCAAATCCGCCAATAACATCGATTCTTGCGCCTTTTTCCAAAAGGAATTGGAGTGATTGGGGCCGGCAGGATTTGCTTGGGTGGGTTTAAAAAAAGTTTTAAAAAATGACATGTTGTTGGTTCTTATTTATTTAAATATTATCGTTAGCGTATGGAGATGGAATCAAACGGAGTTGAACCATCGTATTGACCGGGGCATTTTGTCAGGAGAATTGAAAATAGATATAAAACTATTGGAAGGGCAAAAAAGAGAGGGAAGACTTAAGCTATCGCAGCACGGCCTTCAGTTCATCGACAAAACAAAAAGAGGCTTTTCCATCCCCGTAAATCAGGGTTCATCGGCCGGTTTAATGATAAACGACTGAATCCGGTTGCCGTCCATGTCCTTTACCGTAAAAATCCAGTTATTCATCCGGACGGACTCCCCGGGGTTGGGAATTCGTTCCACAAGTTCCAGAAAAAAACCCGAAACCGTATCGTAATTGGTTGATTCAGGAATACCCAGATTCAATTCTTTGTTGACGTGGTAGATATCTGTTTTACCGGCTACCAGCCATTTGTTGCCTTTAATCTGGACGATGTCCGGGGTATTCTTATCCGACTCATCGGCAATTTCACCAAAAATTTCTTCAACCACGTCCTCAAGGGTCACGATACCGGACACGCCGCCATACTCATCAACCACAACAGCCATATGGCTCTTTTTTGCCTTAAAGGCTTTGAGCAGCGAATCTAGTTTCTTTGATTCGGGGATAAAATACGGCTTTTTCATAATCGTTTTGACATCAAGGCCCTCCGGGGGGGCCTTGCACCCGTTTTTTTCCAGGTATTTGGAAAACAGATCTTTGATATGCAGAATGCCGACAATATTATCAATGGTATCTTCAATGACCGGAATACGTGAAAATCCTGTTTTTAAAACCGTTGGAATGTCCAGGCCTTGGGCGGCATCCACCACAAACATGTCTGCTCTGGGCGTCATGATTTCCGAACAATAGGTGTCGTCAAACTCAAAGATATTGGTAATGTATTCCATCTCTTCTTCTTTGATTTCTCCTTCGCCTTCCACCACTTCCACCATGGTCATCAATTCATCCTCGGTGACGGTATCCTGGGAGTTGTCTATCATGCCGTGCAGCTTAGGTATGAAGTTAAGCACAAAGATCAAAGGCCATAAAATTTTTGACAACCAGTATACAGGATATATAACAGCTCTTGCGACCACAACATTGTTGTGATTGGCAAAAGATTTTGGAAAAATTTCCCCGAACACGAGAATCAGAAGCGTCATGGTACCGGTGGCAATTCCCACGGCATTAGACTCAAATTGTGAGATGGCAAGGGAGGTGGCAAGAGATGATGCACCGATATTGACCAGGTTATTTCCGATGAGAATGGTGGTCAAAAGGGTATGGGAGTCTTCTTTCATCTCAAGGATAAGCCGCCCGGAATTCGAACCGTCTTTAGAAATATGAAAAGCTTTGACCCTTGAGATGGAAAAAAGCGCTGTTTCGGACATGGAAAAAAAACCTGACAAAAAAAGACAGATACACAACAAGGTCACTTCAATAGTCATAACCCGAAATAATTCCTAATAATTTATCATCTGGTAAGATGAATAATTTAATCGTTTTTGTCTAAATATGTCAAACAACGTTTTTCAGGCCTCATTTTTGTGGATCAGGTTAAGTACAATGGCTGCGGTACGTTTGGGCGCACCCGGCAGACCTAATCGCCTGCGAACTTGATAAAGATGCTGTTTATGATGTTCAAGTTCCGGCAGCATGGATGATACGGTTTCACTGATGGTGCGGGCATTGGCATCGTCCTGGATCAACTCCGGCATCACCTGGCGGCCGACGATCAGATTGGCAAGCCCGATGTATTTGGCTTTAACAAGCAGCCGTGCAAGCCGGTAGGCCACACCGGACATTTTATAAATAATGACCGTGGGCACAAGATTTAAAGCCGCTTCCAGCGTCACGGTGCCCGATGCGGCAATCAAAAGGTGAGCCCGGTCAAAAATCTGTTTTGGCCGGCCTGTTACGATCCGGAATATATCACGGCTGGGATGGTCTAAAACAATTTGTCTGATACGATTTTCATGTTGGGTAATTCCCGAGGAGACCAGAAATCTTAAACGAGGATCTCTTTTGGCAAGCATGCCGGCGGAATCAAGCATCACAGGAAGCAGTTTATCAATTTCGGCAGACCGGGATCCGGGAAGCAAACCGATCACCTTATCATACGGCGTCCCTTCTTCATCGGGCTTGCTTAATACGGGCAGGGTTTGGGGGTATTCATCCACCAGGGGATTTCCCACATAGGTGGCGCAAATTTTTCTGGATTTATAAATGGGAATTTCAAAGGGGAAAATCAGTGCCACATGGTCGATGACCTTTGCAATGGTATCCAGGCGCTTGGCGTTCCAGGCCCAGACCTTGGGCGCGATATAATAACAGATGGGAATATTATAGTGCTGCTTGATAAAGGCTGCGGTTTTCAGATTAAAACCGGGGTAATCAATGAGCACAACCGCATCAGGCGGGTCTGTTTTTAATCGTCGTTTAACAAGACAAAAGGCCTGCTTGATGGTGCCCAACTGCCGGATTACCTGCACAAGCCCCATGGCAGACAGCTTATCTATGGGAAAAAAAATGTCCGTACCTTGATCGGCCATGGCTTTACCGCCGATTCCGGTGATCCGGATCCCGGGGCAAAGTTGTTTTAAGGCGCCTACCAGGGCGGCACCGTGAAAATCACCGGAGGGTTCACCGGCAAGGATCATGATATGCCGAGTCCGTTCAGTCATGGATCTCATCCCCGGTCACAGCGGTGATGCAGATCTTGTACTGGTCTGCCAGGGCAATCATTTTCTCACGGTCAAAGGAGAGTGATTTGCCAGCCTCAAGCACCAGCACTGTTACCCCGGCCCGGTGCATGGTCTCAATGGTGGTGCATCCGGATGACGGCAGATCAAATCGCAAATCCTGGTTGGGCTTGGATAATTTTACCACGGTTGCACCATTGCCCCGGCTCAGGCGACCGCCCCGTTCTATGGTGGCGTCGGTGCCGTCAATGGCTTCCACGGCAAGCACCGTCCCATTGGAAATCACCAGGCATTGGCCGATATCAAGACGGCCAACGGCTTTGGCAAGTTTCCATCCCTGGTGGATATCTTTTTTTTCTGCCTTGTCGGGCTTGCGCTTTGTCCAGCATCCTTTGGGGCTGATCAGTTCAGGTAAAAGAAAGGTGGATGGTACCAGGGTAATACCATGCTTTTCCAAAAGATCCGCAAAGGATGAAAGAACATTGTCATCATGGGTGCCTGCGGTTTTGGCAATGAACGCAAGGGCTTTTAGATCCGGCCTGATATCTTTGAAAATATTGGCCTTGCTGATGGACCCCATGAGCAGTGCCCGGGTGACACCATGGGATTTAAAATACCGAATCAGTTTGGTCAGCTGCCCAAGATAGAGCCATTCAAACCGGTGGGTCAGCTGGGCAAGTTCGGGATCGGTTTCACTGCGGAAACCGACCCCGATCACTTTATAACCGTTTGCACGCGCCTTTTGGGCGAAAAGCAGCGGGAATTGCCCGCCGCCGGCAATGAGGCCGATGGTGGAAGCGCAACTATTGCCTTCGGAATCGTTCATGAATGCTAACGTGTCACCCCGCGATTGGAGTTTTTTATAAATTCGGTAAAGCCCACAACTTCAGGAAGCTGTTCAACTTCTGCTTTGGTTCGTTCCACGGCCTGGGTCACGGTTAATCCGATCCGGAAAAATATCCGATAGGCCTTTTTTAACTGGCGAACGGTTGATGCTTCAAAGTTATGGCGCTTTAGGCCGACATTATTCAGGCCGTGCAACGTGGCCCTGTCGCCTGCGGCAATGACAAAGGGCGGGATATCTTTGACCACGGCGGACTTACCGCCGATATATGCATAGTCCCCGATTTTAACAAATTGGTGAATGGCCACAAGACCGCCCACCGTGGCGTAATCTCCGATTTCAATGTGCCCGGCCAAAGTTGAATTATTGGCAAGGATCACGCCTTTACCGGTTTTACAGTCATGGGCAATGTGGGTATACGCCATCAGATAATTTTGTTCACCCACCGCAGTCAGGCCACCGCCAAACCCCGTGCCCCTGTTGATGGTGACAAATTCACGGATAATAGAACCTCTGCCGATGGTCAGATAGGTGGTTTCGCCATGAAATTTAAGATCCTGGGGCGCCCCGCCAATGGAAGCGTACTGAAAAATATTACAGTCCGGGCCGATGGTGACATGTTCATCAATGGTACAGTAAGGGCCGATGGTTGTTCCGGCACCGATGGTTACATCGCCTTTGACAATGGTATATGGGCCAATGGTGACATTTTCTTCTATTTTGGCGGATGAATCGATAATTGCCGTTGGATGAATGGGTTGAACAGGTTGTTGGGTCATGGTTGCTCCGTCCGCTTGCTTTCCAGCTTTTTTATCCGTTTTTCAAGGGAAAGCACTTGTGTTCTTAAACTGGGTAGCCGGGGTATAATGCGGGACACTTTCAACCAGATGTTATGTGGCATATGGGGGATACCGGAAACAATCTGACCTGGGGAAACATCTGCGCTGACACCGTCATAGGGCCCGACAATTGCCCCGTCACCAATATCAAGATGCCCGGAAACGCCCGCTTTGCCGGCTATGATAACGTTCTTGCCGATGGTGGTGCTGCCGGCAATTCCCACCTGGGCCACCACCAGTGTATTATCCCCGATTTTAACATTGTGGGCGATATGGACCTGATTGTCCGTTTTAACGCCGTTTCCAATGCGGGTGATACCCAGTGTGCCTCTGTCAATGGTATTGCAGGCACCGATTTCACAGCCGTCGCCGATATGGACGTACCCTGTATGTACCAGCTTGGCATGGGCGTCACCATCCTGGACAAATCCGAATCCGTCGGAACCTATTACACTGTTAGGATGGATAATGGACTGTTTGCCGATCTGTGTTTTATCTACGATGGTGACATTGGGGCTGATCCGGCAGGCGTCATTGATCCGGCATTGTTTGCCGACCACCGTATTGGCCATGATATGAACACCGCTGCCGATGGTGCATCCCGGCCCGATGCTGACATGGGCATCAATCCGCGTGCCGTCGCCGATATCACAATCATCTGCGATAACAGCAGACGGGTGAATCAATGCGTTCAGCGGTTCGGAAGGCATAAGGTGCTCAACGACCTTAAAAAAGGCAAGTTTAGGATTATCCGTACAAAGCAGTGTAATGCCTGAAACCGCAGGGGCGTCATTGGGTACAAGGATGATCCCCGCATTTGTTTCATCCAGTCGTGAAAAAAAGGAGTGGTCCACTGCAAAAGTCAGATCCTTAGGTCCGGCATCATCAAAGGAAGATACCCCGGAAATGGCTTTGCCCGGATCTCCGTAGATCCGGGCATTGACCATAGCAGCTATTTGGTCTGCAGTAAGCATTAATTATTTTTTCTTAGCATATGTTGAATTATATTTCTTGATTACCTCGTCGGTAAGATCCACCTTGTCTGCAGCATAGATAACACCGGCGACTTTTTGCTCAATTATCAAGGTATACCCTTGGGCCTTGCCCAATTCGTTGGCGATGTCAAAGACATCTTTCTGGATTTGATTCATCCGCTTGTTTTGCAGAATCTTCATCTCCTGGGTATAATCCGCGTTCATTTTTTTCAGGTCATCCGCCTTGTCGCGCAGTTCCCGTTGACGCTCAAGTTTTTTTTCAGCACTAAGCACGAGGGCTTCACGCTCCAGGGCCGCTGACATGTCTTTTACTTTTTTCTCCTCAGCCTGGAGCTTTCCCTGCAGCTCAGTAAGTTTCGCCTTGAGGTCTTGTTGCATCACTTTACCGGCACTGGACTCCTTCAAAATTGTTTCAAAGCTGACCACACCTATTTTAACCGCATCCGCGGCAAAAGCGCTGCAAGAGAACATAGCGACAATAATCAGAACTGCCGGAACTATAATGCTTTTTTTCATTCATGCCTCCGATAAAAAATTTATTATTTGTATAGAAAGATCTTTGAACCCACACAGATCTTTCAAACGTTCGTTGCAGGACGACCCGTAGTATTGATACAGCCCGCCCCCTGTTTGTTAGAAAAATGCGCCAATTGAAAAATCAAATTGACCATCACCGGTGCTCCTGGCTTCCTTACCGTCTATAACAACACCATAGGCCAGTCTGATGGGCCCCATGGGAGAATTCCATCTAAGTTCAAAGCCTGAACTGGAATACTGGTCACCCAGGTCAATCGTTTCACCATGGTTGTATACATCGCCCCTGTCGTAGAAAAAGACACCGTAAACAGCCTGTTCCTCTACAATGGGGAACATCATTTCAATATTGAACTGCGTGTACATCTCACCGCCGACTTCTATATCGGACCCGTTCCGGGTTCCATTGATATCAGTATCGTCAAACCCTCTGATGGAGTTGATGCCACCAAGATAGAAGCGCTCCCAGTCTATATCAGGGTCGCCGTCGGTTCTGTCATCAAGATATCCCCCTTTGGCATAGATACCGGCAGAAAATTTCCAGAACAAAGGAAAAAATGCCGCGGATTCAACAAGGTATTTGGTAAAGTCAATCTCACCACCTAAAAATTCCCCTGCATATTCTACGGACAGTTTGTGATACATACCCTCGGTGGGCAGGAAGCTGTGATTTCTTGAATCATAACTGATATAGGGCATGATACTCGATGTTAGATAAGAACCTTCGTCAACGCTTGTATTCTCTTCTTCAACATCATCTATATCAAACTTTTCAATGTTGTATACGATGCCGATGGTAGTGTAATCCCAGAATCTGCGGGAAGCAGCCTTCAACGTGAGCCCGTAGGCGTTTTTATCATAATAATCGTATTCGTGTTCAAATTTATAAATATTGAACCCGGCTGATATCGGCTTGTCAAACAGCCAGGGTTCGGTGAATCCGATATCATACAGTGCCGTTTCCCCGGACATCCGAATGGTAAATTTACCGGTCTGCCCTTTGCCGAAAAGGTTACGCTCTTCAACGGCAAACTGACCGAACGGCCCGTCATCACTGGAGAATCCACCGCCAAAAGAAAAGTTTCCTGTGGGTTTCTCTTCAACATTGATATGAACGTCCCGTTTGTTCTCTTCTTTGGTTTTAACCGGCTTGATGTCGACATTTTGAAAATAATCTTTAAACACAAGATTTCTGTTGGAGCGCTGGATCTTTTTCATACTGTAAAGACCCTGCTCATCAATGGCAAGCTCTCTTCGGATAACCTTGTCGCGGGTTTTGCTGTTGCCGGTAATAATAATCCGGTTAAAGTAGACCAGCGGCCCTTTATCAATGTTAAAATTTATATTGACGATTGCGTCTGCATCGTTTTTGTCGGCCTTTGGGACAACCCTGACATTGGCATACCCCTGGTTGGCATAAAAATCGTTCAGGGTAATCATATCCTTGCGAACGAGTTCCCGGTTATACAATTCCGACTGGGGAGACACCAGAAGTCCCCAAAGCTCTTCCTCGCTGGTAAGGATATCGCCTTTGATGCTGACCACCCCGTTTTTGTATTGCTTACCTTCATCAATTTTAAAACGAATGCTGATCTCCTCTGTGCCCATATCTACCACAGGATCAGAGACCTTGACATTGATAAACCCATTGTTCTTATAGAAGGCTTCTATGCGCAGCACGTCATTGTCAAGCTCTGTTTCGTCAAGCTCTCCCGAAGATGTTATAAATGACCAGAAACCCTTTTCCTGGGTCTGCATTTCGTCCTTGAGGTCATCATCGTCAAAATAATGATTTCCCTCGAATGCGATGTTCGTGATTCTTACTTTTTCACCTTCTTCAATGTTAAAAACAATATCGGCCTGGTGGTTTTCCAAAGGCTTTATGTCGTATGAGATCTGACAGTTGTGATAATTTTTTTCATAATAAAGGCGTTTGAGTTTATTGACGTCGCTATTGAGTTTATATGCATTAAGAATGGATCCGGTGGAGGTACCGACAACCTCAAATAATTCTTGATCTTCATAGATATGGTTGTTTTCAAAACGGATATTTCGGACACTGGGTTTTTCCTTAACGTCAAAAATGATCTCAACCCCTTTATCCATATTCTGGCGTTTGATGACCACATCATCAAAATAACCCATCTTGTACACACTGCTCAAATCGTTGTTTAAAACGGTACGATTTAAAAGATCGCCTTTTTTGGAAGAGATCACCCTTAAAATGGCATCGGAATCAACACGAACGTTGCCTGTTACGGCAATGGCGGAGATAATTTTCTGCTGGAACAGTTCGCCGATGATATCTTTTTCCAGGGAGGTGATACCGGTATATAACTCGGAGAGGGTTGGGGCCTGGGAAAAAAAAGTTAACGGGGCCTGTTTTTCATATACACTGTGCATCTGGGAATCAACGCTCAATGCCTGACCGGATACAAAAATATCGCCTGTAATAATCCAGTCAACGCCTAAACGGATTCCTTCCTGACGGAATTGGTTGTATCCCCAGTTCGTTGTATCAACTAAGGTATCGGTAATCACAACCTTTGCACCGTCTTTTTCAAGCTTTTCTTTCAACATGTTTGACACGGCCGGCGCAATTTTTTCATCGGGCTGCTCTGCCTGGACATGAAAGGGGAATAGCGCCACGGCAACCTGTTCCTCGGCAGACACAACGCCTGTTCCTAAAAGGCAGAAAAAAACTGCAAGCAATACACCAAACTGAAAATTTCTCATATTTAGTCCTAAGTAAATGATTTCACTTAAATTGTTACTTTTATACCGGTACGATTTTCCCGTCTTTCAACGTCACTTTTCTGTCCATTAAACCGGATAATTCTGAATT
>Ga0193955_1001026_pt1 | contig 13849 bp, 8 predicted proteins | sample BB_6_MG_FD_140343 | JGI IMG/M metagenome (GOLD analysis project Ga0193955, IMG submission 140343) | Microbial mat bacterial communities from the Broadkill River, Lewes, Delaware, United States - BB_6_MG | ecosystem: Environmental > Aquatic > Freshwater > River > Microbial mats | place: USA... | reverse complement strand
TAGTCAAATTTCACGATTTGCACTCCCCTCTGTACTCATATTAAAAGATAATAAGGCATGTGTTCTTCTTGATTTTAATATAGAAAAAAACCAAGCAAAAATTATTTTACCAGAAGTAAGTGAAGGTGAAATACTCATATCTCTAAATGAGTTAGATGAGCTATACACAAATCAAATCATTATCATCAAACCTACTTATAATTTTACAAATAGAATATCTGATGAGATTATTATAGATGAGCCTAGAAAATGGTTTTTTGGAGCTATGAAAAAAAATATATTCATTTACCAAAAAGTAATTATTGCAGCTATTTTTATCAATTTTTTTGTTTTGGCAACACCTCTTTTTATGAAAAATGTATTTGATAGAGTTTTACCCAATAATGGTATAGAGACACTTTGGGCGATGGCTTTTGGTATTGGGATTATTATGGTATTTGACTTTTTACTCAAAATTTTACGCTCTTATTATTTAGGAAGTGCTGGTAAACGAGCTGATGTCATTATGTCAAATAAGATTTTTAATCAAGTATTGAGTATCCAATTGGATGAAAAACCATCCTCAACAGGTCAATTCGTTAGTAGATTACAATCATTTGAATCAGTTCGTGACTTTTTTACAAGTGCTACTATTGTAGCTCTTGTAGATATTCCTTTTATATTTTTATTTTTATTTGTTATCTTTTTCTTTAGTGGACCTCTTGGATGGGTACCTGTTGCTGCGATTATAATCATACTTATTTTTTCGTTTATTATACAAAAAAAAACTAAAGTACTCTCAGAAAAATCTGCTAAAGAGGATCAACTCAAGCAAACTACTTTACATGAAACAATTTCTGGACTTGAAGTGATTAAAAGTATTGGGGCATATAGTCGTATGAAAACACACTGGGATCAAGCCTTAATCCAAACAACCTATTTCAATGAAAAATTACAATTTTTATCCCAAATCAATACTACATTTACCACTCTTATTTCGCAAGCAGCTAATATCGGTATTATTATTGTAGGTGTATATATGGCTATAAATGGAGATACAACTATGGGTGGTATTATAGCTGCTATGATGCTTACAGGGAGAGTCTTAGGTCCATTAGGACAAATAGTAGGAATGATTTTGCGGTATGATAAAGCGATGATAGCTTTGAAAAATATCGATGAGATTATGGATATGAAAAGAGAAAAACACGGTACTGGATTGTTAAGTCGACCTAATTTATCGGGAGATATTGAATTTAAAAATGTTTATTTTAGCTACAAAAATCAAAATCTTGAAACATTAAAAAATATAAATTTGACTATAAAAGAAGGTGAAAAAGTAGCTATTTTAGGCAAAATAGGCTCAGGTAAATCTACACTTACAAAACTTATTTTAAATCTTTATTCTCCTACAAAAGGTTCTGTACTTATTGATAAAACAGATGTAAGACAAATAAGTGCTGCAGATCTACGCCATGCTATTGGTGTCGTACCACAAGAAGCTTTTTTATTTATGGGAACAGTAAAAGACAATATAACGATAAGTGAACAGTTTGTAACAGATGAAGAGCTTATTGTTGCTTCTAAACTTGCAGGTGTTCATGACTTTTTGGGGAAACATGAAGCAGGCTATGACCTAATTGTAGGGGAAAGAGGTGAGGGATTAAGTGGAGGAGAAAGACAAGCAATCACTCTAGCACGAGCACTTATCTCAAATCCAAGTATACTTATTATGGATGAGCCTACAAACTCAATGGATAAACAGACAGAAAACAATTTTATTAAAAAAATGGAACAAATAAAAAATGATAAAACACTTATTATAATTACTCATAAGCCATCTTTATTATCTCTTGTAGATCGTGTCATTATTATAGATGAGGGGAATATCATTGCAGATGGACCAAAAGAAAAGGTATTTACGATGAAGGATAAAGATTAGATGGATGAGTTTTCTATCAGTTTAAATGAGATTCAAAAAGAACTCGATAAAAAGAAAAATGTGAAAATACTTGATTCTATAGAATTTTTAGATGATGATTTGGATACTCAAAAAAACGAATTTTCTAAAAAAAAAGACCAAAAAGAATCAAAAAAAATCAAAAAAGAAGATGAAGAGAGTCATAACTCTAATGATTCTCTTCAGGATATATCACTTCAAAAATCATTAGAAAAAAAAGAAATCCCTCATTTTGATAGTATTCATCACAATTTTGCAAATGAATATGGGAAAGATGAAGTTCAAATACTTACTGAAGAAGAGAATAAGAGTCATCATATCCTCACAAACTCTCAAGATGTTGGTTTTGTGCATGGACTTTATAAAGCATCTAATTATAAAATACCTACAGAGGTCAATGTCTTGTTTGCTTTAATTATATCTTTTATAACGCTTTTTATCATTTGGGGAAATACAGCGACTATTGATGAACTAGCAAGGGGTGAGGGAAAAGTGATACCCTCTACAAAAATTCAAAAGGTACAGTATCTTGATGGTGGACTAATTTCAGAAATTCTTGTAAAAGAGGGAGAGCATGTTGTCATTGGTCAATCTTTACTCAAAATAGATACTACAAGAGTTATGGCTTCTTTTGATGAAACACAAGAAAATATCTATTCACTTGAAGCAAAAGAGGTACGATTGAAAGAGGAGCTTAATGTCAATTATAATCACAAGCTTCCCCTTCTGCAGTTTTCAAGTGAATTACAAAAAAATGCAAAACAATATATACAAAGTGAACAACAAATCTTCAAAAATAAGTTTTATGAAAGAAAAAATAATCTCAATATTGTAAGGCTTCAATATCTTCAAAGAAAACAAGAACTTAAAGAGATAAAAGCAACTGCTTCACAATTAGAAAAAAAATTGATACTTGAAAAAAAACAGTATAGGGCTATGAAAAGTTTAGTAAAATCAGGTTCAAAGTCAAAACTAGAGTTGATAGATAAAGAAAAAGAGGTAAATCAAATTGAAAATGACTTAGAGACTACACTATTGTCTACATTACGAACCGAGCTTTCAATTGAAGAAGCACAATCATTAATGAATGAAAAAAAACAAACTATAAAATCTGATGTATCTGTAGAGTTACAAGAGATAATTGCTGAGATCAAAAAGATAAAATCTCGACTTATTACAGATACAGATAAATTAGACAAAACAACCATAAAATCTCCTGCAACAGGAACAATAAAACAGATTAATATCAATACAATTGGAGCAGTTGTCCAATCAGGAGTTGATTTAATGGAGATAGTACCTGATAGTGATATATTATTTATAGAGGCAAAAATTGACCCAAAAGATATCGCTTTTATTAGTCCAGATTTAGATGTACTTGTCAAGTTAACTGCCTATGACTTTTCTATATATGGTGGACTCAAAGGAAAAATTATAGAGATTTCTGCAGATAGTATAGTCGATACAGAATCAAAAAATGGGAAAAGTTATTATAAAGTTGTCGTAAAAACTGATAAAAACTATTTAGAGTACAATAATGAAAAACTCATAATTATACCAGGGATGGTTGCAAGTGTAGATATTGTCACAGGAGAAAAAACTATTATGGATTTTTTCTTAAAACCAATTTTAAAAGTAAAACAAGGAGCATTACATGAGAGGTAAAAATAAGAACATTTTAATACTATTTATATCAATAGTATTTATTCTTTCAAATAGTGCAGCAAGTCAAAAAGCACAATTGAGAGTCAATGATTTTGCAAATGAAAATGTATTACATGATGCAGTAAGAGCAAATGATTTTACAATGGTACAATATCTCGTACAACAAGGTGTAAATATAAATAAACAAGATGAATATGGTTACACCCCTTTGCATTTAGCCGTTCGTTTGCATCAATTTGATATTAGTTCTTATCTTGTAGAGCATAAAGCTTTTATAAATACAAGAGATACTTATGAAGATACACCACTTATAGATGCCACAAGAAACAATGATACAAATCTTTCTAAACTTCTTATTTGTAATGGTGCAAAAAGAGATGTTGTAGATGCTTATGGGATAACAACATTACAAAATAGTGCAAAAAATAAAAATCAAGAGATTGTAACTCTTCTTCGAGTTGACAATTTGGAACCATACTGCCAAAAAAAACTCTCTATAGATATAGATCCATTTACAATTACTGATACTAACTATTATAAAAAAAGTATTTGTGGAGATATTTTACAAGGAGATGCCGTCAATATACATGTGCAGTTTACAAACAAACAAAACAAAATTTTTGGTCCCTATAAAGCAAATATTCATCATCAAACAAAAGTTTGGTGTATTCATACAGATAATACAAAACTGAAATACGGTACCTATACAGTAGAAGCAATCGCAACAGACCATGTCATCAATACAGATAGAAAAACTCAACAAGGTTATGTGTATGCACCAAAACTTGATCCAAAAATCAGTATCGATATAAAATATACAAATACAACACTAGGTCATACCCCAACAATCTGTGGAAAAATAATTGATGGTGAAGGTACAAAAGGTAATGCTACAATAATTGATAGTGAGAAAAGAGTACGAGGAACTTATAAATTAAAAATTGATTCTCGAAAACAAAACTGGTGTTTTGTTGTAAGGCATCCATTAGAAAATGGAACCTATACAGTCAAAGTAAATGCTAAAAATAAAAGAAAAATCTCTGTAAAAAGTATTCAGAAAATTGAAGTATATGTAATAAAAGAACTTTATGATGATCTCATGCGTGAATTTAAATATGATTTTAAATCATGGAATGCTCACTTAGATAAAAATACACTTACAGTGAGTTTTCGAGATCCAAAAGCTTTATTTGCTGTAGGGAAAGATACACTCAATCAGAAATTTAAAAATATTTTGAATGATTTTTTTCCAAGATATATAAAAATAACTTCAAAATATAAACAATATATCCAAAAAATAATAATAGAAGGACACTCCTCTCCTGAAAATAGTTTTGGAGATAATAAAATGGAAAGATTTCGACTCAATAAGATTTTATCACAAAATAGAGCAGATAAAGTTTTATCCTATACAAATAATATTATAGATAAAGATATTGGGGATAATATATTGTGGATTATCCCTACTTTTAAAGCAAATGGTTTGTCTTCTTTATACCCTATCTATAATCAAAATGGGAGTATAAATAAGAAACAATCTCGTAGAGTAGAATTCCGAATTGTCAATACGAGAAACTCTTTAAAAGAACCAGGAGAATAATATGAATAGTAAATTATATGTTTTTGTACTCATTTTTATACTTGGGTTTTCTGGATGTATTCAAAAAGAAAAACAATTTACTATTGTACAAGAGAGTGATAAAAAAGGTCTGATCAACCAGTCAGGTGAGATAGTGGTAAAACCAATTTACAAGCAAGTTTTTCGATTTGATGGGAATAATGCTAATAGTACTTATGCAATCGTAAAGGATATAAACAATAAGTTTGGTGTCATAAATCAACAAGGTAAACCTCTTTTAAAATCTGTATATGATTCGATTAGTTATTTTTTTAATGGTTTTATGAAAATAGAGATAGGAGGTAAATATGGGCTAGTTGATAAAAATTTTCAAATAGTACTCAAACCTCAATATGATGAAATTGAAGAGTTTATAGGTGACATTGCCATTGTAAAAAATAATAATAAATATGGATGTATCAATAAAAAGATGGAGATAAAAATCAAACCTATATATAATACAATATATTCAAAACAAGAAAGGTTTTTACGAACAACTTTAGATAATAGGTGGGGTTATTTAGATAATCATTGTAATATTCTTGTAAAACCAATATTTGATTATGCGTATGATTTTTCTAATAATATAGCAAAAATTATCATTCACAATGAGGTGGGTTATATCAATAGCAAAGGAAAACTACTTTCAAAATCAATTTTTAAAGATGGAAGTTCTTCATTTTAAGAGTATAAATTATAAATAAAGAAATAATTTATTTATAATTATGTCGTTCTAAAAACTTTTTAGCATTGGTATATCCATTGTCTACAGCTTTTTGCATCCAATATATCCCTTTTTTTTTATCAACTGCTACACCGTGTCCATAGTAGTAAAAATACCCAATATAATACATAGAAAGATTATCTCTTTTTTGTGCTGCTAATTGGTAATATCTCATAGCTTCGACATAATCTTGATCTACGAGTGTACCTGCTCGATAAAATTCAGCAAGTTTCTGTTGTGCAAACATATTTCCTTTATCAGCTGATGCAAGTAACAAAGAGAGTGCTCTATCAAGATTTTTAGCCACACCCTCACCACTATAATAGATCAGTGCTAAATTGAACTGAGCTACAGGATCATTTTGTCGTGCAGCTTGCTCATACCAATATATCGCTTTTTTATAGTCTCGTTTTATATTATGTCCAAAATAATAAAACTTTGCTAAATTATTTTGGGCAGCTATCGCACCATTTTGGGCAGCTTTTGTATACCAATATATTGCTTCTATCATAGATTTTTTCGTTTGTTTCATCTCATAATATAAACCCAAATTTAATTGTGCCAATACATACTCTTTATTCGCTGCCATTTTATAGTACTGTAATGCCAAAGTGGTGTTTTTACCCACACCATCTCCATGTTCATACATATGAGCCAAATTATTCTGTGCTTCAACATTCCCTGATAAGGCTGCTTCTTTATACCAATAAAAAGCCTGTCCTAAATCTTTTTCAACTACAATACCTCTATAATACATTAAACCCAAGTTAAATTGGGCATCACTATTACCATGGAGTGAATATTGAAAATTTTGTTCAAAAAATAATTTTTTATTTTGTTCTGATTCTCCCTGTAAATTTAGACTAAGAAAAATTATAAAAAATAGTGTATATTTCATCAATTATTCGTTTGAATTATTAAGATCAACACTCATACTTTGATCTTGCATTAAATCTCTTACATTTAAATCAATCATTGTATCCTCTTCATTATGGAAAGGTTTTGTTAGATTTAAATCTTCATTTGTATATTCAAGTGTTTTCAAAAACTCTATTGTATCAAAATTTTCTCTTTTATCTTTTTCTCTTTTATCTTTTTCTTTCTTATTTTTTTTGTTTGATTCTTTTTGACCAAAAAGAGGAAAAGGTTTCACAGGTTTAGGTTTTTCATTTATAAATTGAGTACTCGATGGAAATAATATAGATTTTTTACTCTCATTTGAATCATCTACATTTATATCAAAATTAATAATATCAGATTTGTTTGCTTTATTATCTTCTATTTCACCAAAGTCACAGAAAAAGCTATCATACAAAAAACTTTCATAAGGGCTAGAAGTTTTTTCATCTATACGAAATTTTGCACAACTTGTCCACTCATCTTTTCTCCCTAAAAGATAATCAACTCTATCCCAAAATAAAGCATACATACTATTATTTTTACTTAAATACTCTCTCTCTTCTTCCTCTATACCATATGTTCGAGATAAAGATAAAGTTACTTTTAATTTACCTTCTGTATTATTTTCATCTACTTTTAAATTGAAATAATCGTTTCTAATTTGCATAGTATACATTTTGTAAAATGCTTTTGATTTTGTTACATTTAATTCATCTCGATAAGAATCTACAACATACTTATTTTTATCTGAAAGTATAAAGACTTTTTTTGCAGCATGTAGAAGTTGATCTTTTGTAATGTTTTGATCATAATATTGAACATTACTCATGTATTTATTTTGAGTCGCACACCCCATAAACAAAAGCATTGAAAAAGCACCTCCAATTACAATATTCTTATAATTTTTATTATCTACTTGTTGCATATAATCCTAACTGACTTAATATTTTATAATCTTCATTAGATTTTACAAAATCTCCTAAAATAAAGATATCTCTTGTATCGGCATACAATATAATACTTTTTATTGCATGCTTATTAACTCTATTATTTATAATATCAGTACAATAATCTTTATCTAATCGTATATAATCAATATCCAAATCATTTAATTCTTCTAATGTAAAATCATTTAAAGTAAATCTTTTAAGAAGTATTTTTGAATCAAATTTATGAATTACTTCCACTAAATTCGTAAATTTTAATAGATTTTCTTTTGCATTTAAAGAGGTAACACTAAAAACCAAATTATTTTTTGCTGTTTTATGATAAAGTAAAATTCCCTCAAGCCAAGATAAAAATTTTCGATCCGTTAAAGATTTCATAGAAAGATTTATAGCAATTTTATGATTGATCTTTTCATACTCCAAATAACCCAAAACTTTTTCAATAAGTATTTTATCAAACACAGAAGATAATTCTAATTTTTCAGCAACAGATATAAAAATACCAATAGGAAACATTTCAAATGTTTCTGAATTCATAATAATTGGAGAAGCATCTTGCATTATTATTTTTGTATCACTATCCATTTCAAAAGTGTCATAAATAAATTTAATAGTAAAATCTTTACTCTCAATAATATCTTTTACAACTACTTCCATTTTTTGTGTTTTTTCCATCAATTCAGCATTATCAGAAATTGTAAAAAGTTCATGTTTATTTTTAACACACTCCAAATAGCATTCATGCGCACTTCTTAAAATAGAATCCATCGTTCCATAATTATCAAAAGGTGTCGCTCCGAAATAAACAATATCGCCATCTATTAAATAGTGATCTTTCAAATAATCTTGTAAAGCATTCGAAACAGTAAAAAGTATCTCTCTCAAAACTTCTAAATCATCTATATCTATAATAATTGCAAATTCCGCACCAAAAAAACGATATAAAGTACTTTTGTTTTTTGGATATTTTTTTAAGAGATTTACTATTTTATATCCAAAATCTTTGATAAGATTATTTACATCATTACTTCCATTTTTATTTGCAAATGCTCCTAAGTCATTAATTCTTGCTAAAATTATATATCCAGTTTTACTTGTAACAAACATTGCTTTTATCTCTTTTTCAAAGACTTTTTTATTTGGTAATCCTGTAATGTCATCTACAAATTCTTTGTTGTTCAAAATTTCACGATTGATATTGAGTTCATTTGTTAAAGTAGAGAATTTTTTTGACATTTGTTGTAAATTTGTAAACAATACATTAATAGAGTCTATTTTTGTATGGAGTGGCTCTAAACGCGTATATTTATTGTTGAGTATCTCTGTCATATATTCTCCTACTTGAACAATAGGTTGCTCTATATCTTTGCGTATAAATTGAGCGTAAAAAAAATACACAATGAGTACAGTAATAAAAAACAAACTAAAAGAGTATATAAATATCTTATTGATAAATACAACTGTTTGATCTATAAGTGAAGATTTATTAATTGTATAGTTTACTTCTGAAAATGGTTCTTTTTCATAATTTATAAGAAATTTTTTATTTATATCTATGTTTTTAAAAGTGATAAAACTACTTATCCATGAGGTACTTTGTGTCTCATCAATTTTTTTATTATTTATTTTTTTATAAAAGTGTAAAATTGATGTTGAATTATAAACATCTCCATTACTTAATGCCTGAAACTTTATCGGCACACTTTTATTCATATCAAATGACTTATTAGGTATAAACTCATATGTATTTTCATCAAGTACATTTACTTTCCCATATTTAAAATCGGTACTCACATCACTCAATACATATTTTACATTATTTATTTTATTAGAATTAATAAGAATAGCTTTTTTTGAAAATATAAATCTTGTATACTTCACCTCAATATCTTTCAAAATATCTATCTCAAAAAAAGCTCCTGTTGAAAAGTCTATTTGTTTAAAATCATTATTTAAGAGTGTATTTTTGAGTAACTCTTGTAGATACAAAAAACTACTATGGTTTTCTTGTGTAAATTTATTTACCGTATCTTTTTTTATATCCGAAAAATAGATAAAAAAAGTGATCATAAATGTTACAATAAATGCAAGTACCAAATATAAAAATGATTTTACAATTGACATATTAATTTTTCTCCACTAAGTTTCCATTTTTCATTTCAGTATTAAATTTAAAATAATCATTTTGTTTCAAACTAATAAGTTCAACATTCGGTTTATTCTTTTTTAAATTAGCACTGAGATTTTCATAAGCAGCAAATGCTTCTTTTTGAGTTTTAAATACACCTGTCATAGCTTTATAATATATGTGCTTATCTCCAACTTCAAATATAAATAAATTTAATTTTTTTCCATATATTCTTTTAAAACTCTTAATATCTTTTTTATGCATTATAGTTGCTAAATTTATTGTGTAATAATTTCCTGGTGCATTTAAAAATTGCTCTTTAAAACTAGCATCATTAAGTATCTTCTGTTTCACAGGTGATTTTGCACTTTTTTGCTCTAGTTTCTTAGGTTTTTCAACATCTTTCTTAACTTTGTTTTTCACTTCTTCTTTAGTCTCTTTTATATTTTCATCATTATACATCGAATAAAGTTTTTGTTTTTTACCAATCTTTTCTATTTTAGGTTTATTCTTTAACAACTCTGGACTCAATGTATTATAAACTTTTAAAGCTTCTTCTTTTGTACCATATATACCTATCATGGCTTTATAATATACATGCATTTTTCCAATTTTAAATAAAAACAACTCATATTTTTTTCCATATAATCTTTCAAATTTCTTTATATTCTTTTTTTGACTCATAGTAACAACATTAATAGTATAATAATTTTTAGGTGCTCTTAAAAACCTCTCTTTAAAACTATTAGTACTCTCTCCAAGTACTTCAGGCATTGGTTCTTCAATTGGTTTCTCAATCACTTCTTCTTTTTTATATTTATTATAAAGTGCTTGTTTCCCATTAATTAATTCAATAATTGGTTCATATTTATCTTTGAGTTTTTGCATTTGGTTTAATGCGTTTTCAGCCTCTTCATATGTTTTATATACCCCATATACTACTTTAACCCATTCATCTTTTTCACCATAAGTAAATACAAAAGAATCGTTAAAAATTTTCTCTTTCATAACCAACTCTTCTGCTTGTTTCATAGAAGAGAGTGAAGTGACATTGATAGTATAATATTCTTTATTTGCGTCTAAAAATTTCTTTTTAAATAGACTATTTGTTCTAAAAGCTTTTCGCTCTTTGAGTTGTATTTTTGTTTCTATTTTTGTCTGTACTCTTTTATTTTCAATATCGTTATACGCTTTTTTAATCTCTTTAACATTTGCAACTCGAGAGTTATTTGTAGAAAATTCTAAATCATCCAAGGCTTTTTGTGCTAATTTTTTTGTATCATACATATTATAAGCTATACCTGTTTCTAGTTTTTCTCCATTTAATGTATCATATAAAAAGCTATTTTTAGAAATATTATTCTCTTGTGCGAAGTCTAATGCTTGATATACTTTATCAAAATATTGTACAACAATCGTCCATTTATTATTAGCAGCAGCTAAAAATTCTTTTTTGTACTCTAATAAATCAGATAAACTGTCTTCTTGTGATTTGGATTCTGCTTCCATAATTTCACTTAAATCATTCGATGGTTTATCTGTTTCAAGTGATTTTACTGTAGATTCTTTTTTATCATCAAATGCTTCCGTTTTCAATAAATTTCTATAATCACTTTTCGTAAAATCAATATAGTTATCAGCATCAATATCAAGTCTGAAAAAATTTAATAAATCACCTGTACTTGATAATAATTTAAAATAGTCAGTTATTGTAGTTTGTTTATTTCTGATAAGTTCAATTTGTGCACTATTTAATTGCCGTTGCCCTTGAAGTAACTCTTGTAAATCTTGCTCTCCTAATTTAAACCCATCCCAATAAGCATTTACCATATCTTTTGAAGATTCAACCTCTTCTTGTTTACTTTCTGAAGCATTTTGAATAGAAACAATAGATCTATACAATTTAGAGAGTGACCATTTTAGTTTTCGTATCTCTTCTCTTTTTCTAAAGACCAGTTCTCTAATTTTGGAATTGACTGTCAAAACTTTATTTTTATCTTTTCCTTGATTATAAAAATTATACGAAAATACTATTTGTGCTTTATAGTTTTTTTCATCTGCAATATAATCTTCTTGATCCAAAACATTTTCAGCGGAGAGTTCCAAATCTACTGTTGGCTTAAAAGATGATGTGGCAACAAGAAGATTTATTTTTTCTGCTTTAATATTTAAATTGAAATTTTGAACTACCATATTGTTTTCAACAGCTTTTTGTGCAATATCTTCAAAATCATCTACACTTGTGTCAAATAATTGTTCGTATGGAAAAGTCTGTTTAAATTTTTCACCAACAATATATTCATAAAATTCTAAAGATTGATTAAATTTTGATTGTATTCGTATAAGTTGCGATTCAGCATTTGATACACTTGCTTTTATATTACTTAGATTTCCAAGAGAAGTCGCTCCTGATTGATACTGGATAGTTATTATCTCCAAAATCTCTTGTAATCGCTCCATATTTTCTCTATTAACATTGTATGTCTCAAAATTAAAAAGTACTTCAAAATATGCTTTTATAGCATTTTCTACCTCTTTTTCTATAGCTAATTTATAATTATTTTTTTCTACTTCATATTTTTTTTGTAAGTTTTTAATCGTCGCAGAAGTAAATCCACCTTTGTAAAGATTTTGTCTTAAAGTAAGTTTATAACTTTGGTCTTTATAGTTTTTACTGCTTGAATTCGTATCATCACTTGGAGTAGTATTTGTTCCAGCAAGGCTATATGTACCATCTAAAGTGGGTAAATACCCAGATCGTGCATTGTCTATTTTTAATTTTGCTTGCCGTAGTTTTTCTCTAGCACTTTTGGCATTATTACTTTGAGAAACTGTTTCCAAAACAACATCTACCAAAGATACTTTTATATAATCTTCAGTATTGATAATAGCAGAACTTCCACTGTCTATATTACTTTTTACAGTTTTTTTCTCTTTTGTAGTCTTTGATGATGTATCATTATCTTGTCCATTTAAACAAATAACAAATAACAAAAAGCAGAATATTTTTTTCATAATTATTTATTTACCTTAGCATATATTATCACATAACCTGATTTATTTTGAGGTAATATATTTTTAAAACTATCACCCGTCAATTTTATCCGAACATCACTTTTTTTATATTTCAATTTTCTTACTAAATTTCTTATATTGAGAGTCCTAGCAAGTGCAATTTGTTTTGCCACAGTTGCACTCAATTGATTTGTAGGGACTGATGAAGATACAATCACTTTATGCTTTGGAAATTTTTCTTTCATTTTAGCGATAAAATCTTTTATTTTTATAATAACAGGATCATCTACAATTATCTCTTTATTAGCAAAATTGACTACTATCATATCTTCTTTTTCAATAATTGTTTGTAATGTTGTTGTTTTATTATTCAAACGGACAAAATCCCGACCAGCGGTTTCCAATTGCTCTTTTTCATTTATAGTATTTATAATACCCTTATTATCATTGTTGAGTTCTATCTCTTTCTTTTTCGAGTTTTCAGGAGTTTCTACATCTTCTGTTATATCTGCTGCTCTATTTTTTTTAAGAGTTTCTTTTAAACTATCTCGTGGAATTGTTACAGTAACAAGATCTACAGAGGCAACTGTATCTACATACGAAACCTTAAATTTGAATTGAGCATAATATGCTATGTTTACAATTAATATCAACATAAATAATAACAAAACCAAAATAGTTGATGAAAATATATCAACAAATGGTGGCCAAGGATTAAAATCTTCTGAACATCTTTTTGCCATTATCTTTTATCAACCCTTACTTTTTTTGTGTTGATTCACTTTGTACATTGAGACTTTCAACGACAAGTGCTAACATTTTATTATTTTCTTCTTGCATCTCAAGAAGTTTTTTGACTGTTTTATTTTGATTCATAATAGCTCCCGAAACTTGTTGCAAAGATTCTTCCATC
>Ga0193955_1001018_pt1 | contig 13919 bp, 18 predicted proteins | sample BB_6_MG_FD_140343 | JGI IMG/M metagenome (GOLD analysis project Ga0193955, IMG submission 140343) | Microbial mat bacterial communities from the Broadkill River, Lewes, Delaware, United States - BB_6_MG | ecosystem: Environmental > Aquatic > Freshwater > River > Microbial mats | place: USA... | reverse complement strand
TCCTGGGCGTCCACCAGGTAATCGGTTTCAACAATCCGGGTGGCCTGATCGATATCGTCTGTTTTAATGGCATATATGGTTTTTTTAAACCGGTCTTCCACCAGTGCACCAAGGGATAAAATCTCCTTTTTAATCTTGTGCATGGCGCGGGTAAGCTGACTGCTCATAAATATCCTTCATCTCATCTATCATTGCAAATGATAACTTATGTTAGTTTTTTACCCTGAAATCATTAGATATTGGTTAGGATTGTATTAACGAGGAATTAATTTTATTATAAAATCTGTTTTTCAAGGTAGAGGATATTACCCTTCTCATTGTAACTGAAGCGATCAAAATAGGTTTTCATGATACTCATGCCCCTGCCGTGATCCGCCTCATCCGGTGCGACGTTATCCTGGACCTGTATCCATTCGAACCCCGGCCCCTGGTCTGAAATCGTCATACGAAGCCATGGGGCCTGGCTGATGTCCAGTTCCATGCAGACAAGTTTGCCCGCATCGTATTTGTTCCCATGCCTCACGGCATTGGCCATGGCCTCTCGCATGCCTAAATTGACAGCAAACAAATGGGGGAAAAATTTAGGACCCTTGGATCGAAGATAAAGAAGCACGGCAGCGCAGGCCGTATCAATATGTCCCATGGCCGAAGAAAATCGTATAAAGACACGATCCCCGTCTTCCCTGAATTCATAAACGTCTTGAAAAGAAGGCATTATCACACCTCAATGCATAAAAGAACGATATCATCCTCGGGTATGGGATCCCCCTTAAACAGACGGGAGATCAGCACATCCGGAATCTCGGACAACGCAATTTTCTCCAACCCGTCAAAGGCAGATAAAAGCCCGTTCATCCCGGCTACCCATGAAATTTTTTTTTGTGTGGACTCCACCAGACCGTCGGAATAAATAAAAAATCGGTCCCCGTCATTTACTGCAATTTTTTTCAGGCCAAAGGTGGCATCGGCAAACATGCCCAGAATATCGCCCTGGATATTGATAAAAAACGGCTTTTTCCCCTTGGGCATGTAAACCACAGGGGGATGGCCTGCATTCACCAGGGTCATGATCCTTGTGCCGCGATTCAGGTGCATGTAACATGCGGTCAGATATTTTTCTGCGGGTAAAATCTCCACAAGCACGTCATTGATCATCTCCATGCTTTCCCTGGGCGAATAGACCGGGGTGCAGTTCTGGGTCAAAAGCGCCTTGACCGAGGCTGTGGCGTAAGAGGTCTCGATGTCATGACCCGAAGAGTCGGCCAGAAAATATCCGGTAATCTGCTTTGAAATATTTAAAATATCATAGAAGTCCCCACCGGCCTCTTCCAGCGGCTTATAAAAAACACTGAATCCGGCATCGGGAAAGTCTTCGGGACTGGGCAGCATGGCATTTTGGGCCTGACTCACCTGGCGCAGTTTTCGGGCCTGATCCTGTACCAGGGAGTTGGTGGCAATGGACAGTTTAAGGTGAATGCGCACACGAGCCAAAACCTCCTGGGGATGAAAGGGCTTAAGGATATAATCCACGGCCCCGAGCTCAAACCCCTTTAATTTGACATCCACCTCGGACACACCTGTTAAAAAGAGCACGGGGATAGTGACGGTGGCGGCATCATTTTTTAGTTTCTTAATGACTTCAAAGCCGTCTTCACCGGGCATCTCAATATCCAGCAATATCAGGTCGGGATGTTTTTGGGCAGCGATACGCCGTGCATCAGGTCCATTGTCCGCCAAAAGCGCAACATAACCCTCCTTGGTCAGCACTTTTTCAATGAGTACAAGATTCAATCGGTTATCATCAACCACAAGTATGGAATATGCGTCAGCCATATCACCGTCCTGACAAGCTGTTTTCTAGTTTATCCAACAGGCGCTGTATTTCAAAAAACAAATCCTGCAACCCGTCAAACCGGCCGGCCCGGGAACGCATCTCAATATCCGCAGCCAGTTGAGACAAGTTTTCAAATCCCAGATTCCCGGAAGCGCCTTTTATGGAATGGGCTGCAAAACCAATGGACTGAGCATCACCATCCTTAAGACCACGACGAATTTTTTCCAAATCAGACACCAGGGTATCAGCCATAAGGCGTCCCAGTTTTCGGGCTTCATTTGTATCAACGTTCAGAAACGACTCTATATTGCGAAAATCCATAAAAACACCTGTAGTAATGCAATTATACAATGTAAGTGAGGTGCTATAAACTTTAGAAGTATAAGAGATAAGCGAATGCTTGTAAAGAAGTAACGAACCCGGTCAAAAAAGTCCGGCTTGACCGGCGGCGGTTCGTTTTATAGAGTTTTCAAGACGCAGAAAAGGCCCAATAGTTGAACTATTGGGCCTTATAAAATTTGCAGGTTCAGGCAAAGGGCTACAGCTTGAACCGGCTGATCATCTCATTGAGGCTTTCCGCCAGCTTGGATAATTCCAGGGCACTCTCGTTTATGTGTACGCTTCCGGCCGAAATCTCTTCTGCAGACTGGCTGACATGGTGAACATCCTCGGTCACTTCTCCTGCCACAACGGAAGTCTGGTTGACATTTTCATTGACCTCCTGAACACCGGCAGCGGCCTGGCTGACATTGCTGGAAATTTCCTGGGTCGTGGCAGACTGCTCTTCAATGGCAGAGGCAACCGTTGTAACGATGGAATTAACATCGTCAATGATCTCGACTATCTCTTTGATTGCGTTGACCGATTCCGTCGTGGTGGACTGCACCTCACCGATTCTCAGGCCGATTTCGTCGGTTGCCAGGGCTGTCTGCTTTGCAAGTTCTTTAATTTCACTGGCCACCACAGCAAATCCCTTGCCGGCTTCACCGGCTCTTGCCGCCTCTATGGTAGCATTCAACGCCAATAGATTGGTCTGTTCGGAGATATCGGAGATGGTTTCGGTCACTTTGTTTATTTCGGCAGCCGCCCGACCTAAATCATCTACTTTTTCGGAAATATGTTCGGCTTTTTCAACCGCCTGACTGGTTGTCTGGCTTCCTTTGGCAGTATTTGATGAAATTTCATTGATCGTGACCGACATCTCTTCTGCAGCCGCAACAATCATCTGCAGATTGGCGCTTGTCTGTTCCGTGGCGGCCGCCACACTGTTCATTGCCGTTGCCATCTCTTCCGCGGCAGAAGAGACGTTATTTGCTTTTTGGGAAGACATTTCAGCTCCTGCCGTCATCTCCTTGGACACCGCGGACAGCTCGGTGGAAGACGATGTCAATGTATGAATCCCCTGGGAAATATCCTGGAATATACGCTTTAAATTATTGGTCATCTGCTGCATACTGGCATACACCCCGGTGAGCGATTTGCCTGTCACAGGAAATTCATAGGTCAAATCACCGGCAGCAATCTGGTTGGCCACCTTGGCAATTTCAGACGGGTCATGACCCAAAAGCCTCATAATGCCCTTAACAAACCAGAGCACAGCCAGCACAGTCAAAACCAGAAAGATGCCAGCGGCGGCAAGAACCAGATTCCGGATTTTAACGACCGGGGCTAAAAACTCCGATTCATTCTGGGTAACCACAAGGCTCCAGCCAGTGGCATGCACATGGGCGAAACCTGCAATCTTATCGGTTCCTTTAAAGCGATATTTTTCAACACCGGATTCCCCGGCCAATGATCTTCTGGAAATTTCTTCCATGCCTTCAAGGCTGGACATATTGAGTTTGAAAATATAATCCGCTACGGGATGGGCAATAAAAAGTCCGTCATTGGCCACCATAAAAGGATAGCCGGTCTCGCCCATTTTGACCTGGGTAATTTTGTTGGACAGAGCTGTCAGTTTAACAGTGACGCCCAGCACCCCGGCAAATCCGCCCTGGTTGTTCCTTAAAGGGACAGCGACCACAACGATGGGCTTTCCATCTGATTTTGAAATCACAGGTTCACTTATGATACTTTGGCCCGAGTTGGCATCCTGGAAATACTTTCTGTCCGCCAAATTCATACTTTGCCGTCGGTATTTGCCATTCTCGTTGTCGGCGACCACCCGCCCGGATGAATCGGTTACAAAAAAGAACCCATAATTTTCCCCGGTCTTTTCATAAACAGCTGCCAGGTATGCCTCTGCAGCCGACAACGTGGAGGCTGCATCCTGGCCGCTTTCATTTTCCGATCCTTTGGCAATGGCCTGGATAAATGATTCCGATGCCATGGCCTCAGCTTTGCCAACTTCCTGCTTCAAGGAAAGATCAACCATGGTAGCAAGATTTTGAGCGGTTAGTTTTGCCTGCCCTTTGGCGATGCTGACCAGTGCGCCGGAAGATTCGATTATCGAAAACAGACCGACGACGGCCAAGGGCAGAATTGCGGCCACCACGCCACCAACAATTAATTTTGTCTTCAATGTCAATTTTCTCATTTTTATTTCCTCCCTCGCAGGTCTATCGAAACTTTGCGATTTCTATTTGTATGTACTGCATTCTATGCGAAAGGTATGCCACCGGCATAAACCGACAATTAACGATGATAAATCAGACTGTTGTAGCTTTTTTGAAATTGATTATCGGCACCGGGATACCTATAATTTCTTGGAAACAAGAATAGTTTGCATTCTTGTTTCCAAGAAATTGGAATTTATACCTGAAGCCCGAAGCAACCTGCTTTTATTTAATTTTATACTGCCCAATGGGGCTTTGCCTTTTGTTCTATGCGTTGTAAAACCGAAATAATATCCTGGAAATCATCCTCGGCATGACTGGTAAATAAAGGCTCGAGCAAAAGGACAGAATTTTGGATGTTATTCACACTCTCGCAGAGCATCAAAATCAATTTTATATTTTCAAATAAATGTTTTAGGGGAAATAAAAGATCAACGCCATCGGCATCGGTTATAAAAGCAATCAGGACGGAGACATGATGTAATGGCCGACCCAAAACCGCAGTCAATTGAGCGCCTTCGGACGTTAAAATAATTTCACCTTCCGGAAACGAACCGTTGATTATAGTCTTCAATCGGTTCCGATGCGCATCATTTTCGCCGGCATGTAATATGACCTTCATATGTGGGAATCCCCTGTTTCGTATCAATTTTATCTGGATAAATTATCTTATCCGAACTAATTGAGCAGAAAGTATGCCAGAAGGAAACAAATGGATTTAAAAATGAATAGACTACGGTGTCTACATTTTGAAAAACAGGAGGCCGGCTGCCAGTTGAATGACAGGGACATCTATAATGGGAATGTGCAGGACTGCAAAAAAAACAGGTTGACCTTTACCTTTAAAAAAGGTGTTATTCTCGGCTGACAACTTTTATTAAATCCAATACAACCCTGGGCATATGAAATGAAAAAAGACACCCACCAATTTATTCAGGAATACGACGGCATGGCAGCCTTTGGCATGGACAGGGCAAGCGATGAGGAAACAATCATGTTCTATCTGCAGAAATTCAGTGAGGACACCTTTATCAAAGCGCTTGTGCCAAGGCTTTCAGATAAGGAACTTGAAGATATTTACAATTGGGTCAACACATATATAAAAAAACACATGTCCGAAGATGAGTATCACAGCCTGTTTTTAAAAGACCGTTAATCTTTTGGGGTAAGCACGAGAAAATAGAGCTGTCCCCTGGCCGTCATGTGGCCGGCCGTGTAATCCGCCCACTCTCCGGCACCGCAAAACAGATCCACCCGGCCCGGGCCCTTGATGGCCCCGCCGGTATCCTGGTTGAGCACAAATAAGGATGCCCTGGGCCATTCTTGCTTTGGCTGGCCCACGCCCACGGGCAGGGCCGTCTGGATAAAGGCGAGCCCCCCTTTGGGGAACAGTTTGGTGTCCGTGGCAATGGATCGCACAGGCGTTACAGCAACACTGATGCAGCCAAAGGGCCCGCCCTGGCCTTCCTTGAAAAACACAAAGCTTTCGTTGGTGAACAGCACCTCGTCCATGCGGTCCGGATGGGTGGAGAGCCATTCCCGGATCGCCTGCATGGACATCTTTTCCCTTGGCACTTCATTTTTATCAATGAGATATTTACCCACGGCACTGTATTTACGGCCATTTACCCCGGCATAGTGCAGCCGCATGATCCCACCATTGTCAAGCGCCACCCTGCCCGATCCTTGAATTTCCAGAAAAAAACGGTCAATGCGGTTGGCCAGCCAGACCACGGGGCGGGCTTTGTCTGAAAAGTCCGATTGATTATGAATCTGCTCCCGGGTGTAGTAGGGTCTAATCCTGCGGGCCCCGGGATCTACACGGGCCATGAGTCGCTTGTGGTTTTTATAGGCATCAGAGAATTCAGACAGATCAATCTGGAACAGATCATCGGGCATGGAATAGACCGGCCAGGGATACTCCGGCCCCGGGGAACCGCTGCCGGGATAGGTAGGCTCAAAATAGCCTGTAAAAAGGACATCTTTGTTTGAACCGCCAACGCTTTTGTAGACCGTAAAATTTTCCCGGACAAACCGGTTTAAATCTTTGGGGGCGGGCCTGGTTGCAAGAAAATTTTTAAAGGTTTCAAGGGATAAAATCATATGGGCGGCCGTGTACACATCCGGTCCATACGCATAGGTCCGAGAAGCCGGGACCCGGTTAAAATAGACAAGGCTCTGATCAATGGACGCATTCAGATCCTGCAAAAACAATGTGTCCCTGAATTCGGGCAGGTCTGACTCGGCAACCTTTACCAGCGGATTGCCCCGGGGATCTTGCACTTTCTTCTTATTCCTGCATCCCAAGGGGCCTGCGACAATCAATACCAGCAACAGATAAAACAGAACAGGTCTTCGTACAAGGCTCATCATCAGTCGTTAGCTTTCCGTATGCGTTTCTTTCATCCGTTTCAGGGTTACAGCAGGTTCCGGCACAGGATTGCAATCGGGCAGCCGTGTGCTGGAAACGCCTAAATTTTCAAATTTACGGGCCGACACCAGCACCCGTTTTTCCATGGCGCCCACCGTTCGGTTAAAGGTGGCGGCGGTGCGCTCAATATCCTTCCCCAGCCGGTTCATATGCCCGGCCATGGTGGAAAGCCGCTCAAAAAGCTCCTGGCCAAGTTCCCGGATGGCCCGGGCATTTTCGTAGCCTGCCTGCTGCAGCCACACATAGGCCACAGTTTTAAGCAGGGCAATCAACGTGGTGGGTGTGGCCAGAATCACGCCATGGGCCACGCCCTTTTCAATGAGATCGGGCCGGGCGGCAAGCGCCGCGGAGAAAAAGTTTTCCCCGGGGATAAACAGCACCACAAATTCAGGGCTGGGGCTGAATGCGGCGGCATAATTCTTTGCCCCCAGCTGGACGACATGGGCCATGACCTGGCGGGCATGGTCATCCAGCCGTTTTTTTTGCATCTGTTCATCTGTTGTTTCCAGGGCATCCAGATAGGCCATAAGCGGCACCTTGGCATCCACCACCACCTGGCGGTCGCCGGGCAGTTTCACCACCATATCCGGACGAAGCGATCCTTTGCCCGTCCCCTGCATATCCTGCTCAACAAAATCACAATGGTCCACCATACCGGCCAACTCCACAGCCCGCCTCAGGGTAACTTCCCCCCATCGGCCCCGGACATGGGGAACGCGCAGGGCCTTGACCAGGTTATCTGTCTCCTTGGCAAGCTGGTGCTGGGTTTTTGCCATATCCGACAAATACTGGCTGATGGCGCCAAAGGCCTGGCTTCGATCCTTCTCCATGGTACCAAGCCGCTGCTCATACCGCTCGAGCATGCGCTGCACCGGATCAACGGCCCGGGCAAAGGCATCCTCTTTGCCCTTGAAATCCTGGTGGGCCTGCTGGACATACCCATTGAAATGGGACTGGGCCATGTCCATGAACTGCCGGGAATTTTCATACAGCGCCTGGTCAGACAACTGCTTGAACCGGCCTGAAAAAAAGTGCATGCCCAGTTTGACAAGCGCCAGCGCCGTTAACACCCCGAGCACAAACCCGGCCCCTAAAAAGGCCAGGTCATTCGTGCTCATGTGGGCAACATTGATCATAAGGCGGTGTCAGGGGCTGTGTAGGTGCCGCTTTTCCCGCCGGATTTAAAGGCCAGATGAATATCGGAAATTTTCATGCCCTTATCATAGGCCTTGCACATGTCATAGATGGTCAGGGCCGCGACACTGACGGCGGTCATGGCTTCCATCTCCACCCCGGTTTTTTCGGTCAGGGAGACTTCGGCTTCAATGTGAATACAGCTGTTTTCCTTGTCAGCAGAAAAATCAACCCGGGCATGGGTGATGTTCAGCGGATGGCACATGGGAATCAACGACCAGGTCTGCTTGGCCGCCATAACGCCTGCAATACGGGCTGTTTCCAGCACATTGCCCTTTTTTACTTTTTCATCGACAATGGCTGACAGTGTTTCCATGGACATGAACACCGTCCCCCTTGCCACGGCAACACGTTTTGTGGGTGACTTTTCCCCCACATCCACCATTCTTACACGGCCCTGGCCGTCCACATGGGTAAATTCGTTCACTTCAACTCCTTTAAAGGCCAGGCCGAATCAGGCAAACACCTGGGTTTTGGATGTGGCTTCTGTTTTTATCCGGTTTAGGCAATGGGTTAAGGCATCAATCACGTGTTCGCGAATGTCACCGGCCACGGCCAGAAACATCACATCATCCCCCACCATCAGCGGTACATCCGAATTGATATGCACCATTACTTCAACAATACCGGGCATCGCCCGGGTCTGGTCCAAAATTTCATCAAGTTTATTTTGATCTACGGTGAGGCTCAGGCCTGTGACAGCCCTGCCGTCCCGGGAACTGTTCCGGACCACGCCGTTATGGTAGAGCACCATTCCTGCCTTGGAAAAATCGGGATGATTTTTCATCTGGTTTATCATTGCGGGTAAATCCATGATGGGTTCTCCTTATAATTTAATCTTAGTTGTTTTCTCGTCTATTCACGCCAGCCCCAAGGGTTGAAACCTGGTTCATTTCCCGGGCTGTTTCAAGGTCGGCAGACGTGTTTACATTAAATTTAAAACGTAAATCCGGATCCAGGGTTTCAAGGATCCGGGGCGAAATCTGCTTGACCCGTTCAGGCTTATAGAACTTTTTAACCATGAATATCTTTTTTTCAAGGGTGGTCTCAATTCTCGGCAGACAGGATTTATGGTACAAGGCGGATAACGGTTCAAGCCCCTCCCAGGTTTTGGGTATGATCACCTGCTTGCCGGGACTGATTTGGCTATAAAGATACCGTATTATCTTCTCACTGACAAACGGAACATCACAGGCCGTGACATAGCTCCACTCACAACCGGCATGAAAAAGGCCGGCATGAAGCCCTGACAGCGAACACCGGGACGGATCAATATCCGTAACGACCAAAGCATCGGTGTCCAAAAACAGCGCCGGCGCATTGACCACCAGGATCACTTCCCTAAATATCGTGGAAAACAGGGCGTGAATCCGGGCCAGCATGGTATCTGCCCCAACTTTTTGAAATGCTTTGTTTATACCGGGCAATCTGCTGTTGCAGCCACCGGCCAGGATCACCCCTGTGCAGTCTAATTGTTCCAACGCCTTTAATGCCTTTTTACTGTATTATATTCTAGTGGGTATGTTGCTTTTCGAAAAATTTTATGATGATATCCTCTATCCTTTGTTGATTATACGAACCCGAATAAGAAATCAAGGTGTTGCCGTGCTAAAAAAAAGATGGTAGAAAAAACTTTTAGGGCGTACCCGAACAGTAAAAAGGCATATCATGACAAAAAAAAAGAGCATTCTCAATGATCAGGACTACAGACGGATCATCACCCGCATTGCCTACGAAATCATTGAAAAACACAAAGGGGTAAAAAACCTGGCCCTGGTGGGAATTCAAACCCGGGGGGATTTTCTTGCAAAACGTCTGGCAGAGCAGATCGCAGCCATTGAAGGCACAACATTGCCCGTGGGCTCCATGGACATCAACATGTACCGGGACGACTGGACAAAAATCAGCCACCAGCCCACGGTAAGGCCGTCGAACATTCCTTTTTCCGTGGATGACAAGGATATCATTCTGGTGGACGATGTGCTGTTCACCGGCAGAACCATCCGGGCAGCCATGGAGGCGTTGATGGATTTCGGCAGGCCCGCCCGCATTGAACTGGCCATCCTGGTGGACAGAGGTCACAGGGAACTGCCCATCCAGGCCGATTACCAGGGGATTTTTGCGGACACGGAACCCGAAGACATGATCCACGTCCATGTCAAAGAACAGGACCAGGAAGACTGTGTTTACAGGGAGTTAAATATCTAATGAACATCCATCCCCATCGAACATCGCTGCCCAAGCACCTTAAAATCGCCATATTGTCCATGTCCTCCACCCGGACCCTGGACAATGACAAAAGCGGTTTGTGGATCAAAAAACAGAGTAAAAAAGAGGGGTATGAAGTGGTGATTCACCAGGTGCTCCCCGACGATGCCGATGCCATCACAGAAGCGCTTGAACATATTATCGATCGCATCGCCCCCCATGCCGTCATCATGACCGGAGGGACCGGCATCAGCCCCAAGGATGTGACCATAGAGGCGGTGCGCCCGCTGTTCGACAAGGAACTGACAGCCTTCGGGCCGGTATTTGCCCAGCTTAGTTTTGAACAGATTGACTCGGCCGCTATTTTATCCCGGGCTACGGCAGGCTTCATCAAAGGCACAGCCGTATTCTGCATGCCCGGCAGTATTAATGCCTGCAAGCTGGCCTGCAACGATCTGATTTTCCCGGAACTTGGACATTTAGTTAAACATGCAAAGGAATAGATTATGGAAGAACTTGACGCGCTATTGAATGAGTGGAAAGATAATGAGAACCAGACCCGTAAGGCCTTTACCGAGCTTGTGGATCATGTCAACACACTGTCCGACATCACCCTTGAATTTGTCAGCCGCCCCGGGGTGAGCTACTCCTTTCGCCCCAAACATACGGCCCAGGCCAAACGCCCGCTGTTTGCCATGGTGGATGTCATTGACGATGACCCCGATGACCGCTGGCTGTCCGTCTGTTTTTACGCAGACCTGGTGACCGATCCCGATGAGGAAGGGGACCATGTTCCCGAAGGACTTCTGGGTGAGGATGCATGCTGCTTTGACCTGTATGAATATGATGATCAGGAAGTGGCGAACCTGAAAGCAAAATTAACCGAAGCACACGACAACGCTCCGGAGTAAAATTTATTATTACCAACCACGAAGGTCACGAAGAACACGAAGTTGACTGATATCTTCGTGGTCTTCGTGGTTTAAAAACATAATGTTATCGGTGGAATCCTTTGGCTACACAGAAAAGCGGATATTTAAAATATCCCCATCCTGAACCACATACTCCTTGCCTTCCACATAAAACTTGCCGTTCTTTTTCAGCTCTGCTTCGGAGCCAAGATCCATGAGTTCATCATATTTGAACACTTCGGCCCGGATAAACCCGCGCTCAAGATCGGAATGAATGACACCTGCTGCATTGGGGGCCTTGGCTTCCTTTCTCACCAGCCACTGCCGGACTTCGTCTTCACCCACAGTGAAAAATGAAATCAGGTTCAATGACTTCAGGCAACTGGCGGTCAATGTTTCCAGGGCCGTAGAGGTAATACCTAAATCCTCAAGGAACTCCTGCTTTTCCTCGGCACTGTCCAGCATGGCGATTTCCGCCTCCACCTTGGCTGAAACCAACATCGCCTCTATATCCAGGGTATCGCAAGTACCCTTAAACTGATCCAGAATATCCTTATTACCCAGATCATCTTCGGCCACATTGACCGCAACCACCAATTTTTTCAGGGTGATAAACGGATAGGAACGAATCAGCTTCTCCTCATCCTCGGAGAACTCAAGCAGGCGAAGGGGCAATTCCTGTTCCAGATGGGCCAGCATCTTCTCCATGAGAGCCAGCTCTTTTATCTGGTCTTCATCCTTGATTTTCTTGACCATGGCAGAGAGACGCTCAATGCGCTTTTCCACAAAAATCTGATCGTGCATCACAAGCTCGGAGTTGACCATATCAAAATCGCGCAGGGCATCCACACTGCCTTCGGCATGGTAAACCGCCTCATCCTCAAAGGCCCGGACCACATGGCACACCGCGTCCATGTCGGAGATATCTTTGAAAATTTCGCCTTTGGAAATGGTCTCAGCCTCCATTTTGGGCAGCAGCACCAGGTCAAGACGCGCCCTGACATTTTTTTTGGGGGTATACATCTCCACCAACCGGTCAAACCTGGAATCCAGAATATCTGCGGTGCCCGGCACCGGCTTAAAAGCCTTGGCCGGATCCGTAATCTCGTTTCCGGTCAGAATCTGAAACAATGTTTTCTTCCCTGTCTGGGGAAGTCCGATAATGCCTACCTTCATCTTTTATGTTTGTCCCTTTCTTAAAACGTCATGTTTAAAGTTTCAAAAACCTTTGCCGGCATCACCCTTTTTTTCTCGGGATTCATTTCAACCCGTGCAGCCACATGGCCGGGGTCATGGGGAAAGACCAGCAGGGCATCTTCATCAACTGCCCGGTCCAGCATCTGTTTTTTCTCGTCCACCAGTTTTTCGGCAAACCGGTCATACCCCATGGTGATGGGCAGGTTGACCCAGGGCAGTCCCGGAATAAGATCTGCGGTATACACCACCGGGCCGTTTTGGGCCAGAATCCAGGAAACCAGCATGCCCGGCGTGTGGCCCTGGCTTTGAACAAATTCAATGGTCAGATCCCCCACGACCAGATGATCTCCGCCCTGCTTGAGCACAAGGCGCCCTGAACCCTGGAGCTTTTCAGCAAGACCTGGAATAAATGAGGCACGATCACGGTGATGGGGAGATTTACAGCGTTTGAAATGGTCTTCCCCTGTCACAAAAAGGGCATTGGGAAAAAGCAGGGCAGGTTCTCGATCCCGCTCCCAGGCGCTTAAAAGTCCGCCGGCATGGTCAAAATGAAGATGGGACAGCACAACGTGACTGATATCCCCATCACTTAAGCCATGATCCGCCAGAGACTGCATCAGCACATGCGCCTCTTCATTCATGGCAAACCGCCGTTTCATGTCAGGGGATAGGTATGCACCGCATCCGGTCTCAAACAAGATGTTGTAATCCCCGGTTTTCACCAGCAGACAGTTTGAAGAAATGTCAATCATACCGTTTTCATCTGCCGGGACCCATTTCTGCCACAGGGCTTTGGCGGCGTTGCCGAACATGGTGCCGCCGTCCAGGCGCATACTGTTGCCCCGTAAAACAATAAATGAAGTACTCTGCATAAGACTTACTCCCTTTAGATCGCCTATTTTTTTTATTGGATTGGGCCGGAATGATAATGGGCCGGGCCGGCCCAGGGCCTTTGAATCACACCAACGTAATTTTCTGTTTTTCCGGGTCTGGATTGGGGCGGTAAAGAACAGCCACATGGCCGATGGTTCCGGCAAGATGGCATTTAAGCTGCGCCGTAATCTCATCAAGCAAAGCCGCCTTCACATCCTTTTCCTTGTGATCGATAAATTTGATCTTGATCAGTTCAGATGCGTTCAGGGCATTATCCGCCTCTTGAATCATGGCGGTTGTTACGCCCTTTGCCCCCACAAAAGCTGCAGGGTTCAGGTTATGGGCAAGGCCCCTTAAATATTTGCGCTGGGCGCCGGTAAGTTGTGTCACATTAAATCCTTAAATTATCGCCCTTTGGGCGGGCTGTTCGCCATTGCTGTCAGGAAATCAAAATTCCTACACTATCAAATTAAAATTCGTCTTTCAGGATCATTATATTATCATAAACCGTGAATTGTGGATACACCCCGAAAAGGACAACATCAACAAAATCTGTCACATAAGGTCTGAGAGATCAAAGCTTTTGGATTCGCTCAGGGTAAAAATGAAACGCTTGAGCAATTCTTTGTTAAAACAATGAGCCATACCCCTGTCACGCAATTTCAGCCTGACTTCCACCCGTTTTGCAGCCTCTTCTTCAACCATCTGACGTTCCC
>Ga0193955_1001007_pt1 | contig 14034 bp, 13 predicted proteins | sample BB_6_MG_FD_140343 | JGI IMG/M metagenome (GOLD analysis project Ga0193955, IMG submission 140343) | Microbial mat bacterial communities from the Broadkill River, Lewes, Delaware, United States - BB_6_MG | ecosystem: Environmental > Aquatic > Freshwater > River > Microbial mats | place: USA... | reverse complement strand
GGGGCTTGCCTACGGCATCCTCTCCGGCTCCTGCACCTTCGGGTTCATGGCGCCGATCCTTGCCGTCATCACCATCCAGGAAAAGATCGCCACCGGCATTCTGCTCATCCTCGCCTTCGGCATCGGCCACTGTGCCCCCATCGCCGTGGCAGGTTCCAGCACGGCCCTGATCCGTCGCATCCTCACGAACCAGAGCTTTCAGAGCGGCAGCCTGTGGTTTAAAAAGGGAGCTGGGATTATCGTGGGTGGATTGGGGTGCTATTTCATTGTGAGACCCTTTATTTAAGGTCACGACCAACCTCAAATGCTGAGAAATACAAAAATAGCTCCGGCGGCAAGGTGAGCCACCTTGAAAGCAGGTTGCGGACGCGCTTTGCCCCTCGTTCCTCGGGTCAAATCACATCCGCATGTAAAGCTGAAGTCATTCAAGGACAATTTTTAAAATCTGTTTGTTGAACGTTTAAACCCCGGAATAGACGCCGGAGGCACCGCTGAATCGTTCAGATAACACGTCGAAAGCTGGTTGTGAATTCACCGAGCCTTCATCCTCAGGCCAACCGCATTCGCTGACGGGCTTCACCCGTGAACAGTCGTTTCTAACCCGTTCGGAACCTAATCGCCCTGAATCCGGGCTATTCTGTTGACAAGCCCCATGGCTTCCTCTATATCCGCAGATGCGGTGACGGCGTGATGAATTCCCTTGCAGATCGACGTGTTCAGCAGGCGCCGCCCGGTGTAATGTACGCAGATGAGGCCCGCCGACCTGAAGGCGTGGTTGCTTCGCAAGATTTTGGAGTGGGTTATGGTTGAAATTCTCGTCATCATGGCAGTGGGTATGGTCATCGGCTACCTCCTGCGTCAGAAACAGGCCGTCTTTGCCGTCATCGACCGCATCGTCATGGCCGTTATCTTTCTTCTTCTCTTTGTCCTGGGCATCTCCGTCGGCTTAAACGAAACCGTGGTGGGAAGCATCCACTTGATCGGCATAAAAGCCATGGTCCTCACCCTCGGGGCCGTAGCAGGCAGTGTCTTCTGCTGTGGGCTCGCCTACCGGTTCTTCTTCGCAGACACCTTTGAAAAAAGCGCCTCCGAAGCCACAGGCGGGGAGGTGACCAATGAAGGGTAGCCTTACCATTCTCTGCTGCTTTATCGTGGGCGTTATCTCCGGACTCTTCGTCGATCTCCCGGCTTTTGCCACCGAGTCGGACCTCACCCTCTGGGTGCTTTACGCCCTGATCTTTTTCGTGGGCATCGGCATCGGCGGCGACGCCACCACCTTTTCCGTCCTGAAAAAGAGCAACGTTCGCATCTTTCTCATCCCCGCTGCCGTCATCGTGGGCTCCCTTGCAGGGGCCGCAGGAGCCTCTCTTCTCCTCTCCGACGTCTCCATCAAAGATGCCATGGCCATCGGCTCAGGCCTGGGCTACTACAGCCTTTCAAGCATCTACATCACCGAGATGCGCGGTGAAGTCCTGGGCACCATCGCTCTGTTGTCCAACATCATGCGGGAGATCTTCACCCTGCTGGCCGCCCCCCTTCTCGTGGCCTGGTTCGGACGCACAGCCCCCATCGCCTCGGCGGGTGCCACGGCCATGGACACCACGCTTCCCATCATCACCATGAACTCCGGGAAGGATTTCGCCATCCTCGCTCTCTTCAGCGGGGTGGTGCTGACCATTGCCGTGCCCATTCTTGTGACGTTTATCCTCTCGTAGGATGTTAAAAGACGTGCTTCCGGCGGCAAGGTGGGGGCACCTTGAAACCCTATGGCGAATGCGTGAAGGTCGCTGTGATGCCATTGTTTTCAGGGCATTCGCTCGAAGGGTGATGTAACGACAATGCAGGCAACTCAACCATGGCCCCCAAATATAAAGACGACATCCGGATCATCCGCCCCGGCGCAATTCCAGCCATTGAACTACTGACCGGAAAGGTCCTCAAGCACGCTTACAAACCCCATGCCCATGAACAATATGCCATAGGCGTTGTGGAGGCAGGGGTTCAGAGCTATCAGGAACCGGGCGGGGCGTACACGGTCACACCAGGGACCCTGTTTACCCTTAACCCGGGAGATGTACACGCCGGTGAGGCGAGAACCGAAGCAGGGTATCAATATCGACTCGCCTATCTGCCCGAAAAACTTGTGCACAGCTACCTGGAGCTTGAAGCAAACTCCCCTCCCAGCCACCCCCATTTCAAGCAACGCATCACCAAAGACCCGGCACTGGCCCCAAGGCTCTTTCACCTCTTTCGAAGCCTTAACGACCCTGCAACCTGCCGGGTCAAGGCCGAATCCGAGCTGGTGGTTCTGCTTCGCACCCTCTTTCTTCGACACGGCGAACTCACCGAAGGCAAATGTTCACATGCATCCACCGCCACATGCAAGGTCACTGAAATGATCCGAGAGCGTGTCGCAGAGCCTGTCACCCTCACTGAAATGGCGGAACTCGCCGGACTATCACGCTACCATTTTATCCGTGTTTTCAAAAAAGCCACAGGCCTGTCCCCTCATGCATACCTCTCCCAAGCCCGAGTCTTCCACGCCAAGGCGGCCATCGAGGCAGGGGTCCCGTTGGCTGAGGCAGCCCTCGCCTCAGGCTTCTCGGACCAGAGCCATATGACCCGCTCCTTTAAAGCCATCTACGGAATTACCCCTGGCAAAGTAAACAAAACATAGCCCTGATACCCCTTCCCCGCCGTGTACAGCAGGCACCAAAACCGCAATTTTATTCAATCCAGAGCCCGGATGTCACTGCTACCATACTCCCCAGAGGCCTAAGACATGTGATTGTTCATGTTTTGAGCACCCTTGGCCCCGGTACGTTCACCGGAGGCCTTTTTTAATCCCATGAAGGTTTTTCATATGACGTTTCAAACAAAACAACTCCCTGTTATCGCGTTCATAGCCCTTGGTATCATTTGGGGAAGCAATTTTATCTACATGAAAATGGCTGCGGAGCTTATTTCACCCAGCCAGATCGTCCTTTTCCGTGTTCTTTTCGGATTTGTTCCTGTTCTGGTCTATGCCTTGGGTAAACGCACCCTCCATGTAAACCAGCTCTGCCATGCCCACCACTTTATAGTCATGTCGATCCTTGCCACATCGCTCTACTACTTCTGCTTTGCAAAAGGTGCCGCACTGCTCCTGTCCGGTATCGCCGGAGCCGTAAGCGGGGCCATTCCCCTCTTCTCTTTTGTCATGGCTGTCCTTTTTCTTCCTGAAGAGAAACCGACAGTAAAAAAAATTGTTGGTGTACTCATCGGCCTTGTGGGCGTCATCACGATCGCTCGGCCATCGGGACACGATGTTTTCGCCACCAATTTAGAAGGTATTGCATACATGGTGGCCGGGTCCCTAAGCGTTGGAGCATCCTTTGTCTATGCAAAAAAGTATGTGGTTCCCTTGCATATCCCGGCAGCGGCGCTCACCACGTACCAGCTCGGTTTCGGACTTCTGTTCCTGACTCTCATGACAGATACCGATGGAATTGGCAGGCTTTGGAGTTCCCCCCACGCCTCGCTGGGACTCATCATTGGTTTAGGGCTCTTAGGTACCGGCCTCGCCTACATCCTGTACTACTATATTGTTGAAACCATGGGCGCAGTGGCCGCCTCGTCAGTCACGTATATACCACCGGTTGTGGCCCTCATCATCGGCGTCTTCCTTGTAGGAGAACATGTTGCACCCATGGATTACTTCGCCACAACCCTGATTTTTCTGGGGGTATTCCTTCTCAAACAAAAAATGAAATAAGGACCTCGGTCGGAAATAGTCATACAACGACCTTTTTCGGCCGTATCCCCAATGCTGCTCTGTCCAAACGAGCATAAAATCATGCTTATGTTGCTGCTTACATCGATGTGTATCATTACATGTAATCCACGATTTCATGTTCGTTATTCTCACCCTTCGGGCGAGCCGTGTGCCCCCGTCGTTGACACAAGCCCCAGGCGAATATACCGTAGCCTCAGTGCCAAAAAAGCGATCAATCACATTCATGGCCCAAGGGGAGCCCCATGACAGCATCCCGACACACATGGAAAGCAGCCCTCTGGATGGGCGGCGCCCTTGTCTCCTTCATGGCCATGGCCATATCGGGGCGGGAGCTCTCCCAGGAGCTGGACACCTTCCAGATCCTCTTTTTCCGCAGCATCGTAAGCCTTGCCGTTATCTCGGCCCTGCTCACCCGATCAGGCTGGGGCCAGATCAAGACCCGTCGGGTAAAGCAGCACCTCCTGCGCAACCTCACCCATTTCGGCGGGCAGTTCGGCTGGTTTTACGCCATTGCCCTCATTCCCCTGGCCGACGTCTTTGCCATCGAATTCACCATGCCGGTCTGGACCGCCATTTTTGCCGCTCTTTTTCTCAACGAACGCCTCACGCCCCCCAGGATCTTTGCCGTCGTCATGGGGCTCATCGGCATGGCCCTGATCTTAAGGCCCGGCTTAGGGCTCATCAGCCCCGGAGCCATCGCCATGGTCCTGGGTGCCATCTGCTTTGCCCTGGCCAACACAGCAACCAAAAGCCTCACCGGCACCGAAACACCCCTGTCCATCCTCTTTTACATGGTGGTCATTCAGTTGCCCATGGCCCTTGTCCCCAGCCTGATACACTGGCAAACCCCGTCCCCTGCAACCTGGCCCTGGCTTCTTCTGGTGGGCTCCACAGCCCTGTCAGCCCACTACTGCGTGGCCCGGGCCTTTCAGCACGCCGACGCCACCGTTGTCGTCCCCATGGACTTCCTGCGCCTCCCCCTCATCGCCGTGGTCGGCGCCCTCTTCTACAACGAACCCCTCGACGGATTTATCATCGCCGGCGCCGTGGTCATGTGCATCGGCAACGGGGTGAGCATTCGGGCAGAAAAAAGCATGCCTCCGGCGGCCAGGGGATGATCCCCTGGACCCCAGGATTGCGAATGCTCCCACCCCTCGTCCCTCGGGGTGATCACATTCGCAGGCAGGCGAAGCCCGTAGAATTCAATCAGTGATTTTTTTATGCGTCTTCCCCGGATGTTCCGGGATATTGAGGCCGGTTGGTTTTCTTTACCGTACGAATGCATGGATCCGTTGGCACTGCCGAGTGACCGGGGATCCATGTGTGGCATGTGATGATTTTCAGGTCATAGATAGTTTACGATGTGGTACGGGGAAGGAGCGTGTTATCCCAAACACAATGGATCAACACGCATTTGGAAGTAAACAGACAGGAACTACCTTTTGAAACGGTCACCGGCAATCTGCATCATACGCCTTTATCGCATATTCTAGGGCACTCAAATCAGAGCTGCAGAGATGGCGTTTCAACGCGTCGAATTTTGATTCCGGCCACTCGTATATTTTAAAGGAGATCAAGGCCTCGAGTGTTTCCGGATCAAACCTGTATTTTAACAACGTTGCCGGGCTTCCCCCGACAACGCCATAAGGGGGGACGTCCTTTGTAACCACGCTGTTCGCCGCAACAACAGCGCCTTCACCGATCTTCACGCCAGGCATGATCATGGCCCGCATGCCGATCCAGCATCCATCACCGAGATGGGTGTCACCTTTGCCCTGATACGCCTCTTCGATAAAGTCCATAAAGGGATAGAGACAGAACCAGTCTGCCCGGTGGGTGTGGTTGCCCCCCATCAAAATGACGGCTTCCGCACCGATACACACACAATTCCCGATATACAGTCTGTCGATTTCCCAACGAGGCTCCCAGGTCCGGCTGATTTCATCTCCATGCAGGTAGCGCACAACGCAATGTTCAAAGCCGTTATCCCAGCAATCACTGTAATAGCTGAGCTTGCCTTTGATAATAATATTGGGGTTCATCACACTGTCACTGAGCAATTCCATTTTCGACCAGTGCTTCTTCGGCTCTGCCATCGCCTTATTCCTTTACAACTACCATTCCGACTATTCAGTTTGGTATCTTTACATAAATTTCTGGGGCAGCTTGTTCAACATGTCCTGAATGTAGCCGTCATCATCTTCAGGTGCCAACTCAAACAGTTTTTTGCACAGGTCCATGGCGAGGCTTAATTTTGTCGGCAGCATCTCTTTGACTTTATAGATCAAGCTGTATTCAAAGCGACTGATAAAGGATTCAAGGTCATGGTACTCGCTCTTTAACGAGATTTCCCGTTCCCTGAACGTGCCATTGCCGATCTGATGCAACTGGAACATGTTGGAGTGATTGCAAACTTTGATGTACCCATCGAGTTTTCGAGAGCTGACGACTCGCCCGTCATAAAATGTCAGCCCCTCCAGCTCTTCAATAATCGAGTTGATGGAGAACTGCCCGGCGCGGACCATGTTATCGTGGATAAATGCAAGCATCCCGTCACGCGAGCCCCGGTCCCAATCGATATTGAGGACACTGAGCTTTGCCCGAAGCTTAGGAATGCTGTCTTCCGTCTCATCTTTGCGTGCAGGCGTGCCTCCGGAATTGGCAGATTTTATATAAAAATCCCCGACCGTATCCGTTCGCTCGATTGTGGCGATGTCATCCAGCGCGACAATCATGTCTCCAAATTTTCGAAACCCGTATTGAGACTCATCAAAAGACGCTGAAATATGCCGACGGATCAAGGACTTCAATTGAGCCCCCAGAATCCCCTGCTCCCCGACATGCCGCTCCAGAAGATCCGACAACTGCGCCTTGAAAACATCCAAAGAGGCAGAACGACTGACATTGGGCTTTTTCACGCCGGTGTCAAAGATATCCTGAAGGCTCTCGTAGTTCACAAAGCGATCACAGAGCTCGGCCAAGTCATCTGACGCGCAATTCTCCGGGGAAACCCCCACGATCTCTTTGTTGTGCAGCCTTAATTTCTTCAGAAGATGGATAAAATCACGGTCCCCGCTTACGATAACGTACCGGTCAATTTGGGGGCGTTCATAAATCATCTCCATAGCATCCACGGCAAGTCTCAGGTCCACGGCATTTTTCTGCCCCTTCCCCAGGACATGAACCAACTCAATCCCATGCTGATAGAGCTTAAACTGGTGCTGGTTGTAGTCCTTATGACGCCAGTCAGCATAGGCCAGGGCCGTGGTCAGTTTGCTTTGATCTTCTGCGATCTTTAACAGAAGGGACGGGTCAAAAAGTCCCTCGTCCGACTCGGTATTGCAGTTCCCGCTCAGTCCACAGATCAGGTTCTCAAAATCAATGAGCAGGGCCGTATTTTTAAGTTTCATCATGAAATTTTGTTCCAATAAAAAATGCCGGTGATTTCATACCGGCAGCCTGAGACAACCCAATAAAATAACCAGTTAGCTAATGTAGATCAGTCAACAACGAAGAACCAGCAGTACCATACTTCATGGTAAAAGGCTTCACATATTCCGGGCCCGTGACTCCCGGTCTTACCGATGCAATTCGACCACATCTTAATCCCACCGTGCCACCGAGAAGAAATAAGGCAACCATTCCGCTTGCCGCCGGTGGCTCTTTTTCCAACTTGAATAACTACAGCAACAGAAGCCCGACACGAAAAAGAGAGATCACGTCCGCTGCGTGAACAGAAAAAGCCCAAGACCAGAAAGAGTTCGAGCCCTTAACAGCAAACATCCAATGGCAGTTCCAACCTGTAACGGCCCTTGCATTTTACTATCAAGGGTGATCAAATACCGACCTTGCGCACAACGCCATATGAAATCAGGAGACATCATGGACATTGTATCCCTTGCTGGACTGGCTGCCGCCATGGTGGTGCTGGCCCTCACCCCGGGCCCCGGAGTCTTGACAACGGTTGCCACCGCCCTCTCATCGGGATTTCAAGCCACCCTCGGACTCATCTTCGGCCTCGTCACCGGAGACATCTGCTACCTCCTCTTTGCCATCTTCGGCCTCTCCATGGTAGCGGAAGCCATGGGCGAGTGCTTTATCCTGATCAAAATCGGTGCAGGTGCCTACCTGGCATACCTTGGGGTCCAACTTCTCCGCACAAAGCCTTTCAAATCAGGCACCGCCAAACCCACACCGTCAACCGGCAAAACCTATTTCAGCGGCCTCTTCATCACCCTGGCCAACCCCAAAGTGATCCTCTTCTACTGCGGGTTCCTCCCCAGTTTCATGGATCTTGGCACCCTCACCCCGACAGGGCTGGTCCTGACAGCCCTCACCGTTGCCACGGTTGTCACCAGCGTGCTCTGCGGTTACGCCCTCCTCGCCTCCCGGGCCCGGAAAGCCATGACGGAAAAAAACGCCTTCAAAGCCGTTCAGAACACCGCAGGAGGCCTGATGATCGCCACCGGCATCAAGGTCGCAGTGGATCACTGAGCAAGAGCATGGAAAAACAGCCTCCGGCGGCAAGGTGAGCCACCTTGAAAGCAGGTTGCCGCTGCGCTTTGCCCCTCGTTCCTCGGGGCAAAGCGCAGCGGCATTTCCATCAAACGTGTTCATTTATTTATTTCCTGCGATCTGAACAAGCATTTGGGATTATCGTCGAAAAAACAAACGAACCTCATGGACAAAAAAAGGAGATAGTAAAGGTGAGAAAGCTGTTGATTCTGGGTGTGCTTGCCGCCCTTTTTCTGTGCACCGGCTGCACCACGATGATTTCACGGGTTGTTGAGCGTAGCGCCCTGTCCAACATGCAGGAAAAACCCATCCATGAGCACTTCTACATCTCCCCTTCCACGCAACCCGGAGACACCATCTACCGCTGGTTCCGCAATGATGACCTGGACAGGGACTTCGGGTCCTGGATCGAAGTTCTGGAAGTAAACGGCTCGGAAGTCCATCTCGCAAGCTATCCTGAAGGCGATGTATTTCTTCACCAGATCCACACCTGGGTCAGAGACAACAAGGTGATCAGGGCGGAACTCCATTATAAGGACAAGGTCTTTCCATTGAACGTGGAACCCGCCCGCAAAGACGGCATGTACACCGCCTTTGAAGCCATGCCCTTAACCCCGGCCCAGGACCTTACTGTTGGCGACAAAACTTACAGGATCACACGCATTGAAACCCTGAGCGTTGTAGATACCACCTCAGCCGTGGGCACCACCTACGGCACCCAGTACAAATGCATCCGCTATATCTCCGATGACGTCTCCATAGGCCTCGTCAAGGAAGAGACATTCTTCAGCACCCAGGTCCTGAGGGACAACTGGGAGTACGTCAAGATCGGACTGAAGGCCATGGACCCCATGCGCTCCACCGCCGACACCCTCATGAGCCTTATGGGCACTTTCCGGGAAAAAGAGAAAACAAATTTTCAGATTGCTTTTTATCATGAGCCCAGAAAGAGGTCTGAAGATTAAATACCAGCGAAAAGCCACCTGTAACTATTCAGCGCTGCCTCTGGCGCATCGTTTTTTAAAATGAGCGCCAACGACTTCGAATGAACCGAAACCGGTCTTAGAAACTGTTTATCAAACGTTTCAAAAGCTTGTACCCCGGCAGGCCCACCAGAGGCAACGTTGAGCTGAATAGCTACAGACCCCGGCCAAACATCGCAATTACAATAAATTTCAAAAAACATTTTCGCATATATTATCAAAAACCCGGCTGCATTTTACGGTAAGGCACAATCGTCCTAATCTCTATCAGTGTCACCCAAACATATTCGATTCACAAGTAAGCACATCCCACCCTATCCTTTCCCATAAAAGCAGAAATCAAGAGAACCTGGCACCCGCCCCATCCGCACAACGATTTCAATCAGAAAAAAAGGACCTTGGGAGTCACCGATGCCTAAAATCGCGAACGTTTGGTGCAAACTCAGCGCGCCTTTATATACCCCACATTGTATTAGCTCTTGTATTACCTTCCTGCCCTACGATAAAATTACTAATATTTAAAAAAGTAAATACTTGATTCATTCTCCATTTTAGCTCAAGCAGCGTATACAGCTCACAACCTGGACCCATTATGCCCCCCCAACGAAACACATCAAGTCAACCCGCCACAGTCGCCACTGCGCCCACCCTGAACGAAATGTCCTTGGCCATCGAAGACTCGAACCATCTCGAAACCCAGAAGGTACCCGAGGATATTGGCCAGGGGCACACACGCACCATCAACATCGGTGGCCGAATTCGCCTGATCAACCGGGATATCATCCCCAGAGAGACCGCGAAGGTCCAATATCACAACAAACTTCCTGAGCAGGCCACGGTGGGCGCCATTACCCTCTACGGGGATGCCCTGACCGACTTGAACAACACCCGGCACCAGCTACACCACTGCCAGGGCAACTACCACTGGGGGCATATTCCCCGGGATGACGGAAGCATCGTTTTTCGGGGCCAAAAACGTTCCTGCATACTGTACTTCAGCGTCAGTCATGGCCTGTTGACTCAGTACCCCGAATCCATGGGATCAATCGAGCAAAGCAGCCTCTGGCGACTCATGACGGGTCAGGTGGGTGGGGTGTCCGCACCCCGAGTCCTCTCCAATGAGGCCATCTGTACCCTGAGGGACCTGGTTTCCAGCCCCATAACCACCCCATGGGACTGGATGCGCGTAGAGGCCAAGGCGCTTGAAATCGTATCCACTTGCCTTTTTCACTATGATCGCGAGCCCACCGACACCTCAGATATCCCCCTTTCAAGGGATGACAGAAAAAAAATCACGAACGCACGGGACATTCTGATCCATCGCATGGAGACCCCTCCCACCATCGCAGAAATCGCAAAAACCATCGGGGTCAACACCTTCAAATTAAAAAAGGGATTCAAGCAGCTGTACGGCACCACCATGTTCGCCTACCTGCGATCCAGACGACTGGACCAGGCTTACGAACTGATCCGGTCAGGGGAAATGAACGTCACAGAAGCCGCCTTTGAGGTGGGCTACGCCAATCCCAGCGCCTTCTCCGCGGCCTTCCGCAAAGCCTTTGGGGTCAATCCCATGGAATGCAGAAAAAGCAGCTACCAAGTGCCGAGTCAAATTCATGGGGCTTAAGCCGTCCTAATATAAACGTAATAGGGTAATAAGCATGCATGGGGAACAAAACCGGTATCGAATTTATGATGATGCACGAAACAAGATATTCGAGTCCGCCACCTCGAAAAGCGGCATTTTCACCGAAGCGACCCGCATATCAAAAGCCGTATTACCCGACAATTTAGGCACTTTTGAATCCTGCCACATCCATATCGCCAAAGGGATGCGGTTTGCATTTGAAAGCATGACCACAAACAGGAAACTTGTCGTACAGCACACGCGGGAAGAACCGGATCATGTTATTGGATCTTTCTTTCTCAGCGGCCATTTTCAGGTGCAACCCAAAGGCACCAGCAAACTGATTCCAAAACAGAATACGGGTATTGTCTGGAGCCACACGCCGGGTTTGACCTACACATCCGACCTACAACCCGGCCAAACATCCAAGTCAGCTTATATCATTATCAAACCGGAGGTGTTCAGTTCGCCTCAGGAACATGATAGCGCTGTAAAAAACGGACTGTGGGATTTATTCAAGGGGAACAGCGTGGGAACATGCACGGCAGAGCACCTGTCGGTGGACGACCACAGGATTCTGAAGAACATCCTTTCCTTTAACCCGGCCAAGCCCTGGAACTGGCTCCACCTGGAAAGCAAGGTGCTTGAACTGGTCAGTAACAACCTGAGCCGGTATGAGCAGGTGGGGTCAAGCAAGTCCGGCTTCGCCATACCCCCGCACGACATCGCCCGAATTGAGGCGGCCCGTGATATCCTCATCGACAAGATGGATAATCCGCCTTCCATCATGAAACTGGCCCGCCTCGCCGGCATCAATGAGTTCAAGCTAAAAAAAGGGTTCAAACAGATCTACTCCGATACCATCTATGGTTACCTAAGGCGGTACCGCATGAAAAAGGCATACGAATGGTTGAAAAGCGGAGAGATGAATGTGACGGAAGTCGCAGTAAAGGTGGGGTTCACGAACCCCAGCGCCTTTGGGGCTGCCTTCAAAAAACAGTTTGGTGTCAATCCGGCCGAATGCCGCAGAAAGTTCTTTTCAGTTTAAGGTTGCCTCGGGCGGCCCTGCAGGGGGCCAAACTTTTGCCAACTTCTTGTGAGTCGGATTTAACGAACAGGTTTTGAGACCGATTTCTTTTCATTCGAAGGTATTGGTTTGCCGATTGTACCCGACTTACCGAACAAGCCCCCCCCTTTTACCGCTCAGCCCCAACGGGCGACAAAGCGTTAGGCCTTCCAGCTTACGATCCGTCTACGCCGTGACAAAGGTGTCACCACAAGCCGCCGATGGTGAGCAACAACGAACTGGAGGCAACCTGGGGTCCAGGAGATCATCCCCTGGCCGCCGAAAGCTGGCTTTTCCCGTTGTCACCTCCTGCCCTTCCCGAACTCTGTCGCCATGTTGTCGTCGGTCACTGTGGGCCTGCCTTTAGACCGGGCCAGGAGCTGATCACGATGGACGCCCAGCTTGAGTTCCCTGACCCTGTCAAGCAGTCGCCCGTCCCGGGGGTTCGATGCATCCACAACAGGCCTGCCGTTGATGGTATAGCGCACCAAAAGATCTGCAAAACGCTCTGAGTCAAGTTCAAAGGGGGAGTCGGAGGCCAGGAGGTAGACAGAGTATTTCCGGACGTACTTGAACTGCTCGGCCACGGTTTTGTCCACAGAACGGGACCCGGTGCCGTTCAGGCAGATCACCCCGCCCGGGGCAAGGTGGGCCTTCACCTCTTGAAGGAACTCCTCGGAGAGGAGGGCCGTGGCATGGTTTCGCCAGTGGAAGGTGGTGTTCATGACGATGAGATCGAAGGTGCACAACGGGTTTCTCCGCAGCCAGCGCCTGCCGTCGTCGATGACGGCATGGAATTTCGGATTCTCCAGAAGGCCCGCCATCTCCGGGCTACCCTTCACCACCTCCAGATAAGCCGGGTTAATCTCCACCGCCGTGACCTGCTCCACCTTCGGACCGTTTACCAGCACCTGGGACCACGCCCCGCTGCCCAGGCCGATGGTAAGGATCTCCCGCGCCCCGGGGTGCACAAGGAACTGGAGATAGGCGCTGAAAATCTCCGGGTTTGTCCTGCGCGACAGGCTGGTGCTCAGCACCCCGTCGTAGGCCCCGTCCCCGAACACCTTCCCATTCCGGCTCACGACCACCACCCCGTTGCGATTCTCGATCACCTGGGCAAAGGGGGGCAAATGCCGGCTCCGGGGCTTGTATTTCAGCTTCTCGTACAGATGCAGGTGGACCACTCCGCTGGTAAGCCCGATGCACAGCGCCACCCCCAGGGGTGCCCACAGGGCCCGTTTCCAAAGCCCGCCGCCGGACCGTGAGGACGCCCATGCATACCCCAGCCCGGGCACCAGGCATGCCAGGGACATCAGGGTGGAAATCCGGCCTGCCGGAAAAAGGTCCAGCAACAGGTACCCGGTCACCAGGGCCCCCACGGTGGAGCCGGCGATGTTGCCCGCATAGAGCCCTCCGGTCAGGGCCCCGGCCCCTTCTTCGTCCCGAAGCGTCCACTGCACCAAAAGGGGCAGGATCCCCCCGAAAGAGAGCGACGCCGCAAAAACAGCCGCAAAACCCCACGCCCACCCCTTGTACGAAAGGGTGGAAAACCACGCCGTCAGGGGGATCACCATGTAACAGGCCATGGCCGACACGGTAAAGAGAAGGGCCAGGAGGCCGGAAAGCCATTGCCTGGAGGCCCCCATCCACCGCCGGCAGACAAAGGATGAAATGGCGATTCCCAGAAGGTAGATTCCCAGAAGGTTCCCGAAAACACGGGGGCTGGACTGGGAGGCAAAGGAAAAGACCCGCACCCAGAGGACCTCAAAGGAGAGAAAGACAAACCCCGAGACAAACGCCGCGGCAAAGGCACCAAGCCGGTTCATGACGCCCTCCTTCCCGCTGCCAGAACGAAGGCCGCGATGCCCATGTTGATGAGGGCGGCAAACCACACCGTCTTCTGGAGCCCCAGCAGGCCAAAGAGAAAATTCACCGTGGCCATGGCCGCGCAGGCCGCCCCCAGGGTGTTGGCAAAATAGAGCGTGGCCACCGTCTCCCCCGCGTTCTTCACCCGGGCGTTGACATGCTGGGTCAACAGGGGCAAGGATGCCCCCATCATCACCGTGGG
>Ga0193955_1001003_pt1 | contig 14043 bp, 10 predicted proteins | sample BB_6_MG_FD_140343 | JGI IMG/M metagenome (GOLD analysis project Ga0193955, IMG submission 140343) | Microbial mat bacterial communities from the Broadkill River, Lewes, Delaware, United States - BB_6_MG | ecosystem: Environmental > Aquatic > Freshwater > River > Microbial mats | place: USA... | reverse complement strand
GTCAGACATTGCATCAAGAGTAAAAGCCATTATCGTAGATAAATTAGGCGTTGACGAAAATGAAGTAACAATCGAAGCTAGCTTTACTAACGACTTAGGAGCAGACTCACTTGATACTGTTGAGTTAATTATGGAATTCGAAAAAGAATTCGATATTCAAATACCAGACGATCAGGCAGAAAACATTGGTACTGTAGGTCAAGCAATTAGCTATATAGAAGACGCAAAAAAGTAATTTTATATGGAAATCAAACGAGTTGTAGTCACTGGACTTGGGGCATTAACGCCAATTGGTAATACTGTTGAACAATATTGGGATGGCCTCATTAACGGAGTTAGCGGAGCCGCCCCAATTACGTATTTTGATGCGTCCAAGTTCAAAACTCGTTTTGCTTGTGAGCTAAAAAACTTCGATGTCAAAGATTTTATCGACAGAAAAGAAGCTCGAAAAATGGATAGATTCACGCAGTATGCAATGGTATCAACTGATGAAGCTATCGAAGATTCTAAATTAGATTTAGAAAAAATTGATAAAAATAGAGTCGGTGTAATTTGGGGAGCTGGAATTGGTGGTTTAGAAACATTCCAAAACGAATGTATAAACTTTGCCAATGGTGATGGTACTCCAAGATTTAACCCTTTCTTTATTCCTAAAATGATTGCTGATATTGCACCTGGTCAAATCTCCATTAAATATGGGTTTATGGGACCAAACTTTGCAACTGTATCAGCTTGCGCATCATCTTCAAATGCAATAATAGATGCATTAAACTATATTCGATTAGGATATGCAGATGTAATGGTTTCTGGAGGATCGGAAGCTGCAGTTACAATTGCAGGTATGGGAGGTTTTAATGCATTGCAAGCGCTTTCTACTAGAAATGACGATCCAGCAACTGCTTCAAGACCGTTTGATAAAGATAGAGATGGTTTTGTTTTAGGTGAAGGCGCAGGAACCTTAATTCTTGAAGAATATGAGCACGCCATTGCAAGAGGCGCAAAAATTTATGCTGAAGTTGGCGGCGGCGGTTTATCTGCTGATGCTTATCATATAACGGCACCACATCCAGATGGATTGGGAGCTTATAATGTAATGGCAAACTGTTTAAGAGATGCTGGCTTAAAACCTGAAGATGTTGATGCTATTAATATGCACGGAACTTCAACTCCTCTAGGAGATATTGCAGAATCTAAAGCAATTAAAGAAGTTTTTGGAGAACACGCATATACGCTTAACATAAACTCAACCAAGTCAATGACTGGTCACTTATTAGGTGCTGCAGGAGCAGTTGAAGCAATAGCTTCAATACTTGCTATTAATAAAGGAATTGTACCACCTACAATCAATCATTCTACTAATGATGACCAAATTGACAGTAAATTAAATTTTACGTTTAATAAACCTCAAAAACGTACTGTAAATGTTGCCATGAGTAACACATTTGGCTTTGGAGGACACAATGCTTGTGTGCTCTTTAAAAAATTTGAATAACAAAAGACTTGAATGAACTTCATTCGAAAAATTATTGATACTCGTAAAAAAAACGACGAGACTTTTTATAAGGATTTAAAAAAAATTATAGGATTTAAACCTAAAAACTTAGAGTACTATAAAAAAGCTTTTATTCACCGTTCCATAAAAGAAGTAGATAAAAAAACTGGACTTCCGTTAAATTATGAACGCCTAGAATTTTTAGGAGATGCTATGTTAAGTTCTGTTATTGCATCCTATTTATTTCAAGAAGTACCCTCTGGAGATGAAGGTTATTTAACAAAAATGCGCTCTAAAATAGTTAGTAGAGAACACTTAAACGAACTTGGAAAAGATTTAGATTTATTTCGTTTTGTAAGAAGCAATGTAATAAAATCTAAGTTTGGAGAAAATATACATGGCAATATTTTTGAAGCTTTAATTGGAGCAATTTATTTAGATAGAGGCTACACATATTGCAAAAAGTTTATTTTTAAAAGAGTTATTACGCCTTATGTAGATGTTCCAAAATTAGAAGGTAAAATTACAAGTTATAAAAGTTTATTTATTGAATGGTGTCAAAAAGTTAAAAGCGATTTTAATTTTGAAGTCTATGAAGACTCCGGAAATGATACCATAAAGCATTTTAGTGTAAAATTATTTTTAGATGGCAAAATAATAGCTAAAGGCAGAGCAACTTCTAAAAAGAAAGCTGAAGAAACTGCTGCAAAACGTGCCTATTATGCCTATCAACAAGAGATCTCTAATTTGTAATTTAGTTTATTTTTACCGAATACGATTTCGTAAAATAATTAGTTTCTGTAATTAAACAATAGTACTTTTACAAACTCAATTTTCATTCTATATATGCAAGTATTTACATTTGATTTAGAAGATGATTATTTATTAATTGGGATTCATTCAACTGAAGAAGATTATAGATTGGCGTATTTAATTAATAAACATTTAAATACTAAATTTATTAAATATAAAGACAATTTAGACTTTAAAAATTCTAATGTAGAATTTCCATTATTTGAATATAAGAATGAAAAAACATACTTAAATTATTATTTAATTAACAACAAATGTTTACATGTTGTTAATGAACAACAATACAATACTGGTTTATTTGGAGGAAATTATAGTACAACTTCTTATTTATTACCAGAAAAAAAGAAAGTCGATTTTCTATTAAAAATTGAAGGATGTACTAAAAAATATATTTTAGAATTAGTTGATAAATTAAATAAAATAAACCAAATTATTACTTCATATCAAATAGAAATCGACACATTAAAATCAAAAAATAATCTAATTTTTTAACAATGGCAGAAAACAGAAAACGCACCAAAATTGTAGCTACCTTAGGTCCCGCTTGTGGAACTAAAGAAATAATTGAACGCATGATAGAGGCTGGTGTAAATGTGTTCAGAATAAATTTTTCACATGCAGATTATTCAGATGTAGAAGAGCGCGTTAAAATTATAAGAGATATTAACGAAAGACGCAACTTTAACGTTGCCGTTTTAGCAGATTTACAAGGACCAAAATTACGAGTGGGTATTATGGCAGATGATGTAGAACTTGAAGAGGGCGACACTTTTACATTTACTACAGAAAAATGCGAGGGTACCAACGAAAAAGCATTTATGACCTATCAGAATTTCCCAAAAGACGTTCAAAAAGGTGAGCACATTTTGGTAGATGATGGTAAATTATTATTTGAAGTAATTGCTACAGATTCTCAATCAAATGTGACTACTAAAGTACTTAGAGGTGGCCCATTAAAATCTAAAAAAGGAGTTAACTTACCTAATACCAAAATTTCTTTACCAGCACTTACTGAGAAAGACAAAAAAGATGTTGTTTTTGCAATTGGTTTAGATGTAGATTGGATTGCCTTATCTTTTGTTAGAACACCAGAAGATTTAATGCAATTACAAGATATTATAAAGAAAAACACTGATCATAAAATTCCAATTATAGCAAAAATTGAAAAACCTGAAGCAGTTGCCAACATAGACAGGTTAACGCCACATTGCGATGCTTTAATGGTAGCTAGGGGTGATTTAGGCGTAGAAGTACCAATGGAAAAAGTGCCTTTAATTCAAAAACGTTTGGTGCTAAAAGCTAAAAAAGCGCATATTCCAGTAATTATTGCTACCCAAATGATGGAAACAATGATCGACAACCAGGTTCCTACAAGAGCTGAGGTAAATGATGTTGCTAACTCTATTATGGATGGCGCAGATGCAGTTATGTTATCTGGAGAAACATCTGTAGGTGCATTTCCTTTAGAAGTAATTAAACAAATGCGTAAAATAATTGAAAGCGTTGAAAATTCTCCATTAATTTTAATGCCAGAAACATACGTACAATGTATTAACGAACGTTTTATATCAAAAACTATTTGTCATCAAGCTTCATTAATGGCCAATTCAATAAATGCTGAAGTTATTACCACTTTAACCGATTCTGGTTTTACTGCATTTCATATTTCTTCTTGGAGACCAAAAGCTAATATTTTAGTTTTTTCTTCAAACAGAAGAATTTTAGCAATGTTAAACTTATTATGGGGTGTAAAAGGTGTTTTCTATGATAGATTTGTAAGTACCGATCAAACCATTGAAGATATTAATAACCTTGCCCACGAAAAAGGCTATTTAAAAGAAGGCGATTATGCAATTAACATTACCTCAATGCCTGTAAAACAAAGAGGTATGGCAAATACAATGCGTATTACTGAGTACAAAGAACCTGAAAAAGTTTAGGTACATTTTAACATAGCATATAAAGCAAAAGAAGCTAACCAATGGGCTCCGGCATATTCGCCAGAGTCCATTTTTTTATAACTATACTCAAAGTGTTTATTGGCTAATTGAATCATTTTTTTATTACCAAGTTCATTTCCAATTTCGTACAAACACCAAGCTCTACTGAAATTAAGTCCATCTAAATGTGCCAATTTTCCATCTGATCGATCGGTTACTTCTGCAACATTTAAAAATTCAGCAGGATTGTTTCTGAAATTTGGTAAAAAATTATCTAACCAAATTAAATATTCTTGCTTTGGAAGCACTTTTAACATTAATGCAGCTTCTTGTAAACAAGGCGATAAAAAATCGAACCCTCCTGGCTCCCAAGTAATTGGGCAACCTGTATCATTTAAATAATATTCCTTTGCTTTTTGAATAATAATTGCCTCTAATTCTGGCGCATATTTTTTTGCATAATCTAGGGCAAACGACATTCCAAATGCAGTATTTGGGTGCTCACCTACTCTAATTGGATAGTTTAGTTTTGGCAGAAATTCTATATACTTTTTCTCAATTAAATCAACTAAAGGTTTTAAATTTTCATGTAATCTTACTGCTTCTGGAGTATCCCAATCTTGTAGTGTTTCAGAAACTTTTAACAACCAAGCCCAGCCATAAGTTCGCTCGAAGCTTTTGTTATGCACATCATCAAAATAAGCAACTTCTTTTAAAATATTTTCTTTAGTTATAGTGGAATTTAACTTTTTCCAAATAGCTTCTTTGTGTTCAAAATGGGGCATTTCTTTTAAAATATTAAACAAGGTCCAATGTCCGTGAACAGATGAATGCCAATCGAAACAACCATAAAACGCAGGATGTAATTCGGAAGGCTCTTTTAAATAAGTTGCGTCACCCAAAACTTGACCTAATTTATTTGGGTATTCTTGATCGATACAATCAAACGCAAAATGGTATAAATAATTGGCACTTTTGGTATTTAAAACAGGTTTAGAATATTCGATTTCATTTTTAACTTTAACGAGTGTTTTTTCTTGCGGTTTATCTTTACAGGAAGAAGTGAAAATTATTATGAATGCAATTATGTATAAATTTTTCATTACTAAAATTTTAAATTTGTTTTTATAATAGTGGCATCGTTTAACACAAAAGGCATTGGAATCATAGTTTCTGATCTTGGTTTTATTAAAAAATTCTGATTTGTAAACAAATCGAATTTTATTTCCAAAATATCTATATCAAATTTCTGGTTTGCATCAACAATAAACTCCAAATTTAAATATTCTTCTGTTGTTGTTCTAAAATAATTCATAATAGTTCCGCTATTTATGTTAAGAACGTATTTTTCAAATTCTGAATTCTTAAGTGGTTCTCCGTTAACTTTAAATGACCTAAATTTTACAGATTCATTTGCTAATAATTCAATTTTATTAGCATTTCTTTTAGAAAAAATACTCAGATTTACGCTTCGCTCATCGCCAATAATAGTGTCTGACAAAATTGAAATTTTGGGTTTTTCCAAATTCTTCAGCGTGGTAGGAGTATGCAATTTAATGTTTGTTTTGTATTTGCTTGCTGTTGTATTTGAATCATAACTTCCAGCTAAAGGATTGTCTCCCAAAAATTGATACGTAAAATCATCTACTTTGGTGTTATAACTTGCCCAGTAAGCTTTATTTAAATTTGCATCTAAAACATATAAAATACTATTTGGTTGTTTTTTTTCTTCATCATAACCCGCATTTAAAGTTGCTGAAACTAATGCCATTAAACCTATTAATAAAAATAAAAAAGGAATTTTTCGCTGATTCTTATATTGTTGAAAAATTGGAACTAAAAGCACGAATAATAAAACAGTAAAAATTGTACTTACTCCCAACATTTTTAATCCTAAACCAACGGGAAACATTTTTACAAATGGAGAAAAAATAATTAGCGTTGGAATTACTGCAATTGAAAATAATACAACCCTGTTTTTAGACTCGTTAAAAATTAAAACACTTAGTATTAAAAGTGAAATTATAACTGGAATTATAAAAAAAGCAGCTCCTGGCAAATAAAAAGCAATTCCAATATTTATAAGTAACCAAATTAACAAAGGAGCTACGGTTAAATCTTGAGCTGTTCTTTTTTTAAAAAAACCTTTGTAAAAATAAAAACAAATAGCTAGTGTTAAAGAAACAAAAACAGCAATATAGAAATATCCATTATAGGTAAATCCGTGTAAAATATCGTTGTATTGTGGATGAATTTTCAATAAAAATTTCCATCCATAAATGGCAATTAAACTTGAAACTACTAACGATAAAATAAGTGGAATAAATCCTTTTAAAACTCCTGTTGAAGTTAATTTTCTTGTTTTAAATCCAAAAAATAATAAAACAAAAAATAATATTGCAACAATAACAACCATTGGCACTACCCAAGAAAATGGGTAAAACACCATTCCCAAATAAGGAAAATTAAAATAAACAAAATCTTCTTGGGCTTTTAAATTGGTTAAATCAGCATTTGAAAAATAATTTAAGGTTGCAATTAAATAAGATGCCTGATGTTGGAACGAGTTTAAATCCATACGTTCAAAAGAATCTTGAATGGTATGATAGTCGAAATGGTCACCAATAAACGCAAAATTAAAGCCTTCAATATTCCCATCTTCTCTAAAAACAGTCAAATCCGTATCATTCGGCAACATTTTATAAATGCTATACATTAAAGAATTGGCAACTGGGTAAGGTGTATTTGCTTTTTGAAAAGCTTTAATTAAATTTTTATTTCCACCATTTGTTTCAACGAGCATATAACTTGGACCACCACTTCCTCTTGCTTCAAAATTTAAAACAAGTTTTACCTCTTTTGCCCAAGGATGATGGTTTACAAAAGCATTTGCTCCTAACAAGCCTAACTCTTCTGCATCGGTAATACAAATAATAATATCGTTTTTATGACTAGTGTTTTTCTTTAAAAAAGCTCTAATTCCTTCCAAAATAATAACCACACCGCTTCCTGCATCACTTGCTCCTAAGGAAGAATGTGGATTTGAGTCGTAATGCGAGAGCAACAGCAATGCTTTTCCGCTGTTAGTTCCTTTTATTCTTGCTACTATATTTTTGTTGTTTGTTGCGGCACTCCACTTTTTATTTACAGCAACTTGCTCTTGAATTTCAACAGTCAACCCAAGTTTTTCTAATTCATTAACCAAATAATTTCTCACAACAGTATGTTCAGCAGAACCCGTATAATGTGGTTTTTCTGAAATTCTGTTTAGATGAACCAATGCCTTTTGCGTAGAAAATTGAGTTTCGGGTAAGTTGGTTTCAGTAACTACATTCGGTAATAAAGAGTAAAAACTATAATAAATTGCAGCTATCAATATTAAAATAGAAACGGTATTGGTGAATCTTTTTGAAATCATACTGAAAAATTGAGTTCTAAATTTAATTTATTTTTTAGTCTAATTAAAATAAAATGTTAACGTTACATTAAATTAAGCAGCATAGCAATAAATAGTGCCTTATAATTTTATGAATTCCGTTATATTTGAAGAATATTTTATAAACTTAATTATGGATAGACGGAAATTTTTTAGAAACGGATCATTATTTGCAATTGGTTCATCATTATTAAATCCCTTTGATTTAAGCGCAACAACTTTAGATGTTGATTTAATAAATAAAAATAAAAAAGCTAAAAATATAATTGTATTAGTAAGTGACGGTATGAGTACTGGAACTTTAAACATGGCCGATTTATACCTTTCAAGAAAAACTGGAAAGGGAAGTAACTGGCTTCAATTATATAAAGAAAATAAGGTAAACAGAGCCTTAATGGATATGGCTTCTGCAAATTCTATTGTTACAGATTCTGCCGCTGCAAGTTCCTCTTGGGGAAGTGGTTTTAGAATAAAAAATGGAGGTCTAAATATTGGAACAAAAGGCGAAGCTTACACTCCAATTTGGCAAAAATTTAAAAAAGCTGGTAAAATGGCTGGTTGTGTAACTACCGTACCAATAACGCACGCAACTCCTGCTGGGTTTTGTGTAAACAGTAAAAGTAGAAACGACCAAGAAGGTATTGCCGAAAAGTATTTAACCCAAAAATTTGATGTAATGATGGGAGGTGGAAACAATTATTTTTCTGCCGATTACAGAAAAGATAAGGTAGATATGTACCAAAAATTTGAGACTGGAGGCTATCAAGTTGTTAAAACTAGAAACGAAATGTTGAAAGCAACTAATGAAAAACCAATTTTGGGCGTTTTTTATAATGATGGATTACCTTATACTGTAGATAGAAATAACAGCAAGGAACTCTCTGAAAAAATTCCAACATTGGGTGAAATGACACAAAAAGCCATTGATTGTATGAAAAATAATAAAGAAGGGTTTGTGTTACAAGTAGAAGCCGGAAAAGTAGATTGGGCAGCACATGGTAATGATATTGCTGGCTTAATATACGACCAAACAGCGCATGACGAAGCCGTTAAAGTAGCTATTGACTTTGCTGAAAAAGATGAAAATACGCTTGTTATTATTACTACAGACCACGGAAACGCAAATCCAGGTGTTATTTATGGTAAACGTGCAAATCAACAATTTGATAGCATACAACAGTACAAGCATACGAACGATTGGATTTTAAATGGTTTTGGAAAAGAAACTTCAATTTCTCAAATAAAACAAAGAATTGAATACGCTAATAATATTGCTGTTACAACTGATGAAGCGAATACGCTTTTAAAATATTACACTAATTTAAATGCTGAAGATGGATTATACAATCCAAAACATTTACCTTTTAATGAATTAGCAGATATTCAAAAACAACACAATTCTGTTGGGTGGATTAGCATGAACCATTCTTCAGATTATGTTGAACTAGCAATGTTTGGACCAGGAAGCGATTTATTAAAACCTTTTATTAAAAATACCGAATTGCATTATTTAATGCTTGAAGCAGCTGAAGTTGAAAATAGTTAGCAGTCAGTAGACCGAAGACGAGAGTTATCAGTTTACAGTTTTACCTCATTACGAGAAGTTTGCTAAAACGACGAAGCAATCTCATGAATTGGACTTGTAATTATGCTTTAGTTCCAAAGTTACAGATTGCTTCAATCGTGCCTCTTTCGCAATGACAGTTATACTATTCTTTTTTAATTAAAAGATAATAATCGTTTTCTAAAGCAAGATATCCTTGGTTATATATATAATAATAGGTGTTACCAGTTTTAGTAGTATAAATTGAAGTAAAAAAATTGAAATCAAAATTACCATCTAATAATTTAGTTCTGGTAACTTTAGTTTTTCCTGTAGCATTTAACTCACAAAGGAGTCTATGGTTTTTTCTAAGCCGGTTATTAATATTTCTAATTAAGTTTTTACTATCCTTATTTATTTTATTATTGTAAGAATTTCTGCAATAATCAGAACAGAACTTTTTATCTATTCTTCCTTTAAGAGGCTCTTCACATTCTAAGCAATTTTTTTTCATCTAATTTATTTTTATAATTTTCTAGCTTTGGCTGAACTTCTCACTTTCAACTTCTCACTTTTCAATTCTAACGTCTCACTTTCAACTTATCACTTCTCAATCCCAAATATACTAAAAATTATCCGTTTGCAAACGACTACAACCATTTACATACGAAAGTAAACAACTTTCAACCGAATAAAACTTATCACTTATTAAATATTTGCACTGTTGAATTGACCGAATGATATTCAACGTATAAAAACTTATCTTATGAATACGTTAAGAAACAAAGTACAGTTAATTGGAAATCTAGGAAACAAACCAGAAATTATCACATTAGAATCAGGTAAAAAATTAGCAAAATTCTCAATTGCAACAAATGAAAATTACAAAAACTCGCAAGGAGAAAAAGTTACAAATACAGAATGGCACAATTTAGTTGCTTGGGGTAAAACAGCAGAAATTGCGGAGAACTATTTAGAAAAAGGAAGAGAAATTGCCATTGAAGGAAAACTAACAACAAGAAGTTATGATGATAAAGATGGTAATAAACGTTATATCACAGAAATTGTAGTTAGCGAATTATTACTTTTAGGCACTAAATAGCATAAGCTTCAATAAGTATAATACTATACTTTAACAGTTAAAACTTTAATCACCAACCTGTAACAAATCAACTATTTAGCTGTGCTGTTACAGGTTTTTTGTGCTTCAATAATATTATCTCAGCACACTACTTAATTGGTTAAAAATGAATGTGTAAAACTTAACTAAATAAATCTAAAAAACTTATTTAATATTGTAATTTCTAAAACCCATAAAATCTATCAAAAAAAGTGATAAAAAGTGATATTTTATTACGTATAACAGTAAAAGTAGCGCTTAAATAACAAAAAAAAGCGTTAAAAAATGAAAATTTAATAATTTATAAGGAGCTAAGGCATTGTTCTTACCTAATTGATTAACAAAAAACCAGATCTACAATATTTTTTAAACATCTGTGTAATAACATTTTAAATCTATTTATTTATAATAGTATATACATAAGCTAAAAATTTAATAGTTTTTACAAATCAATTATTGCATAATAAAAAAAATTATGTAGTTTTGTTAACTAATTGTAATAACACAAGTTTATTAACCTATTTAAATTTTAAAGAATATTAATTAAAAAGTTACAAAATGAAACATTTAAAAAAATTGTCGGTAGTTCTGATGATGACTACCTTATTCAGTGTTAGTTTTACTTCTTGTATAGACAACGAAGTATCTCCAGTAGTTGAAGCTATTTACGGAGCACAAGCTGACCTAATTGCTGCACAGGCTGCAGTACAAAATGCTGAAGCAGAGTACAAACTAGCTGAAGCAGAGTACAAACTAGCAATGGCTGCTGTAGAAAATGCTAATGCTGCTTATACTATGGAAGAAGTTGCTCAATTAAAAATCTCTAACGATGAAGCTCTTTTAGTATACCAAGAAAACCAAGCCTTATTAAGCATTGAATTAGCAAAACTTGCTCTTCAATTAGAAGAAGTAGGAGCTACTGTAGCTTTAGATTACGCTCTAAAATACAGAACTTATGCTAATGCTGCTGCTGATTTATTAAAAGATAAATCTAAAGCTCAATACAAATTAGCTGAAGCTCAAGCTTTAATGAATGGCAGTTTACCATTGTACACAAAAACGCAATTAGAAACTGTTGTTGAAAATGCAAAATTCCAAGTAGAGTTACACGAGGCTGAAATTGCTATTTTACAAGCGTTACTTGACGACCCTAATTCTTTACCAGCACAAATTACTGCTTGGGAAAATAGAAAAGCAGAATTAGAAAACTTAACAGATGCTAAAGAAGCTGCTGTTGATATGAAAAAAGAAGAAGCTTACAATATTGTAGCTGGTTGGGATGGCGAAGATGATGTAAGAGACGATTATATCACTTTATTTGAACGTTACGAAAAACAAGCTGATACTATAAACAATGCAACTGGTACTGATATTCTAGATTTCGGATATTTAGTTGATGTTCAACAAGATATTATTGATGCTGCTCAAGCTGCAATTGATGGATACGATACTGCTTTAGCTACCGCTAAACAAGCTGTTGAAGATGCACAACAAGCTGTTGATGATGCTGAAGCTGCGTTAGGAATGGATGTTGCTTATAATGGTTATTATTCAGAAGATGCTGATGGAGATACTTTAGATTTAAATGCATGGACTAAAGCTCAATTAGAAGCTGCAGACCAAACTGGTAGAGTTAAATACACTGCTCCAGCTAACTTCCAAGAAGTATATGTAAATACTCGTATTGATTTAGCAAATGCTACTGATGCACATACTATTTATTCAGCTGCTTTTGATGCTCTTGTTGCTACTTATAATGCTGCAGCCGCTGAATTAGCTGCACAACAAACTGCTTTTGATACTGGTTCTTGGGCTACTGATTTAGCTACAGCAAATGATGATTTAGACGATGCAAACGATGATTTAGCTGATGCAAAAATTGCTTATAACGATGCTAAAGCTACTTTTGAAGCAGATACTAATGGTTTTGATGTTACTGATGGAGCTAAAGCTGATCCAACTACTGCTGTTGATGATTTAGGGGCACTAGGAATTGCAAATGATGCAAACACTACAACTTATCAAGAAGTAACAGGTTGGGTTAAGATTCCAGGAGAAACAGTTTGGACACCAAGTACTTTAGGTGCTGCAAAATTAACACAAGCACAAGTACTTGCTGATATTGATGCTAAACTTGCTGCTTATCTAATTGATCCAACTATCCCTGGTGGAGTAGCTGGTGAAGATTATTTAATGACCACTAGACCTGAGTTTTATTTATGGGAACAAAATGGTGCTAGAAGCTATTTTGATGGAGCTGGAACACTTATAACACCAGCTGTACCTGCAACATTTGGTGCAACTGATGGAGAAGTTCCATATCTAGTTTCTATTGGTACTAACGAAGATATTCATTCAATTATCTATTTAGAAGTTGAAGCTGATGATGATCCTATTAGCAAATTATTCCAATTTAACATTGCTACAAACATGTTAGGTACAGATGATTTCTCTGATAGACCTTTCCTAGTTACTGGTGCTACAGAGCCTTACACTGCTGGTGATTGGGCTCCTGCTCTTACAATATCTGATGATGATGCTGGTTATGATAGTACATGGGATGGTGATATTAATACTACACAAAATGATGATACATTAACTGCACAAGCTTTTGCTTGGAATGCTGCATTAGAACAAGCTAAAAAACAATATGCTTTTGATAATAGTAGTGTTCTTTTAGATGCTGCTCAAGAAGTTTATGATTATCAAAAAGAATTATTTGATAACGGTGTTGCTAACTTAGCTGATTTAGCTTCTGATAAAACTGCTGCAACAAGTGCTAATACTGCTGCTAAAAAAGCTGTAGACGATGCTTGGGATGCTTTAGGTGCTGAAATTCCTAGTACAAATCCAATACAAACTGGTACTTCGTTAACATTTAACCAAAAGTTACACAATGCTAAATTAGCTTTAGCTGCTTTAGAAAATTGTGATGCAGATTGTCAGCAATTAGCTATCGATGCTGCTCAACATGAGATTGATTTATTACAACCATCTTTAGACTTTGTTCTTGAAAAGATAGCTGAAATGCAAGCTCAATATGACTTATACATGGAAACTTATGTTCCTGGTGCTTCTACTAGTTATGATAATTTAGATGCAGACTTAAAAGTGAAGTACGATACTTTAATGAACGAAGCATTTGTATTACAACAAGAATTAGATGCATTAGATGCTGAGTTAGATTACGTAAATGATATGTTAGGTAATACTGCAGGTATTGATAATTTAAGTGAAGTTTCTTTAGAAATTGAATTAACAATTTTATATGATAACTCTCAAGGTAGCTACAATGATGCTTTAGAAGATTTAGAAGATGCAGAAGAAGCTTTAGCTGAACACTTAGCAGATATGGCTGATGACACTACTTATATTGAATACCTACAAGCTAAAGTAGATACTTTACAACAAAGATATGATAATGCTGCTGCATTAGCTGCTAAATATTTAGCATTAATGAATGCTGCAATAGCATCTTAATAAAAATTCTTTAAGTAAACATAATAGGGCTGTTTCGGCAGCCCTTTTAAAACAAAATTTAACTCTTAAAGAACTAAAACATATGAAAAAATATTTAATTTTATGCTTTATCCTTGCTTTTACACTCACTAGTGTAAACGCTCAAGATAAAGATTCAAACCACGATTGTGAAAACTGTGACCAAAGTGCAACATTTGCACCTAAAAAAGGTGACTTTAC
>Ga0193955_1001001_pt1 | contig 14045 bp, 7 predicted proteins | sample BB_6_MG_FD_140343 | JGI IMG/M metagenome (GOLD analysis project Ga0193955, IMG submission 140343) | Microbial mat bacterial communities from the Broadkill River, Lewes, Delaware, United States - BB_6_MG | ecosystem: Environmental > Aquatic > Freshwater > River > Microbial mats | place: USA... | reverse complement strand
TATTTGTGAATTTTTCTGAAACATCTAAAATACTATCGTTACATATTATTCCCTGTACTATATAAAATTGCATACCACTTGAAGCCTTTTCAGGGTTGTTGTCTCTTGCAGCAGCTAATGCACCTTTTTTATGAAATAACTCAATGTTAAATTCAGCCTTTACCTTATATGGAGCATCTCCATTACCAACAATATCATTTAATTTTGCTTTCCTACTATCTGGGTCACCGCCCTGAATCATAAATTTATTTATAACCCTATGAAAAAGCAGGCTATCGTATGCTTTATTATTAGCAAGGTTTATAAAATTATCTCTATGTAAAGGGGTTTCATTATATAATTCAATAATCATGGTACCAAAATTGGTAACCATTTCAATTTTTTTACGATTTTCTTTTTGAGGATTTAATGATGTTTCTTGCTCTTTACAACCTAAAAATGAGAGCATAAGAAATATGAAGAAAGGAAATTTAAAGAGGGAATTCATATGTTGTTTTTTAGGTTAATTATGTGCAACTATGTACAAAACAATATTTATAAAACAAAAATAGAATTATTTACAATAAACGGTTCATTTATGCAGTATTTATTTTGAAATAATACCAAATTTTATCAAAATAACTGCTTAAATTTGAGGTATTAAAAAATGTAAAAAATGAATAAACAATTAATAGAATGTGTACCAAATATTAGTGAAGGAAGAGATGCTGTAAAAATAAAAGCAATTGCTTCTGTAGTTGAAACTGTTGAAGGTGTTAAGTTATTAGATGTAGATCCTGGAAAGGCCACAAATAGAACTGTAATTACATTTGTTGGTGAACCAGAGAATGTGATTGAAGCTGCATTTTTATTGATAAAAAAAGCTTCGGAGTTAATAGATATGAGTAAACATTCGGGAGAACATCCTCGTTTTGGCGCTACAGATGTTTGTCCCTTAGTACCAATTTCCGGAATTTCCTTAGAAGAAACTGCTGTTTTTGCACACAAATTAGGTGAACGCGTAGGGAAAGAACTGGGTATTCCTGGTTATTTTTATGAAAATGCAGCAAAACAAGACAAGAGAAAAAATTTGGCAAGCTGTCGTTCTGGTGAATATGAAGGTTTAAAAGAAAAGCTAGTAAATCCAGAATGGAAACCAGATTTTGGGCCAGCTGAATTTAATACTGCTGTTGCAAAAAGTGGTGCGACTGCAATTTCTGCACGAGATTTTTTAATTGCATACAATGTAAATTTAAATACAACTTCAACAAGAAGAGCAAATGCTATTGCTTTTGATATTCGTGAGGCTGGACGAGTTAAATATGAAAATGGGATTACTGGAAAAAAAGTATTAGATGCAAACGGCGAACCTGTTAGAATTCCAGGGAAACTAAAAGCTGTAAAAGGAATTGGTTGGTATATCGAAGAATACGGAATTGCGCAAATTTCGTATAATTTAACCAATATTAACATTACCTCTATGCACGTTGCTTTTGATGAAACTATGAAATCCGCAACAGAAAGAGGTTTAAGAGTTACAGGATCAGAATTAATTGGATTAATTCCGTTAAAGGCAATGTTAGATGCGGGAGATTATTTTCTAAGAAAGCAAGAACGTTCTTTAGGAATTTCTGAAGAAGAAAAAATAAAAATTGCTATAAAATCCTTAGGATTAGACGATTTAAAACCTTTTAATCCAAAAGAAAAAATTATTGAATATTTATTAGAAGATACTACTTCAAAAAAACTTATAGATTTTACCGTTAAAGGTTTTGCTGAAGAAACTGCGGGTGAATCTATGGCGCCAGGAGGAGGTTCTATATCAGCATATGTTGGTGCTTTGGGAGTTTCCTTAGGTACTATGGTTGCTAATCTTTCAGCACATAAAGCAGGTTGGGATGCTAAATGGGAATTTTATTCAGATTGGGCAGAAAAAGGACAAGCATACAAAAATAAATTGTTGTTTTTGGTAGATGAAGATACAAATGCTTTTAATAAAATTATTGATGGTTTTAGAATGCCAAAATCTAATAATGAAGAAATTGAAGCGCGTAAAGAAGCGATAGAAAATGCAACTAAATACGCAACTGAAATTCCTTTTCAGGTAATGGAAACTGCGTTTAATTCTATGGAAGTTATGCAAGCTATGATTGCTAAAGGAATGCAAACTTCACTTTCCGATGCTGGAGTTGGAATTTTATGTGCAAGAACTGCAGTAATTGGAGCTTATTTTAATGTTAGAATTAATGCAAAAGATATTAAAGATAGAGCGTATGCAGATGAAATATTGAAGAAAGCTAAAACAGTTTACGATAAAACTATACAAATTGAAAATGATGTAATGAAGATTATAGACTCTAAGATGTAGTAATATAGAGCGTTACGCATTTTGTGTCGGGAAAGAGAAGTGAGAAATTAAGAGTAAAAAAGTTTTCGGACTTTAAACTTTTAATTTCTCACTTTTTATTTTTAAACTCGTATGGAAAAATGTTGTTTAGCTTGTTCGGTTCTAAAAAAAACAAAGCCCCAAAAATAAGTATCAATTGTAATTGTAACTCTTGGGTTTTTTTTAATTTCTTCCCAAGCTTCTTGCATTTCTTTAGACCAATTTATATCATCAAAAATAAAAACTGAATCATTAGTTGCAGTAACCAAACATTGTTTAAAATAGTTTAATGTAGCTTCTTTTTGGTGATTTCCATCAAAATATATAAAATCTAAAGTATTGTTGGTTGTCAGTTTTGGCAATGCGTTATTAAATTCATTATTCACTAATTCAATATTACTAAGGTTAAATTTAGAAAATAATTCTTCAGCCTTTTTAGCAGTATTTTTACAGCCTTCAATTGTTATAATTGATGCCTCAGGATTTCCAATACTTAAAGCAGCAGTACTTAGCCCTATAGAAGTTCCTAATTCTAGTATTGTTTTTGGTTTAAAATAAGTAATAAGTCGTATTAATAGTTGTGCACGTTTTTTTGAGATACCCGAAATTTTTGCAATTTTAGCAACTTTTCTGTTCGAGTTTTTAAAAATTTTAGAACCTTTTCCAAAGTCATTTACAACTATTTGAGTGTTATTATTATAAGAATAATTTAGAATAGAAGTCATTAGTTTTAAGCTTTCAGGTGTTGTTTTTTTATTAAAACATTCGGTAACTAAATTGTAAACAAAAGGAGAGTGAACCCCGTGTTTATTAGTTGACTTTATAAAAAATAAAAAATATGACTTTATTTTGAACCACATACTTATTATAATATATTGCGAAAATAGCTGAAAAATTATTTTAATCTGCTATTAAAAATTATATTTGTAATACCCCTATACAATTTTTATATGAAGAATTTTTTTTTGATTATATTATTTTTAACTTTTTTTACATCTTGTATTTCTACAAAGAAAACAACTTATTTTCAGGGTGAACCTGTCAGTAAATCTGAACTTTATAAATTAAACAACGAGCCTTATAGACTTCAAATTAACGATATTTTATTTATTGATATTAAAGGAAGTAATCCAGAAATTGTGGCAATGTTTACAAGTGAAGGGGAGAATACAAGTGGTGCTGCAGCTAAAACACAAAATTTATATTTTACAGGATATTCAGTTGATAGACACGGAAATATTAGAATTCCGTATTTAGGCGATGTAAATGTTTTAGGATACACAGAAAAAGAAGTGCGTGAAAAAATAGAGCAAAATTTAGAAACCTTTTTTAAAAAACCAGAGCAGTTATTTGTAACTGTTAAATTAGCAGGTATAAACATTGTAGTTACAGGAGAAGTAGGTTCTCCAGGTTCAATAAATTTAATGCAAAATCAAGTTTCTATTATAGATGCTATTTCTAATGCGGGCGAAATTACACCTTTTGGTAATAGAGAAAATATTACAATTATAAGAAAAACAATTGATGGTGTTAAAAAGTACTCTTTAGATTATACAAAAATTGAGCTTTTTAATTCAGAAAACTTTTATTTACAACCTAATGATATTGTATATGTAGCTCCTTTAAAACAAAAATCGTGGGGAACTGGTACAACAGGATTTCAATCTTTTACAACAGTGGTTACAATTTTATCTTTTTTAGTAAGCTCTGTATTATTAGTTAAAAATTTATAATAATATGGATACTAAGTTTAGTTTTAGTGAACAGACCAACGAACATATTTCTGATATTAAAGATTATTTATTTAGAATAATTGCTAATTGGAAATGGTTTGTATTTGCAATTTTAATAGCATTAGCTATTGCATATTATTTTAATATTTCTTCTGAAAAAATTTATGGTTTATCAACAACAATTGCAGTTAAAGAAAAGCAAAATCCGCTGTTTTCTACCGGAACAAATATTGCATTTAATTGGGGAGGTGTAAGTGATAAAGTAGAATCTATTAGAAAAGCATTAACATCTAGATCTCATAATGAAAATGTTATTAAAGAGCTTGGTTTTTATATAGATTATTTAAAAGAAGGCAGATTTAGATTGGAAGATGTTTATAAAGAAACACCATTTGAAATAAAGTTACAACCCAACCAATATCAATTATTAAATACACTTATTAAAATTGAAATTATAGATGAAGATAATTTTAATTTATCGGTTGAATTTGATGCTGAAGAAAAATATAATTTAATAAATTATAAAAATGAAACTACGCAAAGTTATATTCCTGAAAATAATAGTTTTTCAAGATCATACTCGTTTGATGAATATATAAACTTGCCATTTTTAAAAGCACAACTTTTAAAGTCGAATTTAGTTAAAATAGGTCAATCTAAACTGTTTTATATAAAATTAAATTCCTTAAATAGTGTAACCAGCAAGTATAAAAATATTAGAGCAAAAGGGTTGTCTGGCACTTCTTTAATTGAACTTTCCTTAACGGGTTCAAATAAAAATAGAATTGTTGATTTTTTAAATAGAACAGTAAAAGTTTTAGCTGAAGTAGAATTAGATCAAAAAACAAACTACGCACGAAGCACCAAAGAATTTATAGATGCACAATTTAAAAACACTTCAGATACCTTAAAATTAATTGAAACCAATATTGAAAAATTTAAGAAACAAAATTCAATTTATGATTTGTCGGCACAAGGAGGAGAGATTTTTTCTCAAACTACAGGATTAGATAAATTACAAAATCAGTTTTTAGATAGGATAGAGTATTTTGAAAACTTAGAAAATTATATAAAAAATAACACAAATTTTTCTAAAATACCTGCACCCGCAATTATTAATATTGAAGACGGATCAATTTCTGCAATGGTTGGGGAATTAACAAAACTTTCTATAGAAAACGAGAAGCTTTCAAAAGAAGTTACACCAAATCACCCTTCATTAAAATTAAATAATGATGAGATTGAAACAACAAGAAATGTGTTGCTAGAAAATTTATCATCATTAAAGAAAGCTACTTTAGTAAGTTTAAAAAACAGTAGAGAACGTCTAAATTCTTACAATTTTCAATTAAATAAACTTCCTAATAAAGAACAAAAACTATTAAATTTTCAAAGAAAATATAGTTTAACAGAATCTAATTACGTGTTTTTAATGCAAAAACGTTACGAAGCAGATATTGCAATTGCTGCAAGTGTTTCAGATATTTCGGTATTAGATTCTGCAAAAGATACAGGTCAAGGGGCTATTTTGCCTAGAATATCTTTTAATTATATGATAGCATTACTTTTAGGGGCAATTTTACCGCTTTTTGTTGTTGTAGCTAAAGAAATACTAGATAATAAAATTCATACAGCAGAAGATATAGAAAGACTTACTCCAATACCAGTTTTAGGTGTTGTAGGAAATAATACAGCAGCTAATAATTTGGCAGTATTTTTAAAACCAAAATCTATGGTATCTGAATCTTTTAGAGCCTTGCGTTCAAATATTCAGTTTTTATTTGATAGAAAATTAAAAGATCGTTCTAAAACCATTTTGGTAACTTCATCAGTTGGTGGAGAGGGAAAAACATTTATTTCTATAAATATGGCCACAGTTTTTGCTTTAGGAGGAAAAAAAACTATTTTGGTTGGTTTAGATTTAAGAAAACCAAAAATATTTGGCGATTTTGATTTAACAAACGAAATAGGTGTTGTAAATTATTTAATTGGTGAAAAGAGTATTTCACAGATAATCCAAAAATCTAAAATCCCTAATTTAGATATTATTACATCAGGGCCAGTGCCTCCAAACCCTTCCGAATTATTAATTAATAGTGCTACAGAAGAGCTTATTGCTAAACTAAAAGAAGATTATGAATATATAATTTTAGACACACCACCAATTGGTTTAGTTAGTGACGCGTTAGAACTCTTAAAATTTACAGATGCTACAATATTTGTGTTAAGGCAAGATTATTCTCAAAAAGGAATGCTTAAGATTATTAATGAAAAATACAAAAAAGATACCGTTTCTAAAGTAAGTATTATTTTAAATGATTTTAAAATAAAATCTAAATACGGTTATGGCTATGGTTATGGCTATGGTTACGGTTCTGAAAAATATTCGAATGGATATACAGAAGTCGAAAAACAATCTTTTTTTAGAAAACTGTTTAAAAAGAATCGTTAATATTTATAGATTATAAATATTGTTTTACTAAATAAAATTATAATTATTCATTTTCTAAAAAGAACAATTTAAAGTATTAATTTCTTTTAAAAGGTGACAAAAGTCACTAAACTTTCCCTTTATATATAAGGCTTAAAAGCAATATTAGAGTATCTTTGCAAAAAAATAAAAATAATGAATAAAGCTATATATATAGCAACCAGTGAAGCAAATAGTGGAAAATCTATTGTTGCTTTAGGTTTAATGAGAATGCTATTAGGTAAAACAGCTAAAGTGGGGTATTTTAGACCAATTATTGATGCTGTTAAAAAAGGAAAAAAGGACAATCATATAAGTACAATTATATCTCATTTTAATTTAGATATAAATCCAGATGAAGCCTTTGCCTTTACACGATCGGAATATATTAAATATAGAAATGAAGGTAAAGAGGGCGAAATATTTGATAAGATTATTGAGAAATATAAAGCCTTAGAAGAGAAAAACGATTTTATGTTAGTTGAGGGTACTGACTTTTCTGGAGAAGGTACTGCTATTGAATTAGATGCTAATATTTTAATTGCAAAAAACTTAGGGATACCAGCAATTATTGTTTCTAGTGGTGTAGATAAAACGTTAGAGGAATTTGTGAATGGAGTACATATTACATACGATTCTTTTAAAGAAAAGGAAGTTGAAGTACTAGCTGTAATTGCAAATAAAGTTCAAGAAAAAAATATTGGTATTGCGCAAGAGGGTATAAAGAAAAACTTACCAAAAGATATTTTTGTTAGTGTTATTCCTTTAATAACGTCTTTAAATAACCCTACCATAAAAGAGGTTGCAAATGCCATAGACGCAAAAATTTTATTTGGAAAAGAACATATAAATAATCAGTCTTCAAAATTTATAGTTGGAGCCATGCAGCTTCGAAATTATTTAGGACATTTATGTGAGAATTGTTTAATTATTACACCTGGTGATAGAGCAGATATTATTTTAGGAGCTCTACAAGCAAATATTTCTTCAAATTACCCTAAAATTTCTGGAATTGTACTTTCAGGGGGAATTACTCCAGAAAAACCAATTATTAAATTAATTGATGGGTTAGCTCAAGTCGTACCAATACTTACAGTTAAAGAAGGTACGTTTGCCGTTGCAAATAAAATTGGAGCAATACGCTCTCATATGTACGCCGAAAATAAGGAGAAAATTATTACTTCATTAAATGTTTTTGATAAATATGTTGCGTTAGAAAAATTAAACGAAAAATTAATCACGTTTAAAAACGATAGTATAACACCTAGAATGTTTCAATATAATTTATTGAAACGAGCCAAACAGCAGCGTAAACATATTGTGTTGCCAGAAGGAAATGATGATAGAGTTATTACGGCTGTTGCAAGATTGGTTCAAATGGATATTGTTGATTTAACGGTATTGGGAGATGTTGATAAGATTACCAATAAAATAACCCGATTAGGTTTAACAGTTGATATAAATAAGTTTAATATTATTGACCCTGTAAACTCTGACTATTTTAAAGATTTTGCCAATACTTTGTTTGAATTAAGAAAAGCGAAAGGAGTTACAATAGATATGGCAGAAGATTTAATGGGAGATGTTTCTTATTTTGGAACTATGATGGTTTATAAAGGTTTGGCAGACGGAATGGTTTCTGGAGCAGCACATACTACACAACATACCATTAGACCTGCATTGCAGTTTATAAAAACAAAACCAGGTGTTTCGGTAGTATCATCAATTTTCTTTATGTGTTTAGAAGATAGAGTTTCTGTCTTTGGTGATTGTGCAATCAACCCAAATCCAAATTCAGAACAATTAGCAGAAATTGCTATTTCATCGGCAGATTCTAGCATTAATTTTGGAATGGAACCTAAAATTGCAATGCTTTCTTATTCTTCAGGTGCTTCTGGAAAAGGAGCTGATGTTGATATTGTTAGAAGAGCCACAGAAATTATTAAAGAAAAGCGACCAGATTTAAAAGTTGAAGGACCTATACAATATGATGCTGCCGTAGATGCAAGTATTGGTAAAAGTAAATTACCAGATTCTGAAGTCGCTGGTCAGGCAAACGTGTTAATTTTTCCAGATTTAAATACAGGTAATAATACTTATAAGGCGGTACAAAGGGAAACAGGAGCATTAGCAATTGGACCTATGCTACAAGGTTTAAATAAACCTGTTAACGATTTAAGTAGAGGTTGTACCATTGATGATATTTTTAATACAGTTATATTAACTGCAATTCAAGCACAAGGTGTAGAATAGATAGCATATTGTACATTTAAAAATTAAAACATATAGGAATTAATAACTTTAATTACTAAAAAATATAGTAAATAAATAATGAAAATTTTAATTATAAATTCGGGTAGTTCTTCCATTAAATATCAATTATTTAATATGCCACAAGAAGAAGTTATTTGTTCAGGTTTAGTTGAAAGAATTGGTTTAACCAATCCTGAAATACATTACAAATCTAAAGATCATAAAATTGATAGAGTTTGTTTAATAACTAACCATAAAGAAGGTTTAGAAAAAGTAGTAAATTTATTATTGGACAGTGAGACGGGAGTAATTAAATCTACTTCTGAAATTGCTGCAGTAGGACATAGAGTTGTGCATGGTGGAAGTGCATTTTCAGATACAGTTATTGTAGATGAACATGTAAAAGTTGAAATTAAAAAATTATTCTCTTTAGCACCGCAACATAACCCTGCCAATTATGAAGGTATTGTTGTTGCAGAAAATATTTTTCCAGAAGCAAAACAAATTGCAGTTTTTGATACAGCATTTCATCAAACAATGCCTGTTGAGGCATACAAATATGCAATTCCAAATAAGTTTCTAGATGAATACAACATTCGTAAGTTTGGCTTCCACGGTACAAGTCATAAATATGTTGCAAAATTAGCACGTACTTATTTAGGAGAAGAACAAAGTAAAAAAATAATTACAATTCACTTAGGAGGAGGATGTAGTATTACTGCTGTAAAAGACGGAAAAAGTGTTGATACTTCTTTAGGATTTGGACCAAACGAAGGTTTAATTATGGGGAGTAGAAGTGGTTCTATAGATAATTCCATTATTTTCCATTTAGTTAACAATTTAGGTTATAAATTAAAAGAGGTGAATAACATGCTACAAAAAGAAAGTGGTATGATTGGTTTAACGGGATGTTTGTCAGATTATAGAGATATTGAAGCTGAAGCATCAAAAGGAGATGAAAAATGTCAACTCGCTTTAAAAATGAGCGCTTACAGAATAAGACATTATTTAGGAGGGTATATTGCTAATTTAAATGGTGTAGATGCCATTGTGTTTACTGCAGGTGTTGGTGAAAACTCAATAGTTCTTAGGAAAATGATTTGTGAAAATATGGATTTCTTTGGAATTGATTTAGATGTACAAAAAAATGATATTAAGGCCAGAAAATTAACTGAAATTCATTCAGAAAACTCTAAAGTTAAACTTCTAATTATTCCAACAAATGAAGAGTTAGAAATTGCCAAACAATCTTTTGAGTTAATAAACTAAAAAGTCTATAAAATTGTAATTCTTAAACCTATTTAATAAAGTTTAAGAATTACAATTTTTTTATTAAAGCTCGTTTCTAAAACTTGCTGTTTGTTTGGTTTTGCTTTTGTCTAAAAAGGTTTCTTAAACGTTCTCTTTAAGTAATTTAATTTCATCTCGTAATTTTGCAGCAGCAATAAAATCTAATGCTTTTGCAGCTGTTTCCATTTGTTTTCGTTTTTCTCGAATGCGTTTTTCAATTTCAGTTTTAGATAAATAGTCTAAGTTTTTTTCAGCAGCTATATCTGTAGTATTATCGTAATGATACGATGAAACCGTATTTTTTGCTAAGGTATTTTCTATACTCTTTTTAATTTGAGTTGGTGAAATATTATGTTTAGTGTTATAAGCAATTTGTTTTTCACGTCGTCTAGCAGTTTCATCTATAGTCAATTGCATACTTTTTGTAATTTTATCGGCATACATAATTGCTTTCCCTTCAATATTTCGTGCGGCTCTACCAATAGTTTGTGTTAAAGAACGATGCGAACGTAAAAAACCTTCTTTATCTGCATCTAAAATGGCAACTAAGGAAACCTCTGGCAAATCCAATCCTTCACGTAATAAGTTTACCCCAATTAATACATCGAACAAGCCTTTACGTAAATCTTGCATAATTTCTACACGTTCTAAGGTATCAACATCAGAATGTATATAGCGACAACGAACTTGAACTCTAGTTAAGTATTTTGCCAATTCTTCAGCCATACGTTTAGTTAAGGTAGTTACTAAAGTACGTTCATCTTTTTCTACTCGAATTTGAATTTCTTCTAATAAATCGTCTATTTGATTGATACTTGGACGAATTTCAATTTCAGGATCTAACAAGCCAGTAGGTCTAATTACTTGTTCAATAATAACTCCTTCAGTTTTTTGTAATTCGTAATCTGCTGGAGTAGCACTCACAAAAATTACTTGATTTTGGATTGCTTCAAACTCATCAAACTTTAAAGGTCTGTTATCCATTGCCGCAGGTAATCTAAAACCATAATCTACCAGGTTTACTTTTCTGGATCTATCGCCTCCATACATTGCGTGTACTTGTGGAACCGTTACATGGCTTTCGTCGATAACCATTAAATAATCGTCTGGAAAATAATCTAATAAACAGAAAGGTCTAGAACCTGGGTTTCTTCCGTCTAAATAACGTGAATAATTTTCTATACCGCTACAGTATCCCAATTCTCGAATCATTTCTAAATCAAATTCTGTGCGTTCTTTTAAACGTTTTGCCTCTAAATGTTTACCAATTTCTTTAAAATACTCAAATTGTTTCATTAAATCTTCCTGAATGGCGTGTATCGCATTTTGCAATACATCTGGAGAAGTAACAAACAAGTTGGCTGGGTAAATAGTGAGTTGTTCAAACTTTTCTACAACTTGATTGTTGGTAACATCAAAACTTTCAATTTCTTCAATTTCATCACCAAAAAAGTGAATGCGATAGGCATGTTCTCCATACGAAGGATATACCGTTATGGTATCACCTTTTACTTTAAAAGTTCCGCTACTAATTTCAGTTTCTGTTCTAGCGTATAAACTGGTTACCAATAATTGTAAAAATTTTGTACGTGGAATTTCTTGATCAACTTCAATTGTAATAATATTTTTTTTGAATTCAACAGGATTTCCAATACCATAAATACAAGAAACGGATGCTACAATAATTACATCACGCCTTCCAGAAAGAAGTGCGGAAGAAGCACTAATTCTTAGTTTTTCAATATCTTCATTTATAGATAAATCTTTTTCAATATAAGTTCCTGTTGTTGGTAAAAATGCTTCGGGTTGGTAATAATCGTAATACGAAACAAAATATTCTACCGAATTACTTGGAAAAAACTGTTTAAACTCTGAATATAATTGAGCTGCTAATGTTTTATTATGCGCTAAAACCAACGTAGGTTTTTGTACTTTCTCAATTAAATTAGCAACTGTAAATGTTTTACCAGAGCCTGTTACACCTAAAAGTGTTTGGTATTTTTCACCAGACTCAACACCAGCTACAAGTTGTTTTATAGCCTGTGGTTGATCTCCAGTAGGTTTGAATTTAGATTCTAACTTTAGTTGCATAGTACAAAAATAAGCTAATTTATATTCATATTTAAATTGGTTTATTATTTAACAAATCTTTATTATTAGAAGTTTTAAATAAAATTACTGCTTCATACAAACAATAATAATATTGAAGGAGAAATTATTTCAAAAGTAAATTTTTATTTGGTAAACGGAAGACAATATACTTCTTTGTTAAAACAATAGTTATCTTCTAATTAAACTAAAATGTCCTTTTTTAACTCTAGTATTTCCTTGTTTATCAGTTAATTCAGTGGTGTACCAGTAATCCGAAGATGGTAAGTGTTTACCATTAAAAGTTCCATCCCATCCTTCTTCATCTGGATTTAAGGATGTTATTAATTTTCCAAATCTATCAAAAATATAGATGTTTGTGGTTGGATAAAAATCTGTATTTGCTCCTGGAATTCGCCAAGTATCATTTACCCCATCATTATTTGGAGTAAAGAATTTTGGGAAACCTATAACCGAAACTTCTAGCATGGTAATTCCACAGCCATTCTTATCTCTAACATATATTTTGTGAATTCCTGCAGGAACATTTTCAAAAAATAGTTCGTCTTGATAATTGCCATTAAAACTGTTTAGTGCAAATTCATAAGTTCCAATTCCTAAATTATTAGTAGTTAAGGAAATAGTGTTATTAGAAGAATCGTCTTGAATAGTTAGGTTCTCAGTATATAAAACAGGAATGTTTGACTCCTTTACATTAAAAATGCTAAAACCTTCACAGGTACTATTATCAATAGTAGTAGTTGTATTATTTTCGTAATTTCTATAGACTTTAACCTCGTACACACCTTCTTTTTCTGCAAAATAAACTGGATCTGTTGCATTAATAATTGGCATGTTATTAAAATACCATTGGTATTTATCGTCATTTACATAAGTGTTTCCATCTAATTCTACGGTGTAAATTCTTGGGGCATCTTCTATATTTCCAATGCATAAAATAACTTCTTCATTCACATTATTTGGTAAAGGAATTTTGTTAATTACTATATTAAATTTACCTACGGAAATACAATTGTTATTATCTTTATTAGAAATTCTTACAAAAAATTCGCCTTCAGAGTATGTTTTTGTTCCCGATATTGGATTGGTTTGAAGTTGAAGATTATTTATACTTTCGTAAAACTCTACAATAATATCATAATTGGAATAAACACTTTCAATAGCTGCTCTTTTTGCTTCAAAATCAAATTGAGCAACACCACTTTCAATACTTGATTGTGTTCCAAATCCTACATTTTTTTCACAAACATAACCAGTTTCATAGATATCTAAACTGGTTGGGTAAGCATTTATTTCCATAGCACCAATGGTAAAACAGTTAGTTTTTTTATTCGTAATTTTTAAAACAATATTTGGATTTGAAGTAGAAAGATATTCTGAAGGATTTAAAATTGGCTGGTTGTTTTCAAAGTCTATTTCAGAAGCAAAAAAAGTTACTTCTAAATCTGTATTATTATTTGTAATTTCAGATAGTTTTGAGTTTAGATTAAAAAGGGTGATTCCATCTAAACTATTTTCGTCAACATCGCATTGATCGTAAATAACTTTAGGAGGAGTGGTTGGTGGATCATAAACTTCAACTTCAAATGTACCTTTATAAAGTATAGATTTGCCGCAATCGTCAACCAAATTTACTTCGAGATTGTACACTCCAGCATCAGATTTTTGAATATTTGAAAATGAAAGATTAGTTGCAGTTGTTATAGTTGCATCTTTTAACTTCCAATCAAACACAGGATTTCCAGGTAAATTTTCGGTATTAAAACTATAATCGTTTCCTGTACATAATTTTATTGTTTGATTTGTAATTATCTCTTCATTTTCT
>Ga0193955_1000998_pt1 | contig 14056 bp, 30 predicted proteins | sample BB_6_MG_FD_140343 | JGI IMG/M metagenome (GOLD analysis project Ga0193955, IMG submission 140343) | Microbial mat bacterial communities from the Broadkill River, Lewes, Delaware, United States - BB_6_MG | ecosystem: Environmental > Aquatic > Freshwater > River > Microbial mats | place: USA... | reverse complement strand
TTCAAGCGGAGCAGATTTAAAAACATTCACTAAAACATTCTCATTCTCTGAATTAGGTTTTGATTTCGAAGGCGATACAGAAGCATTAGTTTTTGAATCAAATATACGCAAGGATCGAAACGAATTTATGTTTGATCAATACTCTAAAGGGTATGTTAAGCAACATTCTGTAGGGATGCGCTATGTAAAAATAGTAATGTGTATTAACAATGAAAGCTATGGCGCAGAGTTCGAAGCATGGGAAAAGTACTTCCCTATGGTAGCTAACAAAGAAATGGCAGAAGATAAAGGGTTTTTCTGGGCTGTAAAAGAAGCAAAGGTAGTAGAGGGTTCAGCCGTGCCATTAGGGTCAAATTTCGTAACACCAACATTAGAAAATAACGCCAAAAGCCAGCCGGATAAATCCACTGGTGAAGAAGAGCCGGATAAATCCACTCTCAATTATAATGAAATGGCGAAAGAATTTAAATTATAATTCAAAAATCATGACAGAAGAGCAAAAAACATTTATGGAAGCTGTCAAAGCAGAGGTTAATAAAACTATTGACGGCATCAAAGAGATGTTACCAAAAGAAGGTAATATCCCTACATCAAAAGAGATTCAAGAAATTGGCACCAAGACTGCTGATTCTTTGAAAGCTATTGAGGAAAAATTCAACTCAAGCATAGAAGAGTTGAAAGAAAATAAAGAGGTTAAAGCTTCTTTGACTGAATTGAGCGAGACAATTAAAAATATTGGTCTTGAAGTAACCGCATTAAAAGACAATGTACCTAAAAAAACTGGAATGGTTGACGACTATTCAGGTGATGGTGTAAAGAATCTTATTAAGGCATTTATTAATTCTAATGAGTATAAAGAATTTGCCGAAAATGGTTATAAGGGTCAAACTTCCAAGTATTCATTAACTACTAAAGGTAAATTAGTAGATATTGAAGCGACTGAAAAAGACCAAATTGGAAAGACTGTTTCTGTATCAGCCGACCATACTGGCAATATCTTTATTACTGATCCACGTTTAAATATTCGTGATTTCCCATTACGCCAGACTCATGTACGCGATTTGATGCCTATTGACCAAACCGATAGTGTACAAATTACCGCACCAGAGGTATATGATTACACTGATGCATTGAATGGTGGTATGCAAATGTTGTCAGAGAATGGAGAAGCTCAGGATATCGGGTTTAAAACCAAAGAAAACACATGGACTATTAACCGTATTGCAGCCGCATTGCCATTGTCTAAGCGTTATCTTAAAACTAACGGTCTTTCTTGGGTTGCTTCTTATTTAGGACAGAGATTACCGAATTTCGTTCGTAACAAAGAAGATTTTCAGTTGTTGTTTGGCGATGGATCTGGTGATAATGTTGATGGACTAACAAAAGACGCTCAGTCTTTTAACCTCGATAGAGATACGTATATTGCAACGGATTTTCTAAGCGTAGCTAGTTGGAATGGCGGAACTCAAACATTAGTGACATTTAATACCCCTCATTTGATGCGAAATGGTGATAATATCACTATCGCCAATGCAACCAATGCGGGTTATAATGGTACTCATGTGTCATGTATTGTTAGAGATGAGTTGAATATTATTATTAACGAGGCATATGTAGCGGAAACATTAGGTCAAGTAGCAGCATGGACTGGTTCTAGTGCTTCGCCTTGGAAAAACTCGATTGAAGATGCAAATATCTATGATGTTGTAGTAGTTGCTGCAAATGAGTTGAGAACTGGGGAATATATGGCTACTGGGGTGGTACTTTCACCTGTTGATTTTGATGGAATGGGACTTATTAAAGCCACAGATTCGCAATACGTAGGTGTTGCCCGTGATGCATTTGGTAATGTTTCAATTAACGGACTTGCTATCACCCAAACAACAGCAATGCCAGCCGGACAGTTTTTAGTTGGTGACTTCCAAATGGCTGTAGCATTGAGCGAATATACTCCGCTTTCTATTCGTGCAGTAGAAGATACTACTGATGCCAAAAAGAATCAAGTTACTTGGATCATCGAGGAAGAGTTCATTATGCCGAAATACAATCCGTTCTGGTTTATTTACGGACATGTTGAAGCCGCCAAGACTTTACTGGAGAAACCTGGACCATAATAATAAAACAAGAGGGGTTACGGCCCCTCTTTTAAAATGATATTATGAAGATAGTAATAGATGGACGAGAGGATAAATTAAAGATGTTTTTAAAATCTCAACGCTTATGGATGAAAAAACATGGTGTTAAGGTTTTGAAAAATGAAAATATTATCACGGAGTCTAAGGAAAATAAAGAACCGAAAAAGCGAGGTCCTAAACCTAAAATAGATAAATAATGAGTTTAATAGATCATACATACTTTCAGAAGAGATTAACAGCAATACCAAATCTTAAAGAAGAAGTTTTGCAAGATCTTAATGATCATATTGAAAGGTATGAGCCTGATTATTTACTCGATGTTTTAGGCAGGGACTTGAAGGATGATTTTGAGGCTGGCCTTAATGAGGAACCAATACCTCAAAAATGGATTGATCTAAGAGATGGCGCAGACTTTGAATATGAAGAAATCAAGTATAGGTGGAGAGGGTTTTTGAATACTGGAAAGGTATCTGCTATTGCATTTAATGTGATGTGGTACTTTGTCAGGAATAATAATGCTTTATTCACCGGAATAGGAACAGTTACTAGCAACTCAGAAAATTCAACACGCATTGATCCATCACGGAGATTAGTGTCATTGTGGAATAATATGGTAGAAGAAAATGAGATATTAGAAAAGTTCCTGTTAGCTAACGAATCTGATTATACAAATTATGCCCCATTTGATACATTAACAGAAACAATTAATATCTATGGCATCTGATAATATTGTAATAGTAGATTTATTTAAAGATGTTGTTAACAGCATGAGAGAGTCATCTACAATAACTTCGTTTAGTGATGTTAATGGAAGATATACTCTTACAACTAAAAACAACTTAAAAGATAATGATGTTGTTACAATTGAAAATGTAGATTATCTGGTTGCATCACCTATTGAAACTCAGTTTGAAATAGATGCTGATACAGGATTAGATTTTAATAATAAGACGTGGGTAGCGAAGGCACCTTATTATATGCATGGTCATCCTATTGAAATAGTAAATAGACTGAATAAGAAAAATAAAGGAGGTATTTATAGTTATCAGAAATATCCTTTAATAGCATTATTCCAGGATTTTGAAGAGACAATAGATAGTGAGTTAGTTAATTATGCATCAATAAGCCCAACTCTTATCATAGCTAATTTAACAAGACCTGAAATAGACGCATCGGATAGGTACGATAGGAATTTTAGGGATATATTATATCCTATTTATTATGATTTACTTGATAAATTGTATAAAAATAGATCCTTTAATATTCGACATCCAATGGCAATATCCCACACTAAAATAGATAGGCTTTATTGGGGAACACAAGGAGGACAAGGTAATGAAGCTAATCTGCATGATGAGTATATAGATGCAATAGAAATAAATTTTTCAGATTTAAATATATTAGAAACAAGATGTAAAAATATAAATTATGGCATTTGAAGGTAATTGTAGCCAAAATTTAAACGGAACTGGCGTAGGCAAAATTTGTGTAACATGGTCAAGTATTGCGGGTTTTTGGCGCGCGGCACTTGGTTTTGAATTCGCAAGTGAATCAGACGCACAGGATCTTACAAAAATTCAGGAAGCTATACAAAACGAAAAACTATATCCATTCCCTAACATCTTCTCATTTGAAGTTGAGGACGAGGATACAGTAAACGAGGAGGGTTCACTTGGAATCATCCCGATCAGAAAAGGGAAAAAAGCATGGAATTTCATGATAGCGACTAATCCCTATCAGGATGCATGTTTATTCTCACAGGATAATGCGTCTGGAGGTATTTATTATATCTCAACTCTTGGTGATATCAGGGGGATTACAGATGGTACAGCATTTAAACCTATCCCTTATCAATTATTCCAGGTTCAGAAGCCTGTAGAGAATAATGGTGCTGATACAGGTAATAAAACAGCTGTCAGGGTTGTTGTAGCTGACATTAATGCTTACATTAAAGATGTGGCCATTGTTGAGAATGGAGATATCACATGGAATGCATTAAGCATTGAGGGTTTATATCCTGTTCAGATTAATGTACAAAGTGCAAGTGCTACTACTATTGTTGCAGCTGTTACTATTAAAAGTACAAGTATTCCTGTTACTGGATTAGATTCCACTCCATCCGCTGACTTTATTGTCAAGACAGCAGCAGGGGTTGAGATTGTACCATCTCTGATTAGCGAGGCTGACACAACTGGAGTTTACACGCTTACTGTTGCCGGATTAGTTACTGATGATACAATTGCATTGCAACCACCATCACTAATGACAACTAATCAGCAGACTACAGGTATAGGTTATAAAGGCGATACGCCTGTAACAATGACTGTAGTATAATGGATAATGTTATTGTATTGCCCAGCGGATTAAAGCCGTCTAAGGAGTGGAAACCAACGAAAGAAGAGTTTTATAAAACGTTGGAATTACATTTAAGGATGGAGCCAAAGGATAGGCGTAAATCGTTGATTGATGCAGATTGGAAAGTCTATTCTAAGACAATGAAACCGGATAAACCGAAAGGAAAGAAAGAAGAAAGCCCCATTTAAGGGGCTTCTTTTTTATAATGAAGACAATATGATTATAGCTACTGAGGTTGTAAATATAAGCACTAAAGAGGCTATCAATATGATCCAGCTATGGGACCGTAAAGATTTAAATGAGGGGTGATACAATCCATAATAAAAGAACCAAAATCCTCTTATTTTTTATTATAATTCCCTATTTGACTCATAATACTCCAATAAAATATTAATACTCTCTTCTATACTATCAAATGTGTTAATTATCTCTTCCATCATTGCCTTTTTGTTTAACCCAACGCTCTTTAAAAGCCTTGAACGACTCAGTTTTTCCCAAGACACCGCATAACGCAGCCGACATGCCGTGAAAGTTAGGGTCAGGATAATTCGTTTTGTATCTGCTTATTCTTCTCATCACGTAATTGCGCTTGTGAAGTTTCTTGATAAACATATCGTCAGCTTTATATCGTATTGTTTTCTCTCCTGTCATGTTAGTTACTTTTTAATTGAACAATTCTAACCCCTTATTGATGTAATCAGTGATAGGCATGCATACTTTTTTACCGCCATTAGCTTTAGTCATTTTTTCATCTTCTTTTGCAAATTCTGAATCCAAAATACTAGTCAATCCTAATTCATCAACAGCCAGGTCATTTAAAGCGAAATGATGCTCTTTATTGCACTTCTTAATAGTGCAATAAACACTTGGATTAACTTTCTAAATTAATCCCTCTTTCGTCGGCTAATGATTTAATATTACCTGCTTCTTCATAGTTCTCTGAGTTGATTGCGGCTTTAAAGTTACGGCGAAGTGTTTCTGGTGATAGATCTTCTATGCCTGAATCTTTTGCTCGCACAATGTTTACTTCATTGTCAGCGCGCATCTCTATAATGTAATTTTCAAGATCATATTCTAAATCACTATCATCTCGTTCTTTGTAATTACGTTCAACTATTTCATTGATATCGAATTGTAATTCATCGCTAATCTTTTTGCAGTTATCTTCGATTAATCCAAATATATTATTTCGATACCTTTCCGATGTGGTATGTGATAGTGGATATGTGAAAGTTCCATCACGTTTCTTTTCCTCTTTAAGCCTCTTTCTATAGCTTAATGTTTTTCCGGTTATGAATATGATATTGATTGCCAGGCTTACTATTAATATGATTGCATTTGCTTCCATATCTTAATTCTTTTCATCGACAATGAATTTAATCTGGTTACGATTCATTAACCGGATATGGAATTTAGCCGCGATAAAATCAGCAATTGGAGCCGGAAGATAAGCGTCAGGTGTGAATACGTCAAATAATTCTTTTTTGCTGCTATCCTGACCTAATAATACACCTTTATAACTCTTTACTAATTCTTCTAATCTTTCAAAATGTGTCATGATATTAAAGTGTTAGTGAACTCATCAAATACTTCTCTTGCAGCTCTTTTACTGCCATACTTTTCTATTAATTTATCTATTTTCCACTGCTGTAAAGATACGAATGGTTTTTTCAATTGATCTTCAGGTAATTTGTGTCTACCCTGACCACGACCACCGCCGCCTCTGTTGTCTTTCTTCTTGACTCTACTCATTTTGCATGTTCGAATTTAAGGTTAACGTAAAAATTGTGACTTTTATCGTAAATGATGCCAAATGAAGTAGGCAGATCCCAACTATTTGCGCATTTTTCATTGAATCCTAAAATTATTCCATTATTTACCGGATTATAGCCTACAATAACTCCCTTGTCCCACCAATTGAAAGTACATTCTTTACCCATGTTTTCCTGTGCGAACTTTCTTAGTTTTCTTATTTTTTTTGCTCGCCTATTTCTTTTGTATTTTTCTATTATTCTACTCATTGCCTAATGTTTTACTGCCATCCTGTTCAATAGCTTTTAGTGCCTTCTGCCGTATCATGACTAAGTTGCAAGGCATAGGCCTTTTGAATGTATCGACATGCTCAATTATCTCTTGTAACACTTTAAACAGGTTTGAATTAACTTGATTAGAATATTCGGACATAGATCTATAGATTAAATCTAAGAAATGATCAATCTCCTCTGTAGTTGTTCCTAGTTTAAATAGATTCATATCCCCAATTTTAGATAGTAAAATATCTTTTTTTATTTTATCTTTCATCTCGTTTCGTTTTTTATTACAATACCTGTTTTAATTCTTTTACCGTAAAAAATACAGTTATTCCAGGATGAAAATGGCTACCATGAAAATACATTTTATCAGATTTATTAAAGCCTATTCTTTTCCCTTTATAATCACAATCTGCTTTTTTCAATACCTTAGCTGTGATTTCTGATTTTGTTGTTAAATATTTCATATCGTTTTGTTTTAACAATTTACAATTACGACACTGCATTCATTATTATATCGTATTGTTTTTCAGTTGAAAAACCTTTTTGATCGTTCATTATAGTCACAAGTACTTTAGATGCAAATGTTCCTGATATTGATCTATATAATTCCCTTGCCTTTTTTATATCGCTAATTCTATATGATGATTTCTTGATGCCCTTATATGTATTTGAAGAACCAACATATTCAAAGCAATCCATTAAATCTTCCTCATTCATCATTTTGGCCAAGTTCCAAGCGTCTTTCAAAGCTTCCTTAAAAGTAGCACAAAGACCTCTTTTAAAATCTTTCCATGCTTGTTTCATTATCTCTGATTTGCTGTATTTGCTTGAAGTTTTCATCTCGTTTCGTTTTTGTTTGATACAAATATGCATCATCTCTTTTGATTCTGCAAATGTTTTTTCAAATAGCGCCTTATTTAGATAGTTTCTAAATAGATGCGATGTGTTTGTTTTGTGGTTTTTTGGATGTAGTTTTGTGGTGTGTTGTTAACGGACAAGGCTATGTGTAGTGCCTTTTAGAAACCTACACGAAACTAAAATAAAAGCAAAAATTATGAACCAGAAAGTTAAAATTACCTACTTTGATTTAGGTATGAATTGTATGATGGCAAAAATTGTGATGATTTACGGATGGTATGACTTACAGAACCAAATGAATTGCCACAACATACAGGAGAATAGTGTGCTAAAGGTAGAGGTGATGGTTGAAGCCGACACTATCAACACCGAAGACATGACAGAAGCAATGCAGTAGTTTTTTGCATGTTTTTTATTGCATGTTGTAAGCTGTGCCTTGTTTGAAAGCCTGATGAACTACCAAGTGCGCAAGATGTCGCATTAAAATGCAACTTACCCGCCATTTTTTATAGCTATTGTTAGCTTTTCGTGCTTATTATTAATCATTAAAAATATAGATATGAAACCTGATTTTTTTCAAATTAAAAGAGGATGTTATAAGATAGGTATAAATCCTATTGATTGCTTTATTACTAAAAAACCAGCAATAAGGATAGAGTGCGTAACTAACGATACGCATACTCAAGATATAGATGGTGAATGGGTTGAAGAATATGATTGTTCTATGTTTACGTTTAGAAGCCTAGAAGACTATGATTTATTTATTAAAAAGCTACAAGAGGCGAGAGTACACATGGAGCATGAAAGATAACGCCCACGTATATGTGGCGTTGAACACCGAACTACAAAAGTGAGATACATTAACAAATAAAAATAAAAGTTTAACCAAGGCACTGATACAATGCCATATATACATTGTTGTGTGCTTTTAAAATTGCGATATTATGCCAACTTACAAATACAATTTTTATAGAGAAGGAAAACTAGTGTACACCTGCTACACTAAAAGAAAAGCAGATGACTATGCTTACGAACTTGATGGACGTGGTGTTGATTACAATATGAAGCGGATTAAGCTTTTTTAATTGCACACAACGAATGTGTATAAACAACCAAATACATAAACTATGGAATATAAGCACATTAATGATTGTGATCTTGCAGATATACGCAATATAATAAATGATAACCCATTGATTGCACTTGACATCATGCGGGATTGCGCAGAAACTGTCTGATTAGCAACTAAATCAGAATATTCAAGGGTTTTATGTGTACCGATTAGGACGGTTCAAGATGGATGCAAGAAAGGTAATATTATTAGTTTAGATATTAATGGTGAGAAATTTCCGTGTGTAAATTGTAATTTATAAACAACTAAATAAATATAGATGAAAGGATTTAACGAAGATATAAAAGTGTTAAAAACACATTTAAAAGCTGTTGAGGAAATATTAAAACCTTATGTCCTAGATAGGCAAGCGCTTGTGTTAGAAAATGAAATTATAGATGGATACAAAAAAATTTACGCTTACAAAAGAAAAGTGTTCGATGTGCAAAACGATATTAGAGTCAAACTTCATGAAATTGATGAAATAATTAAAAGATATACTAATAAGTAATAGTATGCAAATATCAATACAAAAAATAGGCCCATTCTTCTACGTCGTTATTAATGGCAATGCTTATAATAAAGTGTTTCCAGAATACGACAGCGCTGTAACAAGCGAAGAATACAGGCATTTCAAAGAGTTAGTTGATGGTATTAATTTAAATGAAAAGTGTATGCCAGACTATAAGCTTAAGACAAAAAAAAGAATACATTAAAGGATAAACAAGATGAAAAACATTAAAGAGAAGATCCAGTTAATAGGATTGGGGTTAGTAATGCGCTTTAAGATGATGAAGCTATTATTTCACCAATTATGGGAGAATAGACGCAGTTTTAAAGAGAGCCAGAGGGATTTGTTCACCAGGAACCAGATGATTAAAATATGGCATAATAAACCTAATTCCGGCACTAATGGTAAACGATTCAAATTATTCACCACTATCATGAACCAAACGGAAACGGAGACTTATAACATGCTTAGTTTATGTACGGATAAAGAAATAAATAAAATGTATGAATCAACATTCTTTAATAAATAGGTTTTACGCAAATAACGATCCTAATTGGCCGTTTACAGTGCCCAAATTAGATATTTATTGCATGCTTGGTGAAAGTATAACCAAACTAATTTTAATGAAAAAATACGCGCTTATTTTGATGATTCTTTGCACCCATGCAATAGCTGAGAATAAAACTGGCATAGATATAAAAAAGAGCTACGAGATTATTCAGACAGTAATGAGGATTAGAACTAAGTATCCGCCTACTCATGCTGGAACGTTAAAATTATGGGATGATTATTTAAACTTTAAAAATTAGAGAGATGAAAATAAGAAAATTAAAAAGAAAATATTATTGGTTTGTTTTTCCTAGTTCCGATAAATACAAAAATAAAAAATTTAAAATAAAAAAAGATGCTTTAAATTATCTAAATTCGATGGGTTTTAATGCATTGAATAGCATAATTCGTAGAGAGGTTGATGGTATAAGTTATAGTCATTCTTCATTCGAATTATGCGCGTGGTACAATGAATATGAATACATTTTCAAAAAGATGCCTTTTAAAATAGTATTGAAACAAAAATTATTCAGAGGCAAAAAATATATTTTTAAAGAGCGCAAAATCGAAAAAGTAACAGTTAAGTATTTCACTAAGTCTGAGCAGATTATAAATCTAATGATTCATATATCAAATGAATACGAAAACAATAGATTACCAAGCGATTCTAATTTTAAAAATCTAATAGAGTTATTTAAATATCGTTTTAGTGAATTGCCAAATAATTCTAATGGGTACGGCAAAGGGATAGAAAAATTAGAAGATTGCGAGTTCTGGTACTGGTCTGATAGATGCGGATGGGATAGGGCATCAGTGATTATTAAATGTATTCAAAACGAAAGGCCTCATTTACTTATTTAAATTCATTCTTAACACATTAAACCGTAGATTTGATAAACTAAAATTTTAAGATATGAAGACATACAAATTAAAAGGATTAGATTATTGTGTAATAAACGCATTTAATGCATATCATGCAGCTACAGAATGTTTAAAACATAAGATAGGAGTAACACCTGATAATCTTGTTGAGATATTAAAACAGGATATTCGTGATAATTGGGTAATATTTGATTGCAATGAATAAATCCGAAGAATTAGCCGAAGCAATGCGCAAATTTGGCCTATCAGCTAAATAGGCCGCAGAAGGAATGAAAGCCGCCATATTAGGTTTAAACGAAATAAAAATAGCCCCTAAACACAATCATAATCGTAAACCAGCCGCACACGGTAATAAAAAGAAGAAGAGATGAAGGATAAAATTTGGAAAGAAAGAAGATTGTATTTTAAAGCTGACAATAGTGTAATAATTCAACCCACTGAAGAGCTTGACGGGATTGTATTGCAATCAAGAGCTGATACAGACAAAAAAGATTTTTTCAGGCTTTATTTAAGTTATAACGAAGCTAAAGAACTGGGAAAGCAATTGATTGATTATGCGAATGAATCAGATAATTAACAACTAAAACAAGAGAGATGAAATTTGAAAATGTAAAGGTAGATGATACTGTATATGTAGATACAGGAGTAGAATATGGCTGGAATAAAGCACGTTCATTTACACTGCCTAAAAAGGTAATTAAAATAACAAAAACTCAATTTGTAATTGAAGGAGGTAGACGTTTTAGAAAAAATGGTACTGAATTAGGAACCTTTCATGAAGCTTATGAATTTGGTGAATCACTTCCTTGGAGTTCAAAAAACGTAAAAGATGAGACAGAAGAATTTAATTATTTTAAAACTAAGCTAAAGGTAGAAAAAGAGATAATGAAAAGTATTGAATCGATTGATTTGAAATTAAATTCAGGTGTAAGCGTTGAAAACTTAAAAGTTATTGCATCAAAAATTATTGACATAAAGCAGTTAATTAAATAATTTACTATCTTTGTAATCGAGTGGCAGCTCGTAAAGCAATATAAAATGACAATAAGAAATTTAAATACTGATTATGACATAGTACGTTCATTCGTACGAATCATTTATATTGCTGGTTATATGCCGATCCGTCTGCCAAATGGATCGGCTTTTTTGTGCCATATTCTGGAGGATGTAATGATAACAGCAGCTTTATATGGTAATGCAGTACTGCGGGGATTCGAAAACTGCAATCTTGGAACAGGAGAGGGAGAGATTCGATAGGCTCTAATTAAGCCGAAAAGTTGCCTCTAAATTCACAAGGAATTAGCACTTGTGATGTGTAAAAACTACGCCCGACATGACGACGAAGTTTATAGCACAGTTCTAACCTATTAAATATAGGATTAGAATAACTGTGTTTACTCCTCAACCCTCTAATCTAACGAAGCTTATAATAACAAAAACTAACCATATGAGTAGAAAGAAGAAATACAAACAAATATAACCATCATTAAATATTTAATTATGAAGTCATGTGATAAAGGATGGAAAGGAATGTGTTGTTGTAATTGTGACAATCAAAAGCCATTATTCAAACATCCACTTAATGGAAATCAAAAACAAGGTCTAATAGAGGATAAATTAAAAATAGGTAAAGGGCCTATTTCAGAACAAATGGGATGGGTTTGTCATATTAAATTTGAAGAAGAAGAGAAGTATGTTTTCTTTGATAGAGAACATGGAATGTGCGAACTTTGGCAAGAAAGGAAATAAAGGGACTGATGTATCATAAACTTAAATAAAAGACGTCAAACCCTATAAATATTCATTCTAAACAATTTTATTAGTAGGTTTGAGTAAACTTTAAAACTTATAGAGATTACAGGATCACAGAAAACTAAAAAAGGCCAGGAGATCAAAAAGCTGATTATTGAAACGGCTAAGGAATTTGACATTGATTGCAAGGATAGCGATGCGTTGTTAGTGCTAACCAAGGGCGATAAGAAACTCGAAATGTATTATAACAGATGTGAGTTTGATGAGAATGATAACCGTATCTATCAAGGCTTATGCAGTAAGAATGGCGGCAATAAGGAGAGATATTATAATTTGAGGGTGTGTATTGTTGATTTCTTTGGCGTTGGTGGTGATTTGGTTGGGTAACGATAAAGCATATGTAAAGTAAAAGCGGATTAACCGCAGAATGTTTAATATATAAATAAAAGTAAAATGAAAGTAATTAGTTTATTAGTAGCAAAAGTATTGGCGGTAATAGCTGCCAACGTAGCCTTTGTGTGGGCTATAATTGAGTTTATACTTTACCTTGCAAAAGACAAGGCATTTAACTGGTTGAGTGTGTGGGCTTTTGTAATTAGCGTTGTAGTTGCAATAGCCTTAGTAATAATTGCAGCCGGGTGGCAAGTAAAAGAACGTAACCGTGCGTGGGATGATATGAAACAAAGGCGGACAACAGGAAAGAAAAGCCGATTTCAAGAACGCCTTGAAGAAATGCAGAAACAGAGAGCCAATACGTAGTTAGCTTTTATTTTATATATGCAGTGTTAGCGGCTGGCTTTACTTCTTAAATGTTGTAAAGATCGAAAACAAGTATAGATATTAATTTATTTAAGCTTGCCGCTAACGTATGTGCATAAACACCTATCTAATAAAACACAGTAAAACAAACGATTAAATAATTATTAAGTGCAAATTTCTGCACATTTTACAAGATTAAAAAAGTTAAGGTGCAAATTTCTGCACACAGGTTAAAGGGTTAAGCCCGGTTATTAATTTAGTCGGGCTTATTTATATTTGTTCTTAATACTTTTAGTTGTAGTATTGTATTAAATTATTAATTAAAAATATAGCAAGATGAAAACAACTTTTCAAAAAATTAAAGATTGCCATCCATGCACTTCTGGATGGAAGAAATTAACAACTTATTATAAACCTGAATCTTTAGACGAAGAGATTACTATTGAAGAAATAGTAAAGAGTAACGATATCCGAGATGCAATTTGGGCGATGCGTTCTGTAGACGATAAGAAAGATGTAATGTTATTTTGTTCAGACGTAGCTGAAAGTGTTCTAAATATTTTCGAACAGCACAATAAAGAAGATGATAGACCTAGGAAATGCATTGAAGGAGTAAGGCTATTTGTAAAAGGAGAAATATCGGAAGATGAGTTAAAAGATCTTAGAGCTGCTGCTGCTGATGCTGCTGCTGCTTATGCTGCTGCTGCTGATGCTGCTACTTATGCTGCTGCTGCTGCTGCTTATGCTGCTGCTTATGCTGCTGCTGCTGCTGATGCTGCTGCTACTTATGCTGCTACTTATGCTGCTGCTGATGCTACTGCTTATGCTGCTGCTGATGCTGCTACTGCTGCTTATGCTGCTACTTATGCTGCTGCTAGGCAAAATAAATGGAAAGAAATAGAAGAATTTATTAAAAAATATTAACCAGCCAGTTTCGCTATATTCTGGCGAATGGTTAGCCTCTTGATTAATTTCAAGGGGCTTTTTTATACCAAATTTTCTAGTTTAGAAACGATCTAAATAATATCACTATCTTTGTAGTAAAAGGTCGGTTGTGGAATATCCAGAATTAATATTTAAAGCTTTTGACACTATAGTTAGGCAATTGCCT
>Ga0193955_1000990_pt1 | contig 14135 bp, 11 predicted proteins | sample BB_6_MG_FD_140343 | JGI IMG/M metagenome (GOLD analysis project Ga0193955, IMG submission 140343) | Microbial mat bacterial communities from the Broadkill River, Lewes, Delaware, United States - BB_6_MG | ecosystem: Environmental > Aquatic > Freshwater > River > Microbial mats | place: USA... | reverse complement strand
GTATCTGCTATCTTAGGATTAGAAAATCTTGATTCAATTGTTTTTCCATACTCATTTAAATCTGTATTTGGTACAGGAGGTAAAACTGGAATAATTTCATTTTCTTGAATTTTTTTAAAGAATCCTAAGATTAAACTATTTTCCATTGCTTCATGAGCAAATTTTATATCTAATAATCCACCTAAATATGCAATAACTGCATGTCCACCATTTAAAATCCGAATTTTCATATGTTCATAAGGTGTAACGTCTTCTACAAATTGAACTCCTACTTTTTCTAAAGCTGGTCTTCCATTTGGAAAATTATCTTCTAATACCCATTGCGTAAAATCTTCACAAAAAACAGGCCAATTATCTTCAATACCAAAATCACTTATTAAAAGTTCTTTTTCTCTATTTGTAGTTGCTGGCGTAATTCTATCTACCATTCCATTTGGAAAAGCAACTTTTTCTTTTATCCATAAACTAAACTCTTCATCACTTAACTTTGCAAGTCCTGCTAAACTATCACAAGTAACTTTCCCATTATGTGGAATATTATCACAAGACATCACAGTAAAAGGCGCTATTCCTAATTCTTTTCTCTTTTTTAATCCAGCAAGAATTAAACCAAATACTGTTTTTGGATTAGAAGGATTTAAGCTATCATAAATTATTGCATCATGTTTATCATCAAATAATGAAGTTGCAGAGTTTATAAAATATCCACCTTCTGTAATTGTTAAAGATACAATACGAATAGAAGGATCTACTAACTTTTCAATTATTTTTTCTGGACTATTTGGTGATAAATAATCTATCATAGCTCCAGTAATTAAAGCAGAACTTTTTGAAGAAGATTGCTCAACAACTGTTGTTAAAAAATCTTGCTCTTGTAAAAGAACTCTCATCTTTTCATCTGATTGTAAAACACCAGAACCAACAATAGCCCAATTGTGATCTAATCCCTTGTTAAATAGCGAGTTTAAATACACTGCTTGATGTGAACGATGAAAATTTCCTACACCAAAATGTAATATTCCTGCACTTAAATCTGATTGACTATATGCTAAGCTTTTTATATCTGTAGGTAATTTATCTAAATTACTTTTATTTAATTTAATTGCCATTTTATACCTTTTACTTAATCATACGATTGTATTTTCATTCTCATCAAATCTATAAATTTTTTCTGTATCAGGAGTTAAATATACTGTATCGTTATATTTAACACCAAATTCTCCTGGTGCTCGTACAGTTATAGTTCCTGCGTCTTCTGTTTTTACATAAAGATAAGTATCTGATCCTAAATGTTCTGCAACATTTACAACACCTTTCCATAAACCACTTTCTTTACTAATAGCAATAGTTTCTGGTCTAACTCCAATACAATGTGCATCAAACTTTTTAGCTTCAGCACCTTCTATAAAGTTCATTTTTGGACTTCCAATAAATCCTGCAACAAATTTATTTTTTGGGTTTTCATATAATTCTAAAGGTGAACCTACTTGCTCAATATTTCCAGCTTGTAAAACAACAATCTTATCAGCCATAGTCATAGCTTCAACCTGATCATGTGTTACATAAATCATCGTTGTTTTTAATTTATTATGAAGTTCAGATATCTCTAATCTCATATTAACTCTTAGTGCTGCATCTAAATTTGATAAAGGTTCATCAAAAAGAAAGGCTTGTGGTTCTCTAACAATTGCACGACCTATTGCAACCCTTTGTCTTTGACCACCTGATAATTGACCAGGTTTTCTTTCTAAATAATCAGTTAAATTTAAAATATCAGCTGCGTTTGCAACTTTCTTTTCAATTATTTCTGCAGGTATATCTGCCATTTTTAATGGAAATGAGATATTTTTACGTACAGACATATGTGGATATAAAGCATATGATTGAAATACCATAGCTAATTTTCTTTGTGCTGGAGGCACATCTGTTACATCATTACCAGAAATTTCAATATGACCACTTGTTACATCTTCTAAACCTGCAATAATTCTTAATAATGTAGATTTACCACATCCAGAAGGACCTACAAAAACACAAAATTCACCTTCATTTATTTCTAAATCTAAAGAAGGGATAACCTCTGTTTTTCCAAAAACTTTTTTAATTTTATTTAATTTAATACTACCCATAATAATCCTTATTTCACCGCTCCGAATGTTAAACCTCGTACAAGTTGTTTCTGACTAAACCATCCCATAATTAAAATTGGTGCAATTGCCATAGTTGAAGCTGCACTTAATTTTGCATAGAATAGTCCTTCAGGACTTGAATAACTTGCTATAAAAGCAGTTAGAGGCGCAGCATTTGCTGCTGTTAAATTTAATGTCCAAAATGCTTCATTCCATGACAGAATAATATTAAGAAGTAAAGTTGAAGCAATACCTGGTAATGCCATTGGTGTTAAAATATAAAATAATTCATATTTTAAACTAGCACCATCCATTCTTGCAGCTTCTAATATTTCTGTTGGTATTTCTTTAAAATATGTATAAAGCATCCATACTATAATTGGTAAATTAATCATAGTTAAAATAATAATTAAACCAAGTTGCGTATCAAGTAATCCTGTATCCTTATATATAAGATACATAGGGATAAGTACACCTACAGGAGGTAACATTTTTGTTGATAGCATCCACATTAGTAAATTTTTAGTATTTTTACTAGGAACAAAAGCCATTGACCAAGCAGCTGGTATTGCTATTAGTAATCCTAACAGCGTTGACCCAACTGAAATAACAACTGAATTCCAGAAATGTAAGAAATAACTTGATCTTTCATGAACATCAAAATAATTTTCAAAAGTCCAATCAAAAATAAAAAATGAAGGAGGAGAAGCTATTGCTTCTGCTTCTGTTTTAAAACTTGTTATTACTGTCCATAATATTGGGAAAAATATCATTAATCCTAATGTCCATGCAATTAGTGTTGTGATAACTTTCGTTTTTTTTGTAACTTCTCTTGCCATCTTAAGCCTCCAGATTCTTACCAATCATTCTTAGCAAGAATATTGCAACAATATTCGCTAAGATAACTGCAACTATTCCACCAGCAGAACCACCACCAACATCAAACTGTAAAAGTGATTGTGCATAAACTAGATAAGTAATATTAGTTGAGGCATATCCTGGCCCACCATTTGTTGTAACCATAATCTCTGCAAAAATTGATAGTAAGAAAATTGTTTGTATTAAAATCACTACTGTAATTGGTCTTGCTAAGTGTGGTAAAGTAATATAAAAAAACTTCTGTATATGTCCTGCTCCATCCATCTCAGCAGCTTCTAATTGTTCTTGATCCAAAGACTGTAATGCAGTTAAAATAATTAATGCTGCAAAAGGAAGCCACATCCAAGAAACAATAATAGTTATTGATAACAATGGTATTTGTGCAAAGAAATCAATAGGTTCAAAACCTAAAAATTTTGCAAAGTATGCAAATAATCCATTTTCTGGATTCATAAACATATTTTTCCATACTAGCGCAGAAACTGTAGGCATTACAAAAAATGGTGCAATAACTAAGACTCTAACTATACCTTGTCCCCAAAAAGGAAGATTTAAAAGTAATGCAAAACCAGTACCACCAACAATTGTTATAAGTAATACTCCACCTACGAGAAGTAAAGTATTTTTTAAAGCCTCAAAAAATGCAGGATCCGTTAAAAAATATTGATAATTTGTAAAACCAATAAATTCTTCAGTCCCAGGCATAAGTAAGTTATAGCTTAAGAATGAAAAATATAATGTAAATGATAAAGGAATAACCATCCATGCCAATAATAATATTACTGACGGTGAAAGCATATATTTACCAAGTTTTTTTGAATGCATTGTTGCCATCTATTAAATCCTCTTTTTTAGTGAAAAACTATATGGCAAGAAAGCTTGCCATATAGATATTTAATCAAATTTTTATTTGTAATAACCAGCTTTTGCCATTGATCTTTCTGTTGATCTTTGTGCATTTTGTAATGCTTGATCTACTGAAATTGTACCTGCAAGTGCTGCTGAGAACTGTTGTCCTACATTTGTTGCTATTCCTTGAAATTCTGGAATTGCTACGAATTGAACTCCTACATAAGGAACTTTATCAACTGTTGGATTACTTGGATCTGCTGAATTGATACTATCAATTGTCATTTGTGCAAATGGAGCTTCTTTTAAGTAAGTCTCATTTTTATATAATGAAGTTCTTGTACCTGGTGGTACATTTTTCCAACCTTCTTGTGAAGCAACTAAAGCTAAATATTCTTTTGAAGTAGACCATTCAATAAATTTTTTAGCAGAAGCTAGTTTTTTACTACCATTTGGAACAGCTAAAGACCATGCCCATAACCAGTTTCCTCTTTTTCCTAAACCAGCATCAGGAGCTAATGCATAACCAACTTGATCTGCAAATTTAGAATCTTTTGGATTTGTAACAAAAGAAGCTGCAACTGTTGCATCAATCCACATACCACATTTACCAGTTTGGAATAATGCTAAGTTTTCATTAAATCCGTTTGATGAAGCTCCTCTTGGACCTGTATCTTTCATTAAATCAACATAAAAGTTTAAAGTTTGTTTCCATTCTTTTGAATCAAATTGAGGTTTCCAATTCATATCAAACCATTTAGCACCAAAAGAGTTAGCAGTAGCTGTTAAAAGTGCCATATTTTCACCCCAACCTGCTTTTCCTCTTAAACAAATACCATAAACTTCATCTTCTTTATTTGTAATTTTTCTAGCTGCATTTGCTATAAAGTCCCAAGTTGGAGCTTTAGGCATAGTTAAGTTTGCTTTTGCAAATAAATCTTTTCTATACATAACCATTGAGCTTTCACCATAGAATGGTGCTGCATATAATTTACCATCAGAAGTTAAACCTTTTCTAATTGCAGGTAAAATATCATCTACATCGTAGCTTTCACTTAAATCATCTAATGGTGCAAGCCAACCTCTTTTACTCCAAATTGGCACCTCATAAGTTCCAATTGTCATAACATCATATTGACCACCTTTTGTAGCAACATCAGTAGTAACTCTTTGTCTTAAAATGTTTTCCTCTAAAGTAACCCATTTTAAATCTATACCAGGATTCTTTTTAGTAAAGTCACTTGATAATTTTTGCATTCTTACCATGTCACCATTATTTACCATCGCAATAGTAATTGTTTCTGCATAAACAACACTAGCTGCTAAAACTGATCCTACTAATGAACCTAATAATTTCAACTTCATTTCTCTCTCCTTAAATTAAATGTTAAAATAATTGTATTAAGTAAAGTTAATTAACTTAATATATAAATCCCTAAAAAACGTAGCTAACTAACACTTTAACAAAGATATTAATCAGATAACACCTTTAAAATATTAATTAAGTTAAGTAACTTTAACTAATAAAAACTTAAACGAAAATAAAATATTAAAGGTTTTTTTACATGTTTTTTGAAATTTATTTTAGGAATTTTACAATTGAATTTGTTATTAATTATAAAGATATAGATAAAAGTATTGTATTAACTAGTGTAGAAGAAATTATTCAAAATATTTAAAATGTATTGGCTTAGGTTTTACGTCTTCATCTTCTACAATATTTAATTCATTTTTTATGAATTTTTAAGTTTTTAAAGCAAACTCTTTTATTGCATCTCTAAACTTCATTTTCTTTGTTTGTATATAATTTAGAAGAAGAAATATTATACAAAGAGAAGTTTTTGTTAAGTTCTACCAAAGTAGTTTAATCTTTAACACCAGCTAGAAAAGGACTAAGACCTGTAGTTAAAATATCTAAGAAAATAGGATTGAGAAAATGATTTGTTAAGGGTTTGTTGAATTAGTTTTTGATACAATCCATCAAAATAAAAGAATGATGTTTTAAAGTAATATGTAAATTATTGGTATTTAGTTAAGATAAGTGGCGAGAAGGTGTAGGAATCGAACCTACCGCAGCGTACACACGTAAACCGCCGATCAGGGTTGAAACCTGCGGTGTCCACCAGGATCACATACCCCCCACTTAGTTTGGAAGTTTACATTATTTAGTTTTAAAAACATCTGAAAGAGAAGCTGTGAGTTTATTAAAAAGTATTCCCAAGATTGATAAGTTTATCAATAACAAAGAGTTTGAGGGATTTTCTACATCTCTAATTACACAAATATCAAAAGATATAATCACAAAACTAAGAGATGATATTCTTAAAGAAAAAATTGATAATATTAATGAAGCTGATCTAATACAAGCTGTTAAAAATAAGTATAAAAATTTAATTTCTCCTTCACTTCAAAGTGTTATAAATGCTACTGGAATTATTGTCCATACAAATTTAGGACGCTCACTAATAAATGAAGAAAGTTTTAACAAAGCAATGAAAATTGCGACTTCTTATAATAACCTTGAATATGATTTAGAACAAGGTAAAAGAGGAGAGAGGTATTCTCATATTGTAAAAACTCTTCAAGCTTTAACTGGTTGCGAAGATGCAATAGTTGTAAATAACAATGCGAGTGCAGTTTTTTTAATACTTAATACTTTTAGTAAAAATAAAGAAGCGGTTGTAAGCCGTGGAGAACTTGTAGAAATTGGTGGAAGTTTTAGAGTTCCAGAAGTGATGAGCCAAAGTGGTGCCATACTAAAAGAAATAGGAACTACAAATAAAACCCATCCAAGAGATTATGAAAATGCAGTAAATGAAAATACTGCAATGCTTATGAAAGTTCATAAATCAAACTATACAATTGAAGGTTTTACGTCTGAAGTTTCTTATGAAGAGGTAGTAAAAATTGCTAAAGAAAAAAACGTAATTGATTACTATGATATGGGAAGTGGCCATATGATTGACTTACCATTCAATCTAGATCAAGCTGAACCATCAATTTTAAAAATTATGCAATATAATCCAAGTTTATTAAGCTTTTCTGGTGATAAGCTTTTAGGTTCTGTTCAAGCTGGAATTATTATAGGTAAAAAAGAATTAATTGAAAAAATAAAAAAGAATCAACTATTAAGAATGTTAAGAGTTGATAAAATCACCCTAGCCTTACTTGAAGATAATCTAACTTCATATTTAGAAAATAAACTTGATGATATTCCTACATTAAAAATGTTACATACTTCAATTATAGAATTAGAAGAGCGTGCAAACTTATTAAAAAAATCAATTGAAAATTTATGTACTTGTGAAGTAATACAAACTGAAACTTTAATAGGTGGGGGGACAACTCCTAATAAAAAAATACCAAGTATTGCACTTAGTATTACTTACAAAGATCATAAAGCAAATAGAATTGAAAAACTTTTAAGACATAAAAACTTAATCACTAGAATTGAAAATGATAAGGTCTTAATTGATTTTAGAAGTATAAAAGAGAATCAAATATTACAAATTGCAAATATTATAAAAAAGGTACTTAACTAATGTCAAATATTATTATAGGAACAGCAGGACATATTGACCATGGTAAAACAGCTTTAATTAAAGCATTAAATGGATATGAAGGAGATAGTACAAACGAAGAAAAACAAAGAGGTATTACTATTGATTTATCTTTTTCTAACTTAAGTAAGGGTCAGCAAAATATCGCTTTTATTGATGTTCCAGGACATGAAAAGCTAGTTAAAAACATGATTGCTGGGGCTTTTGGTTTTGATTATGTAATGCTTGTAGTTTCTGCTGTTGAGGGTATTATGCCTCAAACTGTTGAGCATATTGAGATTATTAATCTACTTGGAATTAAAGATATTATTCTTACAATTACAAAAAGTGATTTAGTAACAAAAGAGGAACTTGAAACTCAAAAAATGAAAACTTTAGAGTTTTTAAATACTTTTGATTTTGATATCAAATTTGTTCAAGAAGTATCTATTTTTAATCCTAAATCAATAGAAGCACTTAAAAACAATCTATTTACTATTAAAAACTCTTCAAAACCAGAAGAAAACTTCTTTAGATATTATGTTGATAGAGTATTTTCACCAAAGGGAATTGGTACTATTGTTACAGGAACAGTTCTTGGTAAAAAATTAGAACTAAATGAAAAAGTTTTCGTTTGTGAAGCAGGGAAAGAATCAAAAATAAAAAATATTCAAGTACATAATGAAAATGCAATTGAAGCAAATATTTCAAATAGAGCAGCTTTAAACCTTCAAGGTATTAATATGACAAATATTAAAAGAGGAGATTTAATCACAAAGAAAGGTTTTGTTAGAGGGTTTGATGAAATTGATATCTCTTTTAAAGCTTTAAAAGGTAAAAAACTACATCATAATAAATCTTATACAGTATTTATAGGTGCTAAAAAGCTTGAAGCAAAAGTTTTATTATTTGATTCAACGGAAGATTTAGATTCTGGCTTTGCAACTATAAAAGCGAATGAAAACCTATTTACTATTTTTGGGGAAAAGCTTATTATTAGACAAGGAAATCACACAATTTGTGGTGGAAAAGTTTTAAATCCTATTATTGATCCAATGAAAAAAAATCAAAAGAAAAAACTATTAGAATTTTTAAATGAAAGCAATTTTGAAGAAGCTTACTATCAATTGTTACAAGCTCATAAAAAAGGTTTAGGAATTATTTCTTCAGCTCAAAGATTTGCACTATCTCATGCAGAAGCTATATCTTTCGCAAAAAAATTGAAAAATGTTTTTGTTGATGAAAAAGAGCTTGTTATTTATCCAATTGAAACAAAAGATTTTATTATTAATGCTGTTAGAGAAATCTATACAAAAAATACTTATGCCCTACTTTCAAATGCTTCAATTGCATTAAGATTAAAATGGGCAAGTACTTCTTTTATTCAAGCAGCTTTAGATGAATTAGAAAAAGAAGGCTTTTTAGAAAAAGAGAATAACTTATATAAAAATGCAAATATAAAAGAAGACTTTGTAAAAAATCTAGAAGACTCATTTTTAGATAGATTAAAAAAAGAAGATATAACACCAACAGCACCATATAATATTTATGATGAACTTGACTTAGATAGAAAATTAGGTGATGATATTTTAAAATCATTAACAGCTAAAAAACATGTAATTAGACTTCAACATAATCTTTTTATTCATTCTGAGAGTTTAAATAATATTATTATGAAAATGAAAGAGATTATAAAAGAAGATGGATATATTAATATTGGAAATTTTAAACAAAAATTTCCAATGAGCAGAAAATATTTAGTTACGTATTTAGATTATCTTGATAATTTTTCAAATATTAAAAAAATAGATAATAAAAGAGTATTTATTTAACTCTTTTATTTTTTATACTAAACACTTAAGTTCTATTAAAAATTCTGCTCCAATATATATTTCATTTTCATATTTGAAAGTTTTATTTTCTACACTTATTTTTCCATGCATATGCTTTACAATAATTTCTTCAGTCATATACAATCCAATACCTGTACCCTGAGAATTATATTTAGTTGTAAAATAAGGTTCGAATATTCTTGGTATTATTTCTTTTAAAACTCCTCCTGCATTATCTCTAAATTTAATACAAGCATGTTCTTTCTCTTTTATTATTTCAATAAAAATGATTTTCTTACCTTTCTTTTTTCCCAATGCATCAATCGAATTATTGATTAAATTCATAAAAACCTGAACTAACTCATTTTCAAACCCTTCAATTTTTAAACTAGAGATATTCTCAACTATTTTTATATCATTATGTTCTAATTTAGAATTGATTAAACTTATAGTTCTATGATAAACACCATCCAAAGTGAATTCTTCTTTTTCTCTACCTGGTTTTATGAATTCTCTAAAGTCTTCTATAGTTTTTGATAGATATTGAGCTGAATTATTTATTAAAGCTACTGAATCAAATAAAAACTTATCATCTAAATCATTTACTTCTTTTTTGAGTTTTATACCTGTTGCAGATGTAGAAATTATAGATAAGGGTTGTCTCCACTGATGAGCAATATTTTCAAGCATTTCACCCATTGCAGCCATTTTTGATTGTTGAATTAGTAATTTTTCATTTTCATTTAACTTTTCACGTACTTTATTTTGAATAGTTACATCACGAAATACTAAGATTGTACCAATAATTTTTTTATTATTTCTTATTGGTGATACAGAATCTTCAATAGAGTAAATATTATTATTTTTACTTATTAAAGCTGTGTTATCAGGTAAACCAAGAATTTTTCTTTCTTTTAAGACTTTTTTTATAGGTGATTCAATCCTATCTTTTGTTGATTCATTTATAATATTAAAAACTTCGTCTATATATTTACCTTTTGACTCTTCATTTGTATATTCAGTTAATTTCTCCGCTATTGGATTTAAAAATGTAATATAGCCTTTTTCATCAGTTGTTATAACTGCATCACCAATACTAATTAACGTAACTAAGGCTTTTTCTTTTTCACTATATATCATTTGTTCATATTTATCTCTTTGATTTTTATACCAATAAAGAAATAGAAATACTATAATATTGGCAAATAAAAATAGTGTTAATACCAAAATAAGATAATTTTCTTTTTGATCAATTTCTTTTAATAACTTATCATCAATAGAATTATTCAAAGATAATAATAAGGAAGTAATTTCTTTGAACTCCTTATCAAAAATTTGATCTAGATTGCTACCGATTTTGTGTTCTTTTATATCTTGAAGTCTTTTTTCTGCTAAAATATAAAGAGTATCTATTTTTTTGTCTATTAACATTAACTCTTTATAAAAGTATTTATCTTCTTTTTCTCTAAGTGAAGCTTCAGATTTTTCAATATAGTCCTTATACTCTACTACTTTTAATTTATTAAAAACATCTGTGTCTAAATCGACATATTTATCTCCTGAAATTGATTCTTCAAGCCAAAGGTGTGCTGTTGTAATATCATTTCGAACTGTTTGAATTACTGATTTAAGAGGAAGATATTTTTGCATTGAATCGTTCCAATTATTATGTGTAGATAGAATAATTACTAGGTCAATAAAAAATATCAAGAACATACTTAATATGGGAATTATATTTTTAGAGTTGTTTTTCATGAAATATTATAACTTATTTTATTATAAAATAAGCATAATGCTTTATACTTAATTTAGTATTATTTGATACAATTCAAAATGAAATTAACAAAAGAACAAATATCCATCATAAATGCAAAAGAATCTTCTTTTAAAATAAACGCTGTTGCAGGAAGTGGTAAAACTACTACACTATTAGAGTATGCAAGAAAAAATTCTCATTTAAAGATTTTATATCTTGCATATAATAAATCCCTTCAAATATCATTACAAAAAAAACTACATGAATATAAGCTTTCTCATATGCATGTAAGCACAATACACTCTCTTGCTTATCAAAAAATTGGAGCTTATGAATACAATTTAGCTCACGATTTAAAAGTACAAGTAATTGAAAAACTTTTAAATGGTTATGAGCAAACTTTTAATCAAAGAAGTAACTATTATCCACTTGCTGAATATATTGCACTTATAAAAGATTTAGTTAATTTTTACTGTAATTCATCACTAATTGCACTTGATATGAAACTTTTAGAAGCTTATAAAAAACAAGCTGATTTAAGTACTAAGATATTAGAACTATTAAAAAAAGATGAACAAAAAGCATTAAACCATCTAAAACATATTCTTTCAGCTATGAAAAATAAACTTGTAGATGCAACGCATGATTTTTACTTAAAAATGTTTTATTTAAATAAAAAAGTATCTTCAAATCTATCTTATGATTTAATCTTAGTTGATGAAGCACAAGATATTTCAGATGTTATGATAGGAATTGTTGAAGCTCAAAAATGTAGACGTATTTACGTTGGAGACTCTTTCCAACAAATATACTCTTTTAGATATGCAATAAATGCTTTAAATAAATTAGATTTGCCAGAGTATGAGCTTAGTAAAAGTTTTAGATTTAGTGATTCTTATGCAAAGTTATTAGAAAAAAACTTAAACTCTTTATATGAAAAAAACAGCTCAAGAGTTTTAAAAATATCAGGAATTGACACAGACACAAATGTAGGTGAAAAAGCAATTGATTATGATAAACAAATTTGTGTAATTGCAAGGTCTACTTTTGGACTAATCCAACAAATTGTTCACTTTATTCAAGATGATAAGAAAATATATTTTGAGGGGAATTATAACTCTTACTCTTTTATGAATCAAACAGTTTATTCTATTTTTTATCTAAAAGAGAAGAAAAATGATAAAATCACTATGGATGAAATTAAAGATTTTGAGACAATCCAAGAGTTAGAACAGTTTGCAAAAGATACTAAAAATCAAGACTACTTAAATATTATAAAGTTTATAAATACCTATGGTGATAATATTTTTGAAATAAATAAAAAAATAAAATCTAAAATAACAACAAGAAAAGATGAAGCTGATATTATCTTTACAACTACTCATAAATCAAAAGGTTTAGAATATGAACAGGTTATTATGGCTGATGATTTTATTACAAAAAAAGAGCTTTCTAATCCTAAAAATAAAACATCATTTTTAAAACTTCAAGAAGAGTTAAATATATACTATGTAGCAGCTACAAGAGTAAAAAATGCAATCTGGCAAGCTTCTTTAAATCTTGAGTATGTTTATAAAGAAGGTGATGAGAGTAATTATACTAAATCTAATTATTCAACAAAGAAGACAAGTAGTAAAAAAATGAAGCAAATGCAAGAAGAATGGTTGAAGAAAAATAGAGTTAATAAAGTAAATGCCTTTTAGATATAAGCAAACTGTATAACAAGATTAGATAATATTCTTTAAGAATTAAAGAAGGAATTTTATGCAATATTTTGGAACAATTGAGACTAAATATGAAGAGATTTTTGTAACGTCAAGTTATATGTATTTTGGAAACGAAGAAGAACCTATAACACCTAAAGAACTTAAAGCAAAAATTAAATCAGCAAAAGAAAGAAAGAAAAATATAATAGGTACTATATTTTTATATAATCCAGTAGTAACTCCTGTAGGCTATGACTCAAATAACTATTTATTAGATCAAGACTTTGATAGTTTTGGAGATATGGTTGAATTAAAAGCAGAAACATATATTACTATATTTAAACAAGCAATGAAAGAATCATGTGATGGTAAAATAGTTGAAATAAGAAATTTATTTAATCTAAATGAAGAACATATTGATGCTCAGTCACTCTTACTTAAATTTAATGAAGATTTAGAGATTTATAACTCAGCACAAAACACAGAATTTGAAAGAGAAATCATGTATTTAGATGCAGCAAACTTAATTCCAAGTGGAAAGTTTGTATTCTTTGCTTGGGGAGATAAAATCAACTCTAAAGAGTTCCCAAACATAAGTGAATATGCAAAAACACTTTATGAAAATAGTATGAAACTTGGGAAAAAAGTTGCTTTTGTATATAAAAGAGAAAAAACAGAACAAGGTTCTATTGATTATCTTCAATTTTCACATCCCTTACAAAATCCAAAATTTAAAAAATCAATTGCAAATGCAATTAAAAAATCATTTGTACAGTTCCCTCCAGTACCAACACCATATGAATAAAAAGGAATATTTATGAAATTTATTAAAAAACTAGCAGCTATAACAATTCTAAGTGCTCTTAGTTTAAATGCTGCAGATTCAAACTCTATTAAACATTTTGGTTTTTCTGCAATGTTTGGACTTGCAAGTGAAACAATTTTACATAAAAACTATACACAGTTTGATGATATTGAAAAAATTTCATATGCTACAGCAATAGGATCACTACCAGGACTTGCAAAAGAATTAACTGATAACAAATTTTCAAATGAAGATATGGTTTTTAATGTTTTAGGAGCTTTAAGTGGAGCAGTTTTTTCTAACTACTTAAATAACAATACAAGTATTTTTATAGCACATAATCAAAAAGAAGAATCTACAGAAATTAAGCTTGCATATAAATTTTAAATTTTTTGTTTATGTAAACAAAAATTTTAGCTAACTTTAAAGATAAAGTAACTATAATTCTGCCACTTAAACGATTGGGGTATCGCCAAGTGGTAAGGCAACGGCTTTTGGTGCCGTCATTCGAAGGTTCGAATCCTTCTACCCCATCCATTAAGTAATTTTCAACGGGAAGGTTGGAGAGTGGTCAAATCCTGCGGATTGTAAATCCGCCGCCTACGGCTTCGAAGGTTCGAGTCCTTCTCTTCCCACCACT
>Ga0193955_1000988_pt1 | contig 14152 bp, 20 predicted proteins | sample BB_6_MG_FD_140343 | JGI IMG/M metagenome (GOLD analysis project Ga0193955, IMG submission 140343) | Microbial mat bacterial communities from the Broadkill River, Lewes, Delaware, United States - BB_6_MG | ecosystem: Environmental > Aquatic > Freshwater > River > Microbial mats | place: USA... | reverse complement strand
TAGCTTTTTTCTTTGGAGTAGATTTTTTTGCTACTTTCTTTTTTGTTTTTTTCGTAGCAGGTTTTTTGGCTACTTTCTTCTTGTCAGCTTTCTTTTTAGTTGAAACTTTCTTTTTTGCAACAGCTTTTTTTGCTGCTTTTTTAGCATCTTTCTTCTTGATATCTTTTGCCATGTTGATTCCTTTTCGGTTTTTGGATTTAATTATTACTTACTAATAGTAATATATTATGACTATTCTACTCTTTTTATGAAAATATGTCAAGTATATTTTAATGACATTAGTAATAATTTATGGTTTTTAGGTAGAATAATCCCGAATTATCTATTAGATAGAAAGGATATTTTGTGACATTTATAGATTTTAAAAAATTATTGCTTGATGCTGAGATAACTCTACCGAAATTTAGTAAATTAATTAAAGTAAGTGAAAAGAACTTGCAGTCATATAAAAAAAAGAATACAGTACCCAATACGATTGCCGTCATAGCAACTTGTTTTGCGACACTCCATGCACAAGGTATAGATTATAGAACTATCATCAATGAGTTAGAGTTAACTGCCAAGACAAAAAAGGGTGTTGGATTTTCTAAGGCAAAGAGTGAAGAGAGTACAACAGAATAAGAGTGTTACTATATATTACGCTCCACAGTCAATATATTATTTATATTTATTATAATCTAAACTTTTATAAAGATGCGGATAGAATATGATTATATTTTATCTAAGGGCAATATATGAAACAAATTACAATTATGGAAAAATATCCTGTATTTACACTCCAAGTGACAAAAGATGAGACAAGTTATAAAAGTGTGGATGAGATGCTTGCATACTTTAAAGAGCAGATAGATGCTCATCCTGTAGCTGTCTATATCAGTGAGTTCGACCACTATAGTCATACAACTAAGTTAGCAGAGGGTTCTATCTCTGATGATATCAAAAATGCCAAAAACATTATCTGCTGTTTTGGAAAAGAGTTGCCAAAACCTGAGATGTTATCTGTAAGACCTCGTTCTATCGGTGTAGCAGAGATGAGTGATAGTTTTGTCATTAGTTTTCTCGAAGCACCAAACCCACAAGCAAATCAAGCGATGGAAAATTGGGTCAAAGGTGTAGCCAATCAATAAGGTTACAACTACTATTCTCCTCTTTATGACTATATTTTTCATAGCTTGTGAAGATTATCCTGTCTACTCAGGATATCTTAACAATCATGAAAAACTTTCACTATCTTGTATCAATCTCAAAACATTTGATCCTAAACTCACTACAGCACTGGAAAAAAGTCTTACTCTATATAATACAAAAACTTGCAAATATCAACTCACAGGATATATACACCATGTAGATAGCTGTAGCAACCCTCAAGTCAAATCACTAGGAGCAGATTTCAACGGTTATGTAAGGCTAGAGATAAGAGATGAAAACAAAACTCTCTATAGAGTACAGAGTGACTTCAAGAGTGATGAAGAGAAAGCTCTCTATCGTGTGATAAAAAAGATAAAAAAAGAGCTTTTTGTAGCAATTAAGTAACAAAATAAAAAAGTTTTGATTTTTTTTTCTATTTAAGAGTAATTTTATCCTATTTAGATTATCATACACTTATCAAACAATTTAAAAGGATTTAAAAAATGGCAACAGTAACTTTCAAAAATGACATCGTATGTAACCTAGCAGGAACAGAAGTAAGCGTAGGTGATACAGCTCCAGTAGTAACAGTAGTAAACTGTAACCCAATGCTTCAAGATGAGCAAGTTGGTGGTGAAGGTAAAGTTCAACTAGTAGTTGCAGTACCATCATTGGATACAGGTGTATGTGATGCAGAGACTAGAAGATTTAACACAGAAGCAGCATCTCTTGATGGTGTAGAAGTTATTACAGTATCTATGGACCTCCCATTCGCAGCAGCTAGATGGTGTGGTGCAGCTGGTATCGAAAATATCAAAGTATGTTCAGACTTTAGAAACAAAGACTTTGCTAACGCTTATGGTGTTCTTTTGGCTGATGGTCCTTTAGCTGGTATCCTTGCAAGAGTTATTTTTGTAGTTGGAAAAGATGGTAAAGTTGCTTATAAGCAAGTTGTACCTGAAATCACAACTGAGCCTAACTACGAAGAAGCATTAGCAGCAGCAAAAGCAGCTCTCTAATCAAACCCAAAACTCCTTAACCTTTCTAGGTCTCTTTTGAGACTTAGAGAGTTCCCAAAACAACATCCTGTTCATATCAAGAATTTTATTCTCTACTTTTCCAAAAATTTAAATTAATCTATCTCTCAACTATGCTAAAATTCTTTTTAATATAACATATTTTGTAATATCATATCAAATTTTTAAAAGGGATAAAAACATGCATTACATAAGTCTAATAATTATATCTATATTTATCACTGGATGCAGTATCTTTGATGCTGAGCCTGAATTTGGAGAGAGTGTAAGTGGAAAATACTATAACACAAGAGAGTGTAACAAAGAGATGGCAGTTGCAGGTGATATAGTAGAAGAGGATCTTGTTGATAGTATCATAGTATACAAGTCTAAGAGAATTATGGAACTCTATCGAGATGGAGAGCTGGTGGATACTTTGCCTATCTCATTGGGTAAAAATCCTCAAGGTCACAAAGTAAAACAAGGGGACAACCGTACGCCAGAAGGGCAGTATTGGATTCATCGTAAAATATGTTCTCAAAAATATTATAGATCACTCTCAATCTCATACCCTAGAGATATAGATAGATCAAAAGCAAGATCAAAAGGTCTCCATCCAGGTGGTGACATCACCATACATGCACAACCTACTTGGAATGCTACAGGAAAAGCAAACGACTACACATTTTCTAAAGATTGGACAAGAGGTTGTATAGCAGTAGGTAATGCCCAAATGAAGAGACTCTGGTATGCTGTACGAGAGGGTGTCTCTATAACAATCAAAAAATAGTTATATATGAAAACTATAAATTTAGGCATAAGTTTTGTAATCTTGTTTCTCTTTTCTGGATGTATATATATAGCCAACCCTAACTATAAAAAGGGGAGTTATAAACTCTCTGAATGTAAAAAAGAGTTGCGTTTAGATCAAGATTTTAGACCTTATCAAAAAATTGATCAAATTATCGTAGATAAATCAAAAAGACGCATGTACCTCTATAAAGGAAAGCAAAAAAGTGATACTTTTCGTATCTCACTGAGTAGGAAAAAAGGTAAAAAAATCCAACAAGGTGACCTAAAAGTACCAGAGGGTAGATACTATATCACCAAAAAAAGATGTAATTCAAAATATTACCGTATGATTTATATCTCATTTCCAAATGAAAAAGATAAACTTGAAGCTCTGCAAAGAGGTGTCTCTGTGGGAAATGGTATCACAATACACGCGCAACCTTTTTGGAACAAAAATGGTAAAGGAGATGGCTATACACTCTCAAAAAACTGGACAAATGGTTGTATAGCTCTAACCAATAAAGATATGGATAGATTATGGTATGCTGTAGATACAGGTACTCCTATAGAGATCAGACCCTAAGGATAAAATATTAGATATACACAAAAACAGATTGATAAATATCAACGACAAAAATATATCATAGAGTTAGAGAAGATAGCAAAAAATCTTTTTCGTATGTTGCGAGATGAGAGTGTCTCTGCTGCAAAATTCAGTGAAAAATTTATATCCTTAAAAAAAGTTTTTGATAGTAAAGAGGCGATAAGGCTTGATTCGGAGTATCATCAAGAGATGAAATCCTATATAGAGCGTTTATACCGTGACACTATTTCTGATCCATTGATAACAGATAAAGCCTTTGATTCGATACGAGAAGCAGAGATGAGCAATCTCAATAGATTACAAAAGATGAAGAACAAAACTTCTTATAAAAAAGATAAGCATAAAAGTAGAAGTAAAAATGAGGATTGGGGTTAGAAATTTAATTTTTTAGCTAATTTTGATTAATAATATATTACTATAAAGAAAATAAAGGGGTGGATAGATGAAGATAATAGATAAACCGTTTAAATTACTTATGATAGGTGCAGTATTAAGTACACTATCTATCGCAGGTGGGGATATTAGTGCTACAGAAAAAGATTATATAGATGTAGAGTATAATGATAGCTCAAGAGTAGAAGATGTATATAAGCAATACAAAGAGAAGCTTATGTGGCAGGATGAAATCTACAAAGACCATGAAGAGGGAGCTTATAAGAATCGTCGTTCTTCAGGAAAAGCAGGGAGTTGGAATCATGCTATGGATTATTGTGATAATCTCAACTATGCAGGGTATACAGATTGGAGACTGCCAACTGTTAATGAGTTAGAGGGATTACACGCTTATGTTAGAGAACTCAAGCACTCTATAGCTGCAGATTTTTGGACATCTACACCTGATAAAGTGGGGATCTATTGGGCTGTATATACAGCAGATGGATATAGCTACAAACATAAGAAAAGAGATTCTCACTATATTCGTTGTGTTCGTACCATAGATGATAAAAAAACAAGCAATCATCCTGCATCTAGCAGACTCTAATACTATTTTATCTCTAACTCCCTAGTAGAGTATCTCTCTGAAAATTTTTTGAGAGAGATATCTCATTCACATATATATCGATGAAAATTAAAAGGAAATTATAATGCCATTATTAGATAGCTTTACTGTAGATCATACAAAGATGAATGCCCCAGCGGTAAGAGTAGCAAAAAAGATGCAAACACCAAGTGGAGATGCTATTACTGTATTTGATTTGCGTTTTTGTAAACCAAATGAGGATAAACTCTCTACAAAAGGTATTCATACACTAGAACATCTTTTTGCAGGATTTATGAGAGATCACCTCAATAGTGACAAAGTTGAGATTATAGATATCTCTCCTATGGGTTGTCGTACAGGATTTTATATGTCACTACTAGGCACACCCAAGAAAGAGACCGTAGTAAAAGCTTGGAAATACTCTATGCAAGATGTTTTAGCTGTGAAAAAACAGTCAGATATACCTGAGCTTAATATCTATCAATGTGGTACATGTGAAATGCACTCTCTTGATGAAGCCAAAAACATAGCACAAAAAGTGCTTGATAGTGGTATAGGAACTATGAGTAACAAAAAGCTGAAGCTTTCCAATAAGATTCTGAAAGGATTGTAAATGTTTGTATTAATTCCTGTTGATGGTATGGATGAGAGAGTATCCAAGATCACTACATTAGCTGAAGTGAAGAAATGGGCTTTAGTTCACTTTGAAAATGGTGAAGTTAAAGGTGTTTCATTTTATGATGATCGTACACAAACAGGTGCAGATTGGATTGACTTTATTGTGCTAGAAAATAGATTTGAAAATTTCTTAGATTTTATGAATGAAGGGATGATGGTATTGATCCGTCGTTCAGAAGAGAGTATAGAAGATATAATGGAAGCTTTTAAGTTTAAAGAGTTGGATGAAGCGGGTCTTTAGTCTTGTATAATGAGTGTTTGAGAGCCTCTAAGAGGTCTTTAGTCACAGATGATGGCTCTATGACACTCTTCTCTGAAGAGTTTGATGAGCCCTATCACTCTGATAGAGATGGAGCATTGAATGAGTCACTACAAAAGCATGTCAAACCAGCTATAGCACTCCAAAAAGATAAACAGACTCTCACTATTTTAGATATCTGTTTTGGCTTAGGCTATAACACCTTTGCTACACTCTATTATATAAAAACTCTTAACCAAAAAAGAAAGATTCATATCATCTCGCCAGAATTTGACAAAGCTCTTATAGAGTCTTTGAAAAACTTCAGATATCCACCTGAATTTGATTTTTTGAAAACTATTATCCAAGAGTTGAGTCAAAACTATCGATATAAAGATGATCAACTTCATATAGAGATACTTATAGGAGATGCGAGAGAGCTTTTGCCTCAAATAGAAACAAAGTTTGACATCATCTATCAAGATGCCTTTAGTCCTACACATAATCCCCTTCTATGGACTCGTGAATATTTTGCAGAGCTCCGTTCACTGATCAAAGATGATGGTGTATTGACTACATACTCGACGGCTGCTGCTGTGAGAATGGGACTTGATGAAAATGATTTTAAACTCTTTAGCTACAAGGGGGAGAAGATACGCGAGTCAATGGTGGCTTCACCACAGATGCTAGAGCTAGAGTTTATAGATATGGAACTCAAAAAAATCCGTAATCCTAATGCCAAAAGTATGAGAGATGAAGAGTATATAAAGGAACACAATGTCACTTCGCAACTATCTTGAACAAGAGTCTATCACTCTACATAGTTCTATCATCACACAATTAGAACGCTTTGCAGAACTACTACATGAATGGAATCAAGTCCACAACCTCACAGGTGCAAAGAGTATACAAGCGATATATGACAATATCGTAGACTCACTCTATCCACTCTCTTTTATCAAGCAACCACAGACACTCTTAGATGTTGGTACAGGAGCAGGTTTTCCTGGTTTAGTATTGGCTATAGCTTTGCCTCAGACAGAGATAGTATTGGCTGAACCACTCAAAAAAAGAGTTTCATTTTTGAAATATGTGGGTGTAGACTTGGAGCTATCCAATCTCCGTGTAGAAGCAAAACGGGTAGAATCTATCACTCATAGACCTTTTGAGCTAATCACTTCTCGTGCAGTAACCAACACAAAACTTTTACTCTCTTTAACTAAAGAGCTAAGCGATGAGAAAACAGAGTATCTCTTTTATAAGGGTGAGAGGGTTTTTGATGAAGTGGATGATGTACAACAACAGCTAACTTATGATATAGTACAAAAAAATCGTAGAAACTATCTCTACATAAAGAGTCAAATATGATACTAAAACTAATTATTTTTGCAATAATTGCTCTCCTTGTTTATAAGGTCTTAGGAGGGAAACTTCCATCTTTGGGAGGTCGCAAAGATGGAAAACTCTCTGATAGAGATGAGAAAAAAAAGATAGAAGAGGATACACTTATGGAGTGTGAGGAGTGTGGGACTTTTGTGACATATAAAGAGAGTATTGTTGTCAAAAGCAAACTCTACTGTTCTAAAGAGTGTGCAGGATTCTAAGATGACTATTATCGGACACCCTTGGATAGCAAGTATAAAATTTAGTAGAGTGAGATCAAAAGATGCCATAGAGCATACAGCTTCAGGGTCTATTCTACTTTTTGAAAAACTAGATAAAGATATAGATCTTATACTCTACTCCCAAAAAGAGAACTTACCTTTTGCTATCAAAATAACTACAATAGAAGAAGCAATATTTGCACACAATCTCAATGCTCGCTATATCTTTGTCGAAAAAAATATGGCAAAAGAGATTCAAGAGATCGCCCAACACTATCTTTTTGATACACAAATTGTAGCAGAGATAGAGAGTCAAGATGAGATAACAACTTATGTGAAGTTAGGCTTAGATGGGGTTGTATTCCCTTCAGCTATAGAGTAATCATATTGCAAATAAAGGTTTATATATAATAATGGCAAAAATACTTCCCAATGATTTAATGCGTTTCAAACTTACCTATAGCCTCATAGCTCTCAATCTCTTTTTTTATATTGTCTCTTTCCTCTACTCTGGTAACTTTATAGATCAAACAGCTGAAGATTTAGCAAAACTAGGAGCTATATTTGGACCTTTTGTCGTAGCAGATAATGAGTGGTGGCGACTCATCTCTGCTATGTTTTTACATGGTGGCATGACACATCTGCTTATGAATATGTTTTCATTATATATTATAGGTCGTCCTATGGAGCTCTACTTTCCCACGAGACACTATTTGGCTTTTTATATTTTGACTGGTATTATAGGGGGTATGTTATCAATCTATATCCATCCTCTCTCTGTCTCTATAGGTGCGTCTGGTGCTATTTTTGGTCTCTTTGGGGCATTGGCTGGATACTTTTTGGCTTTTCGTCATGAGTTAGGCACACACTCAAAAGATTTTATGCGTGATTTTGGTCTCATAATAGCTATCAATATACTTATAGGTTTTGGAATACCAAGCATAGATGTAAGTGCACACGCTGGTGGTCTTATATCTGGATTTATAGGTGGGTATATGACGGCTAGACACCTTGAACGGCTTTGGATATTTATACTCTTATCTATGCTCTCTATGTTAATCTTTTATCAACTCTATTAATATGAAAAATATACTTTTTACTTTTATCACTCTGTTGCTGTTTGGGATCATGGGGTTTTTTGCTCTGAAAGCATATGATAATGCCAAATCATATGAAGAGATGACACAACTCATAGTTGAAAAACATAATGTAACACAACTGAGCAAAAATCAACTCAAAAAATTTGCTGATACCCTTACTTTAGGTTTTTATGATGGTTACGAAGAGCTGCAAAAAGAGGAGCAAAAATCTCAAGAGGTACAAACTTTTTTTCGTGATAGAGCCAAACAATATACCCTCTATTTTATGATAACTCTTTTGATTGTTTTATTTCTCTATTTTATGATCTCCATCAGAACATTTACTATTATTCTTAGCTTTGTAGCACTATTATCACTCTTTATAGGTTTAATAACCCCTATTATGATGATGAGTATCCATAAAGAGGTCGAGTATCTAGGAGATGTGATTTTGATGATGGAGTCAAAAGGGGTATTGGGTTCTATCTCTAAACTCTTTGATAGTGGTGATTTCATAGTCGCTGGGGCACTACTGCTCTTCTCCATACTACTGCCACTACTCAAAACACTCTCGATGCTTTTTGTAGCGATTTTTATGGAGAGTCGCTTTGCCCATACTATAGTACATTTCTTCAAAATTTTGGGCAAATGGTCTATGGCTGATGTATTTGTAGTCTCTACATTTCTCGTCTACCTCTCTGCTGGCAAAGGAGAGATGAGTCGTGCAGAGGTACAGGTAGGGATATATTTTTTCTTGGCTTATGTGATAGTCTCTATGTTAGCTAGTCTTAGTGCTGACAAGATGTTACAAGAGAATAAAAATGCATAGCGAGATCTTGGGGTAGGTACTTATAATAAAAATAATGTATAATTTTAACCCGCATTATGCAATAGGATTACTGAAAATATCGTTTATGCTTGTGCCTAGGGTGTTTGTGAAAAATTTGAGGTTAACCCAAAGGTTAATTGATGATTTTCTCACTCTGCCATAGGTTGCAATGATGAATGCTAGATTCGTGATTTCTATTGCATAATTCGGGTTTAATTCCAAAAACAGCAAAAGAGAGAAAAATGAAAAAATATATTTTACCATTACTATTGGCAACAAGTACTACTCAAGCTTTAGATATAAGATATGGTCTAGGTGACTTTGAATGGAATATGGGGCTATTAGGTCTCGTAGACTCTTCAGTAACAGTTGATGATACAGTAATCAGTATCAATGAACAGCATCAAAACTTTGAAGACTCCCCTTGGTACTTTTTTGGTAATTTAGATATTCATAGCTCTGATAAACTCGATACTGTGACAGATTTGGCAGATGGTATACGCTCAGACTTTCCTAGTTTGATAAATAGTGCTATGAGTACTGTAGCACCTATTCCTAGTAGTTTTGAAGTGAGTGGAATGGATATAGATCTAGGGATTGGTTATGATGTGATTCAAGATGAGAGAGGATATCTTGGTGTAGGTGTTGTCACAGGTCTCTCTACACCTTTTATGGAGATGCACAACTATATAGACTCCTACAACTATATCTCAAACTTACTCGAAGAGACAAGCACAGATGTGAGTACTTATAAGTTTGGTCTGAGCCTGCAAGCTGCATATAGTGTGACAAGAAATATCTCTCTCTATGGTACTTCCATCTTTGCTCTTCAGACAGGTGAGATGACGAATGACCTTATAAACAGTACCCTAGATGTATCAGGCAGTTACAATTCGATGGATATAGGAGTGAAATTCTATCCATCAGAACTAGTAGATGAGGAGTCAAATCTCTATCTCAAGGCAGGATATGCTTATAAACATTGGGATATTGATGATATAGAGTCAACAATCGCTGGTGTTGTTGTACCTAGTATGGATTCTCTCTTTCAGTCAGAGATGACAAGTGATTTTTTCTATGTGGGCTTAGGATTTAAGTTGTAAAATATTTTTATTACGATATTTTTCTATAAGGAGTTTCTATGAGTACTTATGAGATAGAACGAAAATTCTTGATGCACTTTTTTGATGTGCTGAATTTTGTAAAAAATCTAGGAGTAGAGTACCGTAGTGAGCTTCTCGAACAGTACTATATATCAAGTAAAACAGAGCCCTATGCACGCTTTCGCAAAAAAGAAGCACGATACTACAAGACTATTAAAAAGGGAGAGGGTTTAGTACGCCAAGAGATCGAAAATCAGATCACTATGGCAGAGTATGAGTCTCATCGCACTGCTATCATCGGTCGTCTCATTACCAAAACTCGCTACACTTTTGACTATCAAAACTTTACCTATGAGTTAGATAGTTTTTCAGGCTCACTTACAGGTTTGATATATTTGGAGATTGAGTTTGCTGATGAAGAACAAGCGAAAGAATTTGAGCTACCAAAACTCTTTGAGCAACTGCTCTACCGTGAAGTGACAGAAGAGTCTACTTTTAGTAACTATGCACTCAGTACACTCCCTTATATTCCCTCACCGACACTCTCTACGATGAAGCTCGATGCTTTTTCTGCAAGCTCTGTAGTTTTAGTGAGCACTATAGAGAGATTGATTGAGGAGATTGAGCGTAGTCGAACATTACTTGAGAAAAATCCTCACGATGTCGAAGCTCTACATAACTTCCGTGTTGCTATACGCAAAGTACGAGCAATTTTGGGGAGCTTTAGAGGAGTTATGTCGAAGAGCGTACGCAAGAGTACAAATACGACTCTCTCACAAGTGATGCAACAGACGAATAAAAAGAGAGATAATGATGTAGCAGTGATGACTTTCACTCAACTCAGAGATGAGAGTCCCAAAGCACTTAGAGAACCTATCACACTTATTTTGGACTTCTATCAAAAAAGAGAAAAAAAACTTACAAAAAAGCTTGCTAAGTTGATTGGTTCAGATGAAGTCCAAGATATGTTAGAGATGATTCTCGCTATAAAGGTTGAGGATAGACTTTTTAAAAAAGTAGCAAATCAACCTATTATCTTAACTGCATTAGAAGTAGTCAAAAATCATTTTGATATGATTGTAAAGAGTGGAGAGAAGATAGATATGAGCAGTGATGACAATGTGTATCACAAGATTCGTATAGCGTTCAAAAAGCTCCGATATACCCTTGATCTCCTTACATTTATGACAGATGAGAGTAAAATGGAACTTTTTTTAACAGATCTCAAAAGTATCCAAACAACATTGGGAGATATGCATGATATACAGATACAAAGATCTGAAATTGAAAAAATTATGCTAAATTTCGGAGAGAATAAAGAGTTCACTATACTACTCAAAAATATGGATAGAGAAGAGAAAAAACTCAAGCAACAATTTTTGAAAGATTTTAAGAGCTTTGCTCATAAGAAGATGAGTTATGATACTCTCTTTTTTAAGAAGTTGTAAAAGAGCAATCATAACTGATTGCCCTGCACTTTTTTATCTATTTGTAACCTTTTTATCTCTTCTATTTTTATGTGAAATAAAATCCACATGCTCATCACCATAGCTCTCTAACTTACTACAATATCCTAGATGGTAGTTGTTAAACTTCTTACAATCTCGGCGTTCATAAGACCAGATATTTACTTTGATATCTGAGCCTTGGATATAGGGAAGTATATCTATAGAGAGATTAGAGAGAAGCTCTCTATCTAACTGCAAAGGCTGGCTTGCAAACTGTTTGATATTGTGTTTTGCCACCATGCCATCTATGTTGAAAGATGCAATGATAGTGAAAGCTATCACAGCTAAGATACTCACGGCATTGAGCATCTGATAAAAAGGTCTTTTTGTAAAAAGATAGAGTATTCCCATCATCAAAATAAGCAATAAAAAGTAGTCGAACCACTCCACATAGTAGCGGAGTACTGTCGCTCCCTTGATGGATTGATAGAGATACATCTTTTGCAGTGAGGCATAGCCCATCACCATCGTCTGTAGCATCAAACCACTCATAAAAAGAGCTATTAACTTCTCGTTTTTGTAACGATAGATAACTATCAAAAATATTATGATAACTATACTCATCACTGTAGCTAACTGAAAGAACCCCTCTCTTGCATAGTGTGCCACGAGGATGCCTGTCTCTTTGATATAGCTCTCACCACCAAAGATATATGCCAACTGAAAGAGTAAGAAAGTGACAAATAAAAAGTTCAACATTCCCAAAAATATACCAATAATCAGTGGATCAAAGGGATTGGTCTCTAAGTTGATGACGCGACTACCATTATTGGATATAGCATAAGAGAAAAGAACAAGAAAAAACAAAAATAGCAGTGGCACTGTAAATGCATGATGTGCATAAAATGGATTTTTAAATGCAAAAAGGTTCTCAATAAAATTAGAGAAATTTGGATCAGCAGCCATAAAGAGAGCGAGAAAAACTCCCATAACAGGCAGTGTGATAACAAGTGCTATACCAATACGCATATAGAGTGTATTTTTGATAATCTCTTGTTGATATTTTCTGATGGAGAGTATAGGTTTCAAGATAATACCTATCGCACCAAATATACCTATGGAGTGATTAAGTTTTGGTATAAAGACTTGAAAGAGATAATCCATCTTTTGCATACTCCCTAGATAGAGCATAGCAATCATCATATAGATAACCAAAGGCAAGAAGTCTACTACTAATGCATTATTATAATAGAAAGTATCTACAATCAGAACAAGAATAAACGGAATAATCCACTTGGCAAATGGGTTTTCAATCTGTTTGATATATATCATCTGCATCAGAGGTAACAGTAGGATAAGATAAGAGATGATATCCCAACTTGCTATAAACTTATGTGGTGCTAGATTTTTGATAACCGAGAGGATAATACTCAGAAACAGTATCGTGAGGGTTAAAGAGAGATTATCTAAGGGGTTTTTACTCTCTCTATTTTGATCTATGGTATTATTTGGCATTTTTTCTCCTTTTTTCTATTGTGGTGGTTATTATCCGCTTATTGTTTTCTGCAAATATATATCGGGTTCGTGGAACCCGACCTACGCTTTGTTCTCTTACTCATTCAACCATACATATTTTCCTCTATGATATGAATATCTTTGTCCATGAAAGTTTATAGCTTTAACAGTAGGACTATAAAAAGACCATATAGATTGATTGTCGTCTATATAGTTTGACTCCTTAGCCAGCATATATGCTCTTACGGATGAAAACAATAAAAATATCTGAATGATGACAAAGACAAATAACAAAGTTTTTACAAAGCTATAAAATATTAAATAAAAATTCTTTTTGATATAGTAAGCAAGGCTTTCATTTTTTTCACTTCTTACATAGTTTATTATTAATCTAACAGTAACTGCAAGAAGAAATAGCAGAGCTGATTTAGAGATAAAGTAAAACTCAATTGAATAACCATACCTCGAATCTGCTCCAAAATCATGATTGATAACAAATATGAAAAAGCTACATACAAATAAAATTAGATTTAACTGAATGACAATATAAGTAAAAAAATATTTTTTACCTCTGAGTATAAATGCTAGTAATGATCCAATACCTATAGCTAATGGTGTATATACAAATAACGATATCCATACAATACCCAAAAAATCTATCATTCCGTTCTCCTCATCAAGTCCTTAGTAAACTGTGTATCTATCTCTATAATATCTATTGCTAAAGTCATTTTTTTCTCCTTTTATTTATGTGTTACAGTGTAGGGTGGGAGTATCCCACCAATCAAACAATAATGGTGGGATACTCCCACCCTACAGCCACATGTTTGCATGGTTGTCGTTACATATTATGTAAATTGTCTCATCAGTCCCTTGGCGAACTTGGTATCTATGGTCGCTTCCATTCGTTCAAAAAGAGCGTAATACCCTAGTAATGTACGATCCAAAAATATGATCTCTTCGTTGAGTTTGTGTACTGAGTGGGTTTGCTCTCTTTGGACTTGCATGATAGTTTCAAATCCTCTCTTGGAGAAGTTTTTGTTGTGTGCAAAGCTATAACTCTCTTCCAAAAATATCTCTATATAGATACTATCAAGTGGCTTGATGACATTTTGGTAAAATGCCAGCATCTTCTT
>Ga0193955_1000986_pt1 | contig 14193 bp, 12 predicted proteins | sample BB_6_MG_FD_140343 | JGI IMG/M metagenome (GOLD analysis project Ga0193955, IMG submission 140343) | Microbial mat bacterial communities from the Broadkill River, Lewes, Delaware, United States - BB_6_MG | ecosystem: Environmental > Aquatic > Freshwater > River > Microbial mats | place: USA... | reverse complement strand
TCTTGCCGTGGGGATCCCAGAATGTGGATAAAATATCCCCGGTCAAGGCCACCAGTGAATATCTAAGACATATTCGAAAAGCTTGGAATCACTGGGTTAAAGATGAAGATCTTTTCCTTGAAAACCAATTTACGGTCATCACGGTTCCTGCTTCCTTTGATGAAGCCGCCCGTGAATATACGCTCAAGGCGGCCAGGGATGCCGGATTCAGCCAGAATATCACACTTCTTGAAGAGCCCCTTGCCGCCTTTTATGCCTGGGTGACTCGCCATGAGCATGACTGGCAGTCCCATGTCAAAGCCGATGATCTGATCCTTGTGTGCGATGTAGGCGGGGGCACCACCGACTTTACCCTGATTTCACTAAAAGAAGCCGAGGGCAGCCCGCGGTTTGAAAGGGTGGCGGTGGGGGATCACCTGATCCTTGGCGGCGACAATATTGACCTGACCCTGGCCCGGTATGTGGCATCAAAGTTCAAGCAGAAAGCAAACCTGACCGCAGATCAGTGGAAAACGCTGAGTTATAAATGCCGGGCCGCCAAAGAGACCCTTTTGCTGGCCGGTGATAAAGACGGTGATGACAACCGGGTAAGAATTGTGCTTAGAGGTGAGGGGCGCTCGCTTATTGCCAATACGTTGTCCGCGGATCTGGAAAAAGACGAGCTGGAAGATATTCTGTGCAACGGCTTTTTCCCCGAAGTGGAGTCAAGTGCTGCCAATCCCAAAAAAGCCGGAAAGGCTATTGCCGAATTCGGGCTGCCATACGAACAGGAACCCGCCATCACCCGCCATATCGGATGGTTTTTAGAGCGCCATCGTGACAGCGTTCAAGCCAATTTAGGCAAAGAGCCCATACCCGATCATATTTTGTTTAACGGCGGATCTTTGAAGCCCGCTGTATTCCAGGATAAAATCAGATCCGCCATCGGAAAATGGTTTGCCTGCGGGGACGACCGCCTGCCAACAGTGCTGGACAATAGTGATCCGGACCTTTCTGTTGCCCTGGGCGCCTCTTATTATGGGCTTGTCAAGCAGGGTATTGGGGTGCGTGTGGGCAGCGGCAGCCCGAGAAGTTATTATATCGGTATTGCGTCGGATAAGGCCCAGTGTACGGATAGCGCAACCTGTGAAAACGTATTGTGCGTTGTGGAGCGAGGTTTAGATGAAGGGTCTTTGATCCAGCTGCCACAAATGGAATTTGAGGTCGTCACCAACCAGCCGGTTCTTTTTTCAATGTTCAGCTCCACGTTCAGATCCGGTGATAGAACCGGCGATGTGATTGGGGTGGATGATACCCTGACACCGCTGCCACCGTTGAAAACCATCATTAAATTTGGTAAAAAAGGAGAATCCAAACGGATTCCGGTGAAAGTGGAGGCCGAGTACACCGAGATGGGAACACTTTCCATGTGGTGCCGGTCTAACGTTTCTTCACATCGCTGGAAACTTCAGTTCCAGTTGCGTGAACCCCAGGCCGGGGAAGCCGCAGCTGAAAGTGAAGTCTATGATGATGACACGGTCAATAAGGTTCGTGATCTGTTGACCACGGCTTTTTCCGAATCTGCGGACAAGGCTCAATTGCCTTCGGTTGTCAAAAATATAGAAAAACTGGTCGACACAAAGCGAAATAAATGGCCCTTGTCTTTTCTTCGGGCCGTGGCCGATCATCTGATTGAAAATGTCAAATGGCGGGAAATCAGTCCCGAGCACGAAATTCGCTGGCTGAATTTGACCGGGTTTTGTATTCGTCCAGGTTTTGGCGATGCCTTTGATGAAGCGCGTATGCCTAAACTGTGGAAGGTGTATTTACAACGAAGCCAGTTTCCAAAAGCCAAGCAGAACGCCGTGGAATGGTGGATATTTTGCCGCCGCATTGCAGGCGGATTGACCGCCGGTCAGCAGCGGCAGTTTTTCCAGGATGTTTCCAGCTATTTATTGACCGATAACGCAGCCGCCAAAAAAGTGCCAAAGCAGGAGATGACCGAGGTGTGGATGGCTGCGGCGAATATGGAGCGGTTGCTGGTAAAAGACAAGATCGCTTTGGCAAAGAAGTTGATTCCTCAACTGAAACCCGGCAAAACGCCCCACCAGATGTTTTGGGCCCTGTCCAGACTTGGCGCCAGAGAGCTTCTTTATGGCTCTGTGGACCGCGTTGTCCCGGCCAAAGAGGTGGAAAACTGGACCAAACGACTGATTAAAATCCGTTGGAACGCCAAGGATCAGATCGTAGGCGCCTTGGCCCAGATTTTGCGCAAAACAGGTGATCGGACCCGTGATGTTTCCCCGGAGACTGTTCAAACCATAATCCCGTGGCTTGGGCAGATGAATGCGCCCAAAAAGTCATTGGATATAATTCAAACCGTAGTGCCCATTGAGTCGGCCGATGAGGCGGCCATTTTTGGTGAAAGCCTTCCCCAGGGGCTTATCCTCAGCAGTAACCCTGAAAAGAACGGGTAAAGGTTCTTCTTGATTATGTTGTGACAAAAGGACAACATGAATCGATTTGCATATTTCATGTCCGGATATGCCCTCAGGGCATTATCCGGACTTTCAAGAACCCGGATAACAGTCCATCATAAGGAGCGCATTCCGGATGCCTCCGTTATTTTTATTGCCAACCATTTCACCCGGATTGAAACCGTATTTTTGCCGTATCATCTCCACGGCATCACCAAAAAAAGAATATGGTCCCTGGCCCATGCCGATCTTTTTACCGGCGGCTTAAAAAGTACGCTTGATCTGATGGGTGCCATATCCACCAAAGATCCCAAACGCGATTACCTGATTACCAAAACCCTTTTAGACGGCCAGTCTTCGTGGATCATTTTTCCCGAGGGAAGAATGGTGAAAAATAAAAAGTTGGTTAAGGACGGCAGGTTTGAATTTCCGGTGGATAAACTGGTTCAGCGACCCCGGTCCGGGGCGGCGGTGATCGCACTTCAAAGTGAATTTTACCGGGAACGGCTGCGGCGGATGAAAACCAGGAATCCCAAAGAGTTTGCACGGCTCATTGATTGGTTTGAGATTAAGGATCCTGAAAAAGTTTTAAATCAAACCACCTACATGGTGCCCACAAATATCACCTATTATCCCATGCGGGCCAAAGAGAATCTTCTTTCATCGCTTGCCCAGAAGTTTATGGAGAATCCATCCCAGCAGATAATGGATGAATTGATGACCGAAGGCAGCATGATTTTATCCGGGGTACAGGTTGATATCCGGTTTGCGAATCCCATCAAAATTGCCGATTATTTTAATAATTCATTTATTGAGAGCGATTTGACATCAAGGCGGAAAATTGCTTTTAGCAGGCGTATGTGTTCGGCCCCGATTATAAAAGAGGCCAGTCAAAATCTTCTTCACCGTTTCATGACCGATGTTTATGGCATGACCACCTTGAACTATGATCATATTTTTACCTGCCTGGTCAAGTATATGCCGTCTTCAGCCGAGGGGATTGATCCCTATGATTTAAGATGCAGGGCATATTTGATAATTACCGCAAAAGTCATCATGGCGACGGGCCGGTACGTTCACAACGATTTTCACGATAACCAGATTCATCTGTTAACCGATGATAGAAACAACCGGTTTGGGGCATTTCTTGCCACGGCCCTTGAGACCGGCGTGCTCTATGAAAAACAGGGTAAATTGTTTAAACGGCAGGAAAAATTTGAAACGGATATTGGTTTCCAGGGGGTGAGGATGAACAACCCTTTGTATGTGGTGGCCAATGAGGTTGAGCCGCTCCAGGATATCGTGATGTTCATCAAGTCCATTGCCGAAAAAAGTGTTGACGACATCGAGCAGCAGATCCGTCACGGGTTGGTGGATAAAGCCTTGAAAGACTATGATCGTGATTACGAAACAGTTGAATCTCCGGGTATCGTGTTTAAAAAAGAGGCCGGCAAGCCGGTTCTTTTAGATCCCGGGAAAGGCCGACCCGGTATTCTTTTAATTCACAATTATCTGGCCTGTCCCAAAGAGATGAGAGCCCTGGCCGAGTTTCTAAGTTCCCTTGGCTATACTGTTTTTGTGCCCCGACTCAAAGGGCACGGCACCAGTCCTGAAAATCTTTCCCGCACAGGTTATAGGCAGTGGATTGACAGCGTAGAAGAGGGCTATGTTATTTTAAAGCACAGAACGCCCTATGTCTTTGTTGGCGGCTTTTTTACAGGTGCAGCGCTTGCCCTTGAAATGGCCTCCCGGATACCGGAAATTGCCGGTGTGTTTTCCGTTTCCCCGCCGTTGAATGTAAGAGAGGCTGGGTGGCGGTCATTTACCGCCGGTGAATTCTGGAGCCGTATGCTGCAAAAGACCAGGTTTGTTGACGGCAATGACAAAGATCAGGGTGACAGCCATACCTGTACGGTTTGTTACCGGCAAAATCCTGCCAAGGGCATGAAAGCCCTTGAAACATTCATAAAACATCTGGAAAAAAGATTGTCCTTTGTTACTGCACCCCTGTTATTTTTGCAGTCCGGCAAACAGTTTGACAGCAATACAGCAAATGCAGATAAATTATTCAAGCTTGTTCAATCGCGCCGAAAAGATTTTTTTTTCTTTAACACGGACTGCCACAATATTCTTTCAGGTAGTGAATCAAAGCGGGTTTACCATTCCATTGCCGACTTTTTAGCCCTGGTTGAACAAGAGGTCTACCAGTCTATGGGAAAATAGTCCTTTAAAAATTTTCCACACCAATGTTTTCCGGTTAAAATCCCGTGAAAGAAGGGATCGCAGACCCGGGCTGCCCCGTCCACAATATCCAGGGGCGGCTGAAAATCGTGTCGATCCTCTTTTAATTTGGCCAGCTGTGCCGGATCTTCATCCGTGACCCACCCGGTATCCACGGCGTTCATGTAAATGCCGTATTTGGCAAGGTCTTCGGCCGCCGTGTGCGTGAGCATGTTCAATGCCGCCTTGGCCATGTTGGTATGGGGATGGCGGCTGCCCTTTTTAAAGCGCAGAAATTTTCCTTCCATGGCCGATACGTTGACGATGTGTTTTTGACCGGTAAAATCCGATTTCATCATTTGGGCCAGTCGGTTGCAAAGCACAAAAGGCGCTACATTATTGACCAGCTGAATTTCAAGCATTTCCGCCGTTTCAATCTCCCCGAGCTTCAGCCGCCAGGAATTTGTTTTTCGAAGATCCACCTGCTGGAGATCTGCATCAAGCGCCTTTTCAGGAAATACCTGGGGTGCATCTAAACTGTGGTCATAGGAATAGGGAATCTGGGAGAGTTGGGCCGATTGCCGCAGTCCGATACCAGGCGCATTGCCGCTCCAGGAAACCGGTAACCCGTCTTCTCCTCCTGCCCCGGCTGGAAGATCTGTGGTCACCTGGGCCAGACATTCCTGGTAATTGTCCAAAAGCATCGCCGCCTTCGGGGACAACGATGAAGCCTCTTTGTGTTCGGTCTCCATGAGATGGGCATAAAATCCAGGTGGTCGCCGGACGGTCTGGGCTGCATTATTAATTAAAATATCCAGGCGCTTGTATGTCTGTCTGATATGATCACAAAACAACTCAACGCTCGGAATATGACGCAGATCCAGTCCGTAGATATGAAGCCTTTGCCCCCATTGACCAAAATCAGGTTCTTTGGAAAACCTTAGGGCCGAATCTTTAGGGAACCGTGTGGTGGCAATCACCCGGGCGCCTGCTTTGAGCATCATCACCGTGGCCTGGTATCCGATTTTAAGCCTTGATCCGGTGATGACGGCAACCTGTCCTTCAAGGGACGCGGTCTGGAACCGCTTTTGGTAGTTGAGTTGCGCACATTCAGGGCACATGCTGTCATAAAAATGGTGAAGCTGTGTAAATTCAGCTTTGCACACATAACAGTTGCGGGGGGAATCAAGGTGCGCTGCAGTATCGGCGGTTTCAAGGGCCGGCCCTTCAAGTTGGGCTGGTGCCGTAAACACCGATGCCTGTCTGGCTTGTCTGATACCTGTCTGTGCTCTCATCCGCCGCTCTTTGGCCACAATGGCCAAACGCTTTTGCAGCTTTTTATCTTTGTTGCGCTTTTTTATTTCTGCTTTGTCGGGCCGGGATATTTTGCCTGCAGCTTTAATCAAAGCAAGGCGGTCTGATTCGGGCATTTTTGCCAACAGTTCAGACCGGTCAGCCAGGGTCTCCAGCACCTTAATGCAGCGGCCGGCGTCTTCAAGTATCCGTTTTTCATCTTCCGGGGCAATCTGTTCCCGGCAAAAGGGTTCCACGATATTAAGCTTCCTTTTATAAACATGTAAAAAGGCAATTTTTATAGATGTTTCGCCAAGTTGTCAACCCGGCAGCGATTTAAGAGATGCTTTTCTTCTATTGACTTACCTTTCTATGGCTTTTATAACTTAACTATAAACATTTCGTAAATCAGGGGGCCGTATGGTCAAAGAAACCTATCAGTTAGGTTTGCTTCTTTATTAATTATTCAATGACAAATAGATTTCTTATTTTGACTATCAAATTGACTATCAAAGGCATTCGGCTGGTATTTCAACAGCAGACGTATATTTAGAATATAATTTAAAACTTGTAATCCATTAAAATTTGAACAGGGGGGTCTTATGATTGAGACGGTCTATGAACTTTTGAGTAAAGTTGGATTCCACCATCCGCTTCACCCGGCCTTTACCCATATCCCTATGGGAATGGTTATGGGTGCGGTAATTTTTCGCTTCGCTTCATTTCTACCCAAATTGAAGATGCTGGCAAAAACAGGATATCACTGTGTCATATTAGGATTGCTCGGATTGTTTCCGACTGTGGTAACAGGGATCATGGACTGGCAGCACCGGTATGGCGGTGAGTGGGAAAGTTTAATTATTATTAAAATGGTTCTGGCTGCTCTGTTATGTGCTGCCCTGATCGTTGTCATGCTCAAAGATGACTGCGAGAATCGTAAATTTGATTGGATCACAGGACTGTATTTCTTATTAATTCTGATGGCTGTGGGATTAGGATACTCCGGCGGCGATTTGGTTTTTGGTTAAAGGAGGAAATGTTATGAAAAAAATGATGATCGGTTTTTTATTTTTTGTGTTATTGGGTGTGCCGTTTACTGCAGGTGCTGAAGAATACACCCATTCGTTGACGGCGGAAAATATGACAGTTCAGTGGCGGGTGGATGGGACAATGATACACATCAAACTCACGGCACCCACAGAAGGCTGGGTGGGTATTGGTTTTGATCCCGAAGACGCCATGAAAGGGTCGGATATCATTATGGGTGCGGTTAAAAAAGGCAAGGTTAAAATTGTTGATCATTACGGCGATAGAAAGCGGGGGCATACCGCAGACGAAAAGCTGGGCGGTAAAGAGGAAGTTGTAAATCCCCAGGGCAGTGAAGTTGACGGTACGACCAGCATCTGGTTTTCACGGCCCTTGGCCGGTAACGAGAAATGGGACAAAACCATAGATGTAAACCGCATGTATCCCATTATGCTGGCCTACGGCTCCGGGGCGGACTCTTTTGTCCGGGGACATGCCTGGCGGGGCGTGTACGAGGTTAACTTCACTTCCGGCGAAAGCAAAAAGGTGAAATAATGAAGATCCGGCGGATTGGACTTTGGTGCTTGTCTCTGGCCGTGTGGGGTGCCCTTTGTCTGCCCGGGTATGCATCCCAGACCGAATCCGAACACATGGAACATGACCATTCCAAAATAGAACATGACCATTCCAAGATGGAAAATGATCACTCCAAGATGGAACATGACCACGCCAAGATGGTCATGGACAATCCAATGCCAGCAGAAGAGGTTGCGGCCAAGGTGCGTGTGGACGAACGTCTGGGTGAGATGATTGATTTTTCGGCGCAACTGAGAGATGAGAACAACCAGCCCGTAGATCTTAAAACCCTTTTTGACAAACCCGTGGTCATTCTGCCCATTTTTTTTATGTGCAGTTCGGTCTGCAATATTCTTCAGGCCGAACTGACCCGGGTTTTAGACCAGGTTTCAGACGTCCCCGGTGAGGATTTCAACGTGGTGACGTTCAGTTTCAGCGACGATGAAGACGCAGGCATGGCGAAAACCGCCAAGCAGAATTACGCACAGATGCTCCAGCGAAAAATGGATTTGAGCAAGTGGGTATACCTTGTGGGAGAAAAATCTGAAATTCATAAGCTGTCAGATTCTTTAGGGTTTCATTTCGTTAAGCAGGGCAAACACAACTACATCCACCCCAATGTCTTGATCGTGTTGTCGGACCAGGGGCGTATTATCCGGTATCTTTACGGTCCCAGGTTCCTTGCCTTTGATGTCGGCATGGCTGTGAACGAGGCGATGAAAGGAGAACCCGGGGTCTCCATCAAACGGGGTGTGCTCTCCTTTTGCTTTAACTATGACCCTGAAAACAGAACATATGTATTTCGCATATTCCCCATTGTGGGCGGTGCGATTGTTATTGCACTTGTTCTTTTTTTCGTTTTTCTCATCTTTCCTAAAAAATCCAAACGGGGGAGACAGCATAAATAAACCCAAACGTTGAGATTAATAAAGGCGGTATTTTTGTTCTGCCGCCCGGAGACAAAGATCATGGAAGCTGCTGCATCTTTTTTTGAAACCCCTAATCCTTCACGGTTCAAGGGGGTGTTATCATGGCTGATCACCATGGACCACAAGCGGATCGGCCTGATGTATCTGTTTGCAATTCTCTTTTGGTTTTGCATCGCCGTAATTCTTGGCGGTTTGATTCGCCTGGAACTGATGTTCCCGGGAAAGACCCTGATCAATGCCGACCTTTACAACTCCGCCTTTACCCTCCACGGGGTGATCATGATTTTTTTGTTCGTAATACCAGCCCTGCCGGCGGCACTGGGCAACTTCTTTTTGCCCATACAAATCGGGACCGACGATGTTTTTTTCCCCCGGCTGAACCTGCTTTCCTGGTACCTTTACATGCTTGGGGGTGTTATTGCCATTGCCTCCTTGTTCTCGGACGGATTTCCGGATACGGGGTGGACCTTTTATGTGCCCTTTTCCATCTCCACCCAGACCAATGTCTCCACAGCGGTTCTGGCAGCATTTATCCTCGGGTTTTCTTCCATGCTCACGGGCCTGAATTTTATTACGACCATCCACCGGATGCGAAGCCCCCGTATGGGATGGCTGCAGATTCCGCTGTTTACCTGGAGTCTGTACGCCACATCATGGGTACAGATCCTTGCCACACCTGTGGTGTCCATCACATTTGTGCTGGTTGTGGCCGAGCGTTTTTTTAATTTAGGGTTGTTTGATCCTGCCCGGGGAGGGGATCCCATCCTATACCAGCACCTGTTCTGGATGTATTCCCATCCGGCGGTTTACATTATGATCCTGCCGGGAATGGGGGTGATTTCTGAAATCATCCCGGTGTTTGCCAGAAAATCAATTTTTGGATACAAGGCCATTGTGGTCTCTTCCATGGCCATTGCCGTGGCAGGGTCACTTGTTTGGGCCCATCATATGTATACGTCGGGTATGAGTGACACGGCGGTGTTTGTCTTTTCTTTGCTCACCTTTATTGTGGCTATCCCGTCGGCCATTAAAGTTTTTTCCTGGGTGGCGACCCTTTACAAGGGAAGCGTTGAGATGACACCGCCTCTTTTTTTGGCTTTGTGCTTCATCTACCTGTTCAGCGTCGGCGGCCTTACCGGCCTGGTGCTAGGTGCGGCGGGGACCGATGTACATCTGCACGACACCCATTTTGTGGTGGCCCATTTTCATTTCACGATGTTCGGGGGCACAGGCTTTGCCTTTTTTGCTGCCCTGCATTACTGGTGGCCCAAGATGTTTGGCAGGATGTATAATTTTAAATGGGCATATATCGGTTCCATTTTGTTAACCGGCGGTTTTTTCTTTCACTATGTGCCCATGTTTATACTTGGCGTGCAAGGTATGCCTCGACGGTATTACGATTATCTGCCCCAGTACACCCAGGGTAATTTTCTGGCGGGTTGGGGAGCGCTGCTCATGATCCTGGGCATTGTCATTCTTTTGTTTAACCTGGCACGAAGCTTTAAAGGGGAGCGCAACGCAGAAGCAAACCCCTGGGGCGGAGTAACCTTAGAGTGGACTATTCCCTCTCCGCCGCCCCTGCACAACTTCACTTCGGAACCTGAAGTTCTGGACTACCCCTATGATTTTTCCGGGGTTGTCGAATCAGCAAATAAACATTAACCACGGCAAAGGATTCAACCATGAGTCTATCCTCTTCCACCACAGACCATACCGGAAAGAAACTAGGGATGTGGCTTTTCCTCTATACGGAGATTATTCTGTTCGGAGGCCTGTTTGTTCTTTACGCCGTCTATCTGACCATTCATCCCCAGGATTTCATTGACGGCGGCAAGGAATTGAACCGTATTTTCGGATTTGCCAATACGGTGATTCTGCTGATTTCAAGCTTTGCCGTGGCAGCCGCCATCACCGCGGTTCAAAAAGAGCAGAAAAAAACAGCGCTGGTTGCCCTGATCGTCAGTCTGCTTTGTGGCCTGATCTTTTTAATCAACAAATATTTTGAGTGGGGGCATAAAATTCACAATGATATTTTCCCCAATTCAGAAACCCTGATCAACGGCCCCAAAGGCTTGAATGTTTTTTTCGGGCTATATTATGTGATCACAGGGCTGCACGGGGTACACATCATCATCGGTATGACCGTTATTCTGGTGGCCCTGATCTATACGGCCAAGGGCAAGATCACCCCAACCCGGTTCACCCTGCTGGAAAATGCAGGGCTATACTGGCACCTGGTGGATCTGATCTGGATATTTATCTTTCCTTTATTTTATCTGATTATTTAATCGTGCAAGGAGGTTAAATGGCTTCCCACATTATCTCTTACAAAACCCTGGCATTGACCCTTGGGGCGCTGCTGGTACTGACCTGTGTTACCGTAGGGGCATCCTATGTTGACATGGGACGGCTCAACGTCTGGATTGCCTTGGGCATTGCCTCGCTGAAGGGCGCTCTGGTGGTGGTCATCTTCATGCACATGAAATATGAAAGCCGGATACTGGTGGTCTCTTTTATATCCACCCTGTGCTTTTTGGCCATCATGATCGGCTTTACTTTCTGGGACATTGCATTCAGGTGAGGTGACAATATGAATGAGCTTATCAATCCGGTAACCCTTGTTGACCGATCGTTCATTTTCATCATCGGGTTTTCCTTTGTATTTCTTTGCTGCATTACCGCCGTGATGATTTATTTTGTCATCCGGTACCGCAGAAGCCGCAACCCGGTGCCTTCGGACATCCGGGGACACACGGGCCTTGAGATCATCTGGACGGCCATTCCCACAGCCATTGCACTGCTCATGTTTATTTCCGGGTGGCAGTCCTATGCAGGATTAAGGACGGTGCCCGAAGATGCCCTTGAAATAAAGGTGATGGCTCAATCCTTTACCTGGATATTTGTTTATGAAAACGACAAAGAGGTTGAAAACGAACTGGTCGTGCCGGTGAACCGGCCCATTCGGTTGGACATATCTTCCCTGGATGTGATTCACTCGTTGTTTATTCCTGCGTTCCGGGTCAAGGTCGACGCCGTCAAGGGTATAAAGACTTATGCCTGGTTTTTGCCTGAAAAAACCGGGGAGTATTTTTTACAGTGTACGGAGTTTTGCGGTACCGGTCACGCTGACATGACCGGGGTTGTGATCGTCAAATCCCAGGAAGAATTTGATGAATGGCTGGAAGAAGACGATGGATGGTAATTCGCCCATATCCATACAGGCGGGCGGCAATCGGTCTTTGATCGGCCTTGGGATTTTTCCCTTGCTTTTTGAGCTGACCAAGATCCGTCTCAGCCTCTATATGGGGGTGTCCGGGGCCACCGGATTTGTGTTGGCCCAAACCAGGCCCTCCACCGGCGCTGTCGCTGTGGGATTCTGGATCTTAGTGCTTGCCGCAGGCTCCGCCGTTGTAAACAATATCCAGGATCGATTCTACGATAAAAAGTTTGAACGCACCAGGGGAAGGGTCATGCCCTGTGCGCGGATATCTTTGCCCATGGCGGCGACCCTTGCGATGTTTTTTGCTTTAACCGGGATAGCCGGATTATGTCATCTCTCTTTTATGGCAGGAGCATTGGGCGGGGTGGCGCTGGTTCTTTACAACGGAATATATACCCCGTTAAAAAAAAAGTGTCCCATGTTCGCCCTGGTGCCCGGCGCCGTTTGCGGGATGCTGCCCCCGGCCATTGGCTGGGCTGCGGCCACAGTAAACGATTCCGGGGCAGGTTCCATGATTCACCTCTGGACATTCATGGCCTGTCTGGGTGTCTGGCAGTGGCCCCACTCTTTGTTGATATCTGCCGCGTATCCGAGCACCCTTGGCAATCGTATGACAACCCGGGAGATGGACTGGCTGATCATGATCTGGACCCTGTTGTTCAGCCAGGCGGTATTGCTCTTCATTCTTCAGCAGGGCATCATTCTAAAAAGCCTTGCCATATCTATGTTTCTAATTTTCTTTCTCTTCCCTGTTTTTATCGCCGGCGTGATTTTTATCCCGTGGGATAGAAAAAAAGAAGATAAGTTTTGCGCTGATGCCAGAAAAAAAGCCTGTTTGATCGGTTTCAAACTCACCAATCTGGTTATACTTACCCTTTTTGCAGCCATTCTTACGGATCGCCTGACCCTTTTTTTACACGTAGTGTAATTTAAAAAATTTAAGAATTTCCCAGTATGGTATTCAGGAATACTGCGTGAAATCAGATGATCATTTGGAAAATCCACAATTTAAAATTGTAGAAAAATAAAAAAAGGGCCGACAGTCTAAACTCTGACTGCCGGCCCTGTATCTATTCAAAGAGAATCTTACTACATTTCGGTTTCCGGGTGGAAAACGTTTACCTCTTTGAGATCATCATTTAGATATTCCCGCTCATTGGGGCCAAGAATTCCCAAAGACAGGCAAATCAGGGTCCACAGATGAACCACGCCGTAATTGCCTCCATAATGGTGGCTGAGCTCATGGATCTGGGCATGGCAGTTGTGGCAGCCGGCGATGCAGTAAGCTGCACCGGTGGCCTGGATCTGCTGATCCTTAATTTTACCATAAGCCAGACGTTCTTCCTTAAATCCGGATTGGAGGAACCCACCGCCGCCGCCGCAGCAAAAGTTATTTGATTTGTTGGGCTGCATGTCGATGAAATTTTCTTCTCCGACAATAGACTTCACCACAAACCTCAGGTCGTCGGCAATGGGGTCGCCATAACTTTTTCTGACAATCTGACAGGGATCCTGAACCGTAAATTTGATTTTCAGGTCTTTGTTCCAGTCAGAGTTGACCTTGAGTTTGCCTTCGCGGATCCATTTGGCATAGTATTCGTAAATATTTTTTACATCAAAGTTTTGTTCGAGGTTGAATTTTTTCAGTCCGGCCCGGACTGAGAATGTTACGTGACCTCACTCGGTGTTTAGGAACGTCTTAACCCCCAGTTTGTTGGCCTGTCCTGTTGAGGTTTTGGTAATGTGTTTCCAGGACTCGTCATCGGCCAGGAACATGCAGTAGTTTTCTGCTGCCCATCCTTTGGAACCATAGGTCCAGTTGGCGCCGACCGTATGAAGTATTTTCCACAGGGGTACCAGTTCGTCGGGTTCCGTGTTGGGTTCCCTGGAATTCTGATTCAGGAAGAATTCTGCCCCTTCCTTGTCAATGGGCGCTTCCATTTCTGCAAATTCAGGCTGGGCTTCCCGGTATTCTTCCAATACATCATCTACAACAAATTCAAAGTCTTCTTCGTTGGTACCCATGGCAGAGGTGGTGTCATTTCTCAATGCCATATCACAGGAGCCCAGGATGCCTGTGGGCCGCTCTTCTCTGGGGCGCAATGCACGGGCGTTGAAAACAAGCTGGGGAATATCAATCTGCATGGGACAGACATAGATGCAGCGCATGCACATGGTGCACATCCAGGGCCAGTCTGATGCGGCAATTTCCTCATCCATGCCCAGGGCCGCCATGCGCAGAAATTTTCGTGGGTCCATGTCTGCCAACCCGGTGGCCGGGCAGCCTGATGAGCAGGCGCCGCATGTCAGGCAGGCATTAAGATTTCCGCCCTCGGGCAGAATCTCTTTAACCTTGTCGATAAAAGTTGAGGCCTTTTTGTTTCGGCCCAGTTTGATGACAGTCTCTGCCATGTCGTTTCCTTTCTTAAATACAGTTAAAGGTGAACAATCAGCATGTCAATATTAGTTGTGG